>Ga0272441_10004510_pt1 | contig 25092 bp, 23 predicted proteins | sample SSMProp6N_FD_193582 | JGI IMG/M metagenome (GOLD analysis project Ga0272441, IMG submission 193582) | Marine sediment archaeal communities from Little Sippewissett salt marsh, Falmouth, MA, United States - SSM-Prop-6N | ecosystem: Environmental > Aquatic > Marine > Wetlands > Sediment ...
GGATACAGCTCATGGATCCAGTCCGGACACAGGCCGTAGCTGAAGTGGGTATCCGTATTATCCTCCAGATTCTGCTGCGCCGCCCGGAGGCCCCCAGCAACCGCTGTCGGAGCGTTTCAGCAGCAGAATACACTCCTGCTCATCGACAACCAGTATCGCCGCCCCAACCAGCAGAATCGGGCGGTGTCCAATGTGCTGACGGAGCTGGTGAATGTAATCCATGGTTTGATCCTTCATGTGGTCAGCTGCAGCAATCTGCCGCAAACAGCGCTGCAGGCGCCATCCTCAATGCCCGGGGGCAGCGAAAGCAAGCTGCAGCGGCCAGCCGATTACTGGATCTGCAGCACCCGATACCGCTCCCGAAATCCGAGCTTCTCGTAAAACGGCAGCACTGATTCATTACCCTCCGCTACGTACAGGATCACCTCATCACACTCGAACTGCTCCAGCCAGGACAGCGCCTTTTCCGTCAGCTTTCGCCCGAGTTCCTTGTCGCGATATTCATCCTTGATATAGAGAGAATCGACCTCGCCGCGGCTGTCGCTTTCGGTTGCAACACAATAGCCCACCAGCTCTGGCCCCTCGCTTGCCGCGTAGATCACAAGATGCTCTTTTTCCAGCAGCCTGCCGAACCGCCGCTCAAACGTCAGAGCTTCGAAACGATCTTTGAAATGCCTTGATTTCCGGGCGTGGTGAGTGTTCAGCGCCTCCCACAACCCTTTGATTCTCGAGATATCTTCCCTGTCGATTTCGACGATTTTCATGAGCACTCCTCAACCCCGTGATTTTTTCAACAGGCCGTTCAAACACCGCCCCTGTTTTCCCACACCATTATCATATACTTAATCATTCCAGATAAGAGTCGCCCAGGGCAGACCACAATCCGCAATACTGAGATAGACTCAGGACACAGCGAAAATGCGGTTGAAATGCCACAGACAGGGCTGTGAGTTTATACGGAATATGTAAAAGATAATATTTCTCCTCTCTTCAGAAGGATCGGGTTGCTTCACAAAACGATTAACCACACCAGTACTTCAATATTATTGCAGATCCGGCAGTGAGAAAATCATCACCTCTCCGGCTGGATTTTTTACCCGCACGTACACACTGACGTTACCAATATCGACTGCAACACCGGTGTCATTGTTGATCCTGAAATACAGATCCCCTGCGGAAGTGAAATACAGATCCGGATACCTAACGTCATTCACACCCCAGTCAATATCCATTTCCTCCCAGAAAAGGTGCTTCTCCCCCTGATTCAAACTGGCGGTCAGACCCGGAGCTTCATCTGTACCTCCATCAAAGTTCAACACCAACTCTATCTCCTTTTCAGGCGGGTAGTAGGAAGGCGGCAAAACATGCATATCTACCTGGGTGCCGGGATCAATTTCAGTTGGCCCGGTATCAAATCCGGGAAAAATATGCTTTCACCCCTGTGGGATCATGATAGGATTAAAATCTGCATTACAGGAAAAAGAAACATTGAAGATGGAGCCCAATGAATAACTGGTTCACAATCGATCAAATTGACAGTGAAAGCTACATCATAAGCGAATATCGCCACTGGGAAGAAACACACTGTTATCTCCTGAATGGCTCTGAACGAAGCTTGCTGATTGATACCGGCCTTGGTATCTGCAATATCTACGATGTAGTTTCCAGCCTGACTGACAGGCCTGTTACCGTAATCGCCACACACATTCACTGGGATCACATTGGCGGTCATCGATTTTTCCCGGATTTTTACGCTCATGAAGCGGAGCTGAACTGGCTTAACGGAGAATTCCCTCTCACTTTGGAGCAGATTAAAGACATGGTCGTTGACCGCTGTGACCTGCCTGAAGGCTATGATGTTAACGATTACGAGTTCTTTCAGGGAAATCCGACAAGGGTCTTGCAGGGAAACGAAAAAATAGACATTGGAGCCCGCCTTGTTCACGTAGTCCATACACCCGGCCATTCGCCGGGTCATATGTGTTTCTGGGAAGAAAATCGCGGGTATCTATTTACAGGTGATCTGGTTTATAAAGACACACTGTTTGCCTGGTTCCCGTCCACCGATCCAGAGGCATATCTCAACTCTCTGGAGCAGGTATCAGCTCTGCCTGTGAAACGTGTGTTCCCTGGACATCACACCCTGGATATCCAGCCAGAAATTCTGGGCAGAATGCGTGATGCTTTTCGTCAGGTGAAAGGTGAGGGAAAATTACATCATGGTGCCGGGACATTTGACTACGGCGACTGGGCGGTATGGCTGTAAAGTGGATTATGTCCAAAGCGAAGAATATTTCATCCCTTCGATGATAACGGAGAGATTGTAACCCGTGTAAACATTGATTCTCCCGGAGATTGTCTCGAAGGCATTGCGGCCGGCCATTGCCACAATCACTTATTCTTTTGATGCCCATTCCACAACAAAGATCGAAAGCATTGTCAGGATGGCTATGCCTGCGACCAGGGGGAGAACCGTCCCGTTATAACTGCGGCCGATCAGCATTCCCAACAGCATGGACATCAGCGTGGAAAGCGAGCCCACTACCGCAGCCCCGGTACCGGCCAGGCGGCCCAGCGGCTGCATGGCCATGGAGTTGATATTGCCAAACAGTATTCCAATGAAGAAAAACGCCAGCATCAGGAAAGTCATAAAAAGCCACAACGCGGGCTGGCAGCTCAATACAATTGTGACTCCGGTAAACAGGACGGATAGTCCCAACACAATCCGCAATGCCCATTTGACCAGGTTGACCATTCCGAAACGCAATACAAGACGCGCATTTAAAACAGACGCCGAACCAAGCGACAACGATATAATGGCGAAGTAGATCGGGAACAAATCTCCCAGAGCATAATGCTCCTGAAGTATTTGCTGGGAGGAATTCAGGTAGCCGAGAAAAGCACCGTATACAAGGCCGGCTACCAGTGTATACCCGATTGCAGGTCGGATATTGAAGATTTCGCGTATCGATTTGAGGATCTGCCTGATTGAAAACGGAACTCTGTTTTCCGGGTCGAGTGTCTCAGGCATTCGGAATAGAAACCATATGATGGTGAAGAGTGCAAACGCCACAAAGACACCAAAAATACTGCGCCAGCCGGCAGCCGACAGTATTCCCTGGCCGATAGATGGCGCAATCGTCGGTACAAGAATGAACACAGCCATCGCAAAGGACATGAGCCTCGCCATTGTCCTGCCTTCGTACCGGTCACGGACAAGTGCCATCGAAACAGCCCTGGGTGCTGAGATGCCAATGCCCTGCAGGGCGCGGCCTGTCAGCATCATTGGAAAGCTGATGGAAAGCGCGGAGAACACGGATCCCGCAATGAACAGCGCATACCCGGCAGCAATCGCCGGTTTGCGACCTGTTTTGTCAGAAAGAGGCCCGAAGAACAGCTGCCCCAGAGCCTGGCCCAGGAACAGGAGAGAGATGACAAGCTGGCGGTCATTCGGCCTGGCAATATCCAGGTCGGTGCCGATCTGCGAGAGCGCCGGCAGCATGGCATCAATGGATAATGCCGTCAGGGACATCATCAACGAGACGATGATTACGAATTCAGTAAAGGAGACTTCTCTCCTTTTTGTTGTAGAAGTCAAATGGCTGCCTCTTGCGGAAATGATTCAAGAAAATCAGAGCATGTTCTATACCGCTGCTATCTGGCATTCTATTCGGTTGTCTGTCCTGCCGATTCCAAGTTTGAATATTCAGTGCAGGATAACACATTTAAAGGCTAAATAAAGAGGAAAGTTACTTTTGGTTGCCCGAAAAGGTATTGTCCAGGTATTTATAGGAAGAGCTTTTACGTCTCCTGTTCGAATCCGTCCAAACTCATCTGGTATGGGGGGAAAAAGCAAAAAAAGGGTGTCGAACAGTGCAATCAGCGATGTTATCTGCTTTGCAGATAAAGCACTCTGCGTAATCAGTGGTTAAGCTTCTCGATCAACGCCACTGCCCTTTCCACACCATCACCTTCAGCCCTGATGGCTGCCCCCAATCCGGCAGCCCGGCTGCGCACACCCTCGTCATTCATGGCTCTTGTAATCGCACGCCCCAGCCCGGCCGCAGTCAACTTGCCGCGAGTAATGGGCTCCGGCCCAACACCAAGCTCGAACACCTGCTGCCCCCAGTAGAACTGGTCTATGACATGCGGAATGACTATGGAAGGAACCCCGGAGCGAAGTGCTGCAGCCGTTGTGCCGAAACCGCCATGATGGATAATAGCGCTGACCTGGTCAAACAGCCAGTCGTGCGGCATGGGGCCTGCATGGTAAACCGTTTCCGGAAGATCCATCCCCCCCAGCACCTCATTAAAACCCTGCACGACCGCTCGCACACCAGATGCCTGGACAGCATCGAGTACGATTGCAGCTGCTTCAGGCGCTCGTTTGCCACTGCTGCCCATTACCCCCAGCGTCACCGCGATCGGTTTCTCGCCAGCCGCCAGGAACGCCTGAAAATCAGGTGGCGGAGACCACTCCGACTGTGGCGGGGCAAACCAGTAGCCTGTCTGGTTGACGGTATCAGGCCAGAGCGGATCTGGAGGAGCCACGGCTTGGCTGACCGGCAGCAGAACACACCGGCTGGAGAGCATCTCCGTGATATCGGTTACCAGCGGAGCACCCAGGCGTTTGCGCGAGCGGTTGACAGGCAGGACCATCATCCGCCCGAATATACCCCAGATCAACCGCTGCAGTGCATTGACATCCAGAGCCTCCTTAGGCACGCGCGCAGGCTGGAGTGTGACGCTGATCCAGGGCAGCCCCAGACTTTCCGCTTCGGCAACCCCGCTGCCTGTATCCGATGTGACAACAAGGTCCGCACCAGCTATCGCTGCCAGGACATCCGGGTACGCTTCCTCGACCAGGCGGGTGCCCAGACGCATCACCCGGAGCATGCTGATCCACATGTTGTTGAACGACTCCTCCAGCAGGCGTGCGCCTTCGATACCCATGTCGACTGGAGGGCCGATGGGAATGCACGTGAGGCCGTATGATTCCACCAGCCCGCACAGCGTCGGGTTGGTAGCAAGGCGGACATCGTGCCCGGCTTTCTGCAGGCCGAGGCAAAGATTAATATAGGGCTGTACATCCCCGCGCGATCCGATCGTTGCGACAACAATTTTCATTTTCGTGGACCTCTCTTGGGTACATATTCCATTTTATACTGCTCAATCAAATTTGTCCCATAGTATTCATCATAAAAATCCTGGTTTTACAACCGGTGATCATTATCATTTACTCATTCACTCTTGTCAGAACAACGAAATAATTCATGTTGGCTGGTGTAACTGGGCCAGGCAAGCCATGGTTCAAGATTTACTGTTGTCTGGATTTTACTATTAGGTACAGCAATATCTTTTTCTTCGGGTTTTGGATTTGACCAGATTACCAAGGTATCAAAGCCCCCGTCAAGATAACATGGGCTTGTAAAGAGCAGCATTACTGCGGCAGCCTTCTGTCGAAACCGGCGATCCTCTCAGCGATTTTCAGAGACTCAAGTCGGTAGGAGAGAGAGATGCAAATAGGATACTGATCAGCGTAATCAGTGAAGTTATCTGCTTTTCAGATAACGCAATCAGCGAATTCAGCGTTTCCTTAACATATTTCCAACACTTTTTCCGATACAATAAAGCCACCGGATTTGCCTGCTGCATTTCTTATGCACGCAGCCCGATAAAAACGAAAGAGAGTACGATGCCCGAAACAAATCCAGAGGCAGAAGAACTCCAGGAGTCCCTGCCTGATCTGGATAACCCTGAACTCTACATAAACCGCGAGCTCAGCCTTCTCGCGTTCCAGAAACGCGTCCTGGAGGAGGCCCTGGATGAAACAAATCCACTCCTTGAGCGCGTAAAATTCCTTTCCATCGTCGGTTCCAACCTGGATGAGTTTTTTATGGTGCGTTTCGCCGGCTTGAAAAGTCAGGTAGCCGCCGGTATCAACGAGCCTTCCTTCGACGGACTCACACCCGCCGAGCAGCTGGCCGCCATCCGGAAAGAAGTAGACTCTCTGATGGACGCCTCCTGGAAATGCCTGCGTGATAAACTCATGCCGCAGCTCGATGAAGCCGGCATCCATATCCTCAGTTATGACGAACTGACCGACAAGCAGTGTGAATCCATCAGCAGCTATTTCGATGAAATCGTCTTTCCTGTCCTCACCCCATTGGCATTCGATCCGGGGCACCCGTTCCCGCATATCTCGAACCTGAGCCTCAATCTTGCCGTCATACTGGAAGACGAAACCGGTCAGGAGCGTTTCGCCCGCGTGAAAGTGCCTTCAACACTGCCGCGCCTGGTCCCGATCAAACGCTCCTCCGGTGGGGTAAAAAAGGACGGCACTGTTCCGTACAACCATTATTTCGTATGGCTGGAAGAAGTCATCGCTTCCAACATCGACAGCCTGTTCCCCGGACTCAAAATCCTGGATGTGTATCCATTCCGGGTCATACGGAATGCAGATATGAATATCCAGGAAATGGAAGCCGGTGACCTGCTTGAGGTGATCGAACGCACTGTCAACAGCCGCCGCTTTGGTTTTGTAGTCAGGGTAGCGGTCGATCCCGATATGCCGGGCCGTATGCGGAAGATCCTTGTCGAAAACCTGAAGCTGGACCCCCTCGATGTGTTTAAGTTTAAAGGCCCTCTAGGCCTGGCCAACATCATGTACCTCTATGATCACATCGACCGCTATGACTTGAAATACCCTGCTTTTATACCGGCTGTGCCGGAAATGCTCGATGAGGAAGAAAAGCCCACGGATCCATTCTACAATATCCGACGGAATGATATTCTCATCCACCATCCCTACGACTCATTTGCATCAGTCGTAGACTTCCTCGAAGCAGCCGCAAAGGATCCGAATGTTCTTGCGATAAAGCAGACTCTGTACCGCGTCGGGAAAAATGCGCCCGTAGTCGACAGCCTCCTTCGTGCACGCAGCCAGGGTAAACAGGTCGCTGTGCTGGTCGAACTCAAGGCGCGCTTCGATGAGGAAAGCAACATCGGCTGGGCCCGCACACTCGAACGCGAGGGTGTTCATGTGGTATACGGCCTGCTAGGCCTGAAAACACACTCCAAGATCGCGCTGGTCATCCGAAAGGAAGGCGACCACATCCGGAGGTATATGCACCTGGGAACCGGCAACTACAATGAAGTAACCGCCCATCTTTATGAAGACCTGGGGCTGTTTACCTGTGATGAAAAAATCGGCGCCGATGCGACCCAGCTGTTCAACTACCTGACCGGGTATGCCAATACCAGCAGTTTCAACAAACTGCTGGTAGCTCCCGTCAACCTGCGGGAAGAGCTTGAAAACCTGATCAGGCGCGAGATCGACGTTCACCTGAAAGAAGGGAACGGACACCTTATCTTTAAAGTCAACGCACTTGCCGACAAGCCGATGATGAAGCTTCTATACGAAGCTTCCATGGCTGGTGTCCGGGTAGACCTGATCGTTCGCGGCATTTGCGGCCTTCATCCGGGTATGGAACAACTCGGCGAGAACATTCGAGTAATAAGCATTCTAGGCCGTTTCCTCGAACACAGCAGGATCTACTACTTCCATAACAACGGCGATGAGGATGTCTATCTCGGCAGTGCCGATCTGCTCCCCCGCAACCTCAACACGCGGGTAGAAGTGCTGTTCCCGATTGAGGACAAGAACCTTATCCGCAAAGTTCGTGACGATATACTCGAAACGTACCTGTCCGACAATGTCAAGGCTCGCCTGATGCTTCCCGACGGATCCTATACACGAATCACTCCCGGGGAAGAAGAGGAGCCGGTAAACAGCCAGCAGGTGTTTCTGAACCAGAGGCATTCAGAAAGTTAGCAGCAGGAGCAAGGAGAAATCGATGCAGCTCTACTTTTTACGCCACGGCAGAGCGGACCGCAGTGCATGGTCAGGCAATGACCATGACCGTCCCCTCACAGAAAACGGGAAAGAACGGATGCGCAGACAGGCGCTGGCTATCGCTGACATGGGACTCCCCATTCAAACGATTCTCACAAGCCCGCTGACACGGGCATTCCAGACTGCGGAGATTGTGGCACAACAGCTCGGCATGGAAGCTTTTCTGGAAACAGATGATCGCATTTCACCCGGGTTTTTCCTGGAGGATCTGCAGAGCATCCTGGAGGATCGCTGGGGAATGGAAGGGCTCATGCTGGTAGGCCACGAACCAGACTTTAGCGAGCTGATCAGTGATTTGACCGGCGGTGAGGTGCTGGTAAAAAAAGGAAGCCTGATCCGGGTAGATGTGGACTACGTGAGTGCACTTTCCGGAATACTGGTATTTTCACTGCCTGCGGGTGTCCAGCTTCGCATGGAGCACTGAGTACCCTTTCCATTCATCCCCCAAATCAATTGATTTCACAATCCTGAAGGGGCTTTACGCTTCAATGCCCTCCATTTCAATCCGGCAGACTTCCAGGTCGCGTTTGAATACTCTCTTGAACGCAGTGTGATGGTATTCCACACCCCACATCTCCAACGGGATGCCGTGATCGCTGTACAGATTCAACCGTGCTCTTTTCTTGCCTTCCGGAAGAAGCTGGACATGCTCAACCAGCTGCTGGTGGCTGCGGTCCAGGCTTTCAGCGATTCCCAGGAACACAGACAGATAGCACACAATTTCGCGTGCTTCCTTATTCAGCGCAGCATACTCCGGGTATTTCGTACGGGGAAACTTCTTGCGGTGGAACAGGGCAGTAGCCGCCATGATTGAAATTTCATTTTCGTTGAAGCCAAGCAGGTCTGCATTACGGATGAAGTAGTAGCTGTGAGCCTGGTGGTTACTGTACGAGAGGGATACACCAACATCGTGCAGAAGCGAACTGTACTCGAGCAGTTCGCGCTCGAGATCGCCGAGCGAATGCAAGCCGTTCTCATGGCTGCTGTCGAAAAGCTGGAGGGCGAGGTTTGCTATATGCCGTCCATGTTCCTCATCGAACCCCTGTGACCGCCCCAGGCGGATGATGCTCTGTGCCCTGTAGGAAGTCTCCACCGGATAGCCGCCGCTCTGCCTCGTGAGGTAATCGACCAGAAGGCCGTCGCGCAGACCGCGGTCGCTGATCCGAATGGACTCCAGCCCCAGTTCTCCCATCAAGGTATCGATAATAGCCGCCCCCGCAATGATGATGTCAGCCCGGTCCGGATTGATGCCCGGTACCTGGCGCCGCTCCTTGAGAGGCAGTGAACACAACCTGTCCACCACATCCCTGAGCTGCGTGTACGTCATTACGTCATCCATCGTGCGGGGCCGGCCTTCAGAAGCGTAAACAGCAATATCCGCCAGATTTTCAATCGTACCGGAGCTGCCGACAGCCATGTCGAATTGATACTTTTTTAATTCCTGGATCGCCCGGATGGAGGAGTCACGAATGTAATTCTGTATGCGCGCATAGCTTTCCTGCGATACAATCCCCCTCTCGTGCTCAAGGAATTTATGGGTAAGGCGAATCGCACCAAGCGGCAGAGAATCAAGGTAATGGTATTCATGCTGCTCACCAGCAATCACTTCCGTACTTCCTCCGCCGATATCGATGAAAAACGCCAGATTACCGATGTTGACGCCGCTGGCAACTCCCCGATAAATAAGCCTGGCTTCCTCCGGACCAGAAACCACTTTCACATCAAGGCCCGCTTCACGCCTCAGCATACGCAGGAACTTCCTTTTATTGCGGGCATCACGGGTGGCAGAAGTAGCAACTGTGAACATCTCATCGACATCGAAGGAATCAGCCATCTCCCGAAACATCCGGCACACCAAAACAGCTCGCTTCATCGGCTCAGGCTGCAGTTCTCCAGTTTCGAACTCTCCTTCCCCGAGGCGTACCACTTCCTTGCGTTGGCTGAGCACAGTAAATGACTGGTTTGGAAACACACGTACAAGCAGCAGCCGGACCGAATTCGTGCCAATATCGATAAACCCTATGACCCGGCCTTTTTCACCGTGAACCGGTAAAACCACGCGCTGCCTCCTTGCCTTCCCGGATAATATGTAGAGCCAGTTGAACCACTTAACCCTTACCAGGGATAGACTGATCTTTCATAATCAAAACTATTCCAGATCGTCCAGGCTGTGACCTTCTTTCAACATCCGCCTGAATTCCTTTGGCAGACCATACTTTTTAGCCTGCCTGGTCGCATTTTTCAGATCATACTCCACTCTGAAGTGATCAACCGATACCGTTCCGTTTTTCAGCTTGAGCTGTGCATAGGAGGCACGAGGGTCGCCGTCATCAGGCCGGCCGACGCTCCCGGGATTGATAAACCATGTGTCCGCCACGTTCACTACAAAGGGCAGGTGCGTGTGCCCGAATAGATACACATCAACCGGACTGTCTGCTGCTTCGACAAAACTTTTCAGTTTTCTGCTGGTTTTAATCGGCCCTTCCAATTCAGGCGGACCATGATGCGATAGCTTGATCCGAAGCCCTTCCAGCTCCAGCAAGCGTTTTTCGGGCAGACTTCTCAGGTACTTCCTGCTTTTTTTCGACAGCTGCTTGTATGCCCACTCAGCAGCCAACACCTTGAGCGCATTTTTATTCTTGAGGTCTTTCTTCTTTACGTCGGCAATATTCAGGACTTTCTCATCGAAATTGCCGATCACTGCCTGATCGACAACCCCCGAAAGCAGCGAGACGACTTCTTCAGGAAAAGCCCCATATCCCACATCATCCCCCAGATTCCACACCCTCTTCACGCCCAGACTCTTGCCATGTTCCAGCACCGCCTCCAGTGCAGGCAGGTTTCCATGGACATCTGCTATGAGGATGATTTTCATACATTCACCAAATATTTAGTCTTTTCCCGGTCTGCGGCCAGACCTGGTTTAATTGTAACGGCATATATTCTTCAAAGCGAGGCATGTTGAGGTTATGAACAAGGATACCTTATGAGTGCGAAAAAAAAGTTTAGAAGGGGTTGCTTACACGAATCCATCATGCAAAACAGCTAGTTTACCATCCGGATTGCCAAGTTTATCATATGTATCGATATCGTCTATTTAAATCAAAATGTGGGCAAGATTCTCTTCGCCCACATTGTTTATTCCGTTGTCAAAGTCCGGCTTACCGCCACTCATACCGCACGTTATAGGTTACCGTTGTTTCTCCATCGGCAGGTATATTGACAAGGAACTCGATCGTATCGGAATCCTGCTTGGTGTAGTCCTTGTTCGAGCGCAGGATCCTCCATTCTCTCCAGCGAAGCAGGTGTTCGACAACCCGCACCTGTACTGCCTCATCCTTGTGATTGCGGATCGTGATTTCGAAATCCTCTTCGACCACATTATGGCTCGGGTTGCGGAAATCCGTTTGAATCCTCTGGCCAACGATTTCAAAGGCATCCCCGACATAAAGCTGGAGAATTTCACCCTCGGGTGTGTGGTCGATCTGCTGCTCGCCGATCAACAGCGCTGCACCGTCGATGTCCTCCTGGTACAGTCGCACACTGCCGCGGGGCAGGTCCGCTTCAACATTGTCTGTATCGAACTCGACCATCACCATCACTTTGGGATTACTCTGTGTGCCATATGAAGGATCGTTCTGAAAGGAACCATAGAAGGAGCAGTACCAGTAGCTGTTCTGGCACTGAAGGCCGTCATAGACGAAGAACTTGTCAGACGGCACACTTGCCGCTGTCACAAATTCGATCTGTTTGGACTCATTGTTGCGCAGTGTGACCGGACGCGGAACCTCATAAAGGTGATACTCAAAGAATTCCCGCTCCTCGACCGGTGCAGCGTAGTAATCTTCCTCAACTCTTTCAAACTCCGCTGTCGGCGCAGACAATCCCGCCTCCTGGACACGCTGCAGGTCACCTGCGATCAGCTTAAGCTGCGCATCTTCGTACGCTGCACCGCTGCTGTTGTTCAACGTCACCCAGCCATCCAGGTCAAGTGAAGAGCTGTCCTCGGAAAGCAGCAGTACGTAGTCCGCCTGCCAGGTCATGCCGTATGTCAGGTAGGTGATTTCCACATCATGCTCCCCGGCCTGGCCGGCCACCAGCTTCCACTCCAGCGTGGGGCGTGTGATGAGGCCGTCCGGAAGCTCCGGGAAGGAGAACTGGCGGGTAGCGCTGGAAGTGATCACCTGCACCTCGCCGTTCTCGTCTTCGAGAATGATGTTATCGCGCCCGCTCAGAAGTGTACCCTCATAGGTCAGCCCATCTGTTGTAACGACGCGGATGGGCTGGTCCAGATACTTTTCCAGCAGCGCAGACGTATTGACCAGGTCATAGACATAGTTTTGCTCCAGCACTGTGGTGCCGGTTGGATCCGTCAATGATTTGAACAGCACGCTCGTGGGATCCATCATCGAGGCGACATCCGTGAATTCAACATCGTTGATACCCTGTGAAAGCTCGAACTGGCGCTGGTCCCGAACCAGTGCGCTTCCCTCGTTGTAGATGGTGATCGCCAGACTGGCATCCGCTGCCTGCGCCGGTGTGGTGGTCGCCCAGCCTGCAGGCGCAGGTGAAGCTGTCCCCTCTGATGCGCTCCAGGAGACAATCAGAACAACTCCAAGGAGAAAAAGAAGGCCTGCGGTTAAGGTTCTGTGTCTTTTCATGAGATTCTTCCTTCCTGATATGCTATCTGTTCGATAAAAAGAGCAGTGTTTCAATAAAATGACGTCCTCTATCAGTGTATTGTTCCCCTTTTTACATGTCCCGCCGATTGAAGTATCTGCGTAAGCAGAGGACCAAATGTCCTGCAGGAACAAGTCGCCTGCATGAGAACGAATCAACGGATATAATTTGGATAAGGATTGGCATATTTGGAGATGGTATGAAAAACAGAGCGTTGTTCAGAAAAGAGGAAGAAAAACGAGTGCGTACAGAGGGACGGCTCCCTCCCGGGCAATCTCTCACCACCAGGCTGCCGGTACTCCATTACGGCTCGGTGCCCCGAACAAATCTGGATACATGGGATTTTCGCGTTTTCGGAGCGGTGGCGGAGGAAAAACGCTGGACATGGGAAGAGTTCCAGCAGCTGCCCCGAGTGTCTATCACCATGGACATCCACTGTGTCACGCGCTGGAGCAAACTTGATACTGAATGGGAAGGCGTATCGCTTGGATGGATGGCACGGGAAGGGCTGATCAAGCCTGACCCGGATGCAGCTTTCATCCTCCAGCACTGCGAGCAGGGATACACCACAAACCTTCCGCTGGAGGCTGCCCTTTCGGATAATTTCCTCCTCGCCACGCACTACAACGGTGAGCCGCTGGCGCTTGAACATGGCTATCCTCTGCGCGCGGTTGTAGGCGCACTTCCGGACAGAGATGATCTGAAGGATGTGTATTTCTGGAAAGGCGGCAAGTGGCTGCGAGGTATTGAATTCATGACGGCTGACAGGATGGGTTTCTGGGAAAATGCCGGTTATCACAACGAAGCCGATGTCTGGAAGGAAGAGAGACTCAGATAATCTTCTCCCCCCCTGAGTTGGTATGATTAACCCCGATCCGGCAGACAGGGCGCTGTCTGCATCAGCACTGATTCTGTAGTTATTCCTTCAATCCAATTTTTACGGACTGGAATCCCGCGTAGATTAACTGTGGATACTGTCCTCCTTGCTGGAGGATTCTCACTGTATGTTATTCTTTCAGACACCCAATACCCCTATAATAGAAGCAGGAGAATTAGATGGAAGCCGAAGAAACTCTGAATGCCAGACAAAAAATGGTTTCCCGGCAGCTCGAATTCCGCGGCATTGTCAACCAGGGAGTACTGGATGCCATGCGCAGGATTCCAAGACACCTTTTTATCGATTCCGACCTTGTCCACAGGGCATACAACGACACTCCTCTCCCGATCGGCCACAGCCAGACAATTTCGCAGCCGTACATCGTTGCGTTGATGACTCAGCTGCTCCAGCTCAAGCCGGAAGATACGGTGCTGGAAATTGGAACCGGGTCCGGATACCAGGCAGCTGTCCTCTCCGAGCTGGCAGCGAAAGTCTACACAGTGGAACGAATTCCGGAGCTTGCCGAACGTGCTCGCGGCGTGCTGGAACAAGTTGGGGCTGATAACGTCCAGGTTGTTCTTGGTGACGGCAGTGTAGGACTGGAAAAGTATGCCCCCTATGACGCCATAATCGTTACAGCCGCAGCCCCTGATGTGCCGGAGCCGTTAAAAAAACAGCTGGACGACGGAGGAACGCTGGTGATACCTGCCGGCGGCCGCGGTACCCAATATCTGGAGCGCTGGGTGCGTGAAAGGGACCGTCTGCAGATGGAGCGGATGGTGCCGGTAGCCTTTGTCCCCCTGCTTGGAAAACACGGCTGGAAGTCTGCTTATTAGAGTTAAATTTCGCTAGTCGATTCTTTCCCGTCCATTTCCGAATCCAGATCACCCGTATTTAGAAAAGCGAACGCCGTATTTTCCTCGCCGTTCATGATGAGGTCTGCTTTGGCCTGAAATTGAGCGGGCAGGTCGATAATTCTGATTCGGTCTTTCCAGCGCTTTTCTTCCGGCAGAAGATCCAGCAGGGCATTGTGTGATTGATAGAGCATTTCCTCATTCACAAAGGCATCCTTGTCTTTCAACGCAAGAGCCAGTGTATAGATATTTGACTCGACCAGGTCCTGGAAGAAGTGTGTGCCGTAGGAGGGCTCTGGAGCTGTCTCATCCCGGATGATTTCGATCAAGGCGCGTGCATTAAAAATATCAGAATATGAAACTGGCAGCCCCAACTCAGGGTTTACACTGCCCCATCTGCCGGGAGCGAGAAGCAGGAATTTTTCATCTTTCAACTTTACATTGATCCGGCCAATCAGTTTGGCCAGTTCCTTCTGCTCCTCTGGATTCACACTTTCATTTTCGGGGTTTGAAACGACAACCAGGTAGCGAATGCCGGATACCCGGCCGTCGGGAACGAGCCGGCGAGTAATGAAGATTCGCTGTTCCTCAGGCACATTCTTGGGTATTGCAACGGATGCACCGTACATGCGGCTCTGCGGCCGGCACTGCAGAAGATGGATCACGGGCCAGGGTTTCCCGGGAGTGTCCTGAGCCAGTTCAACAACGAATTCAATATCCACAGGGGATCCATATGCTGCTTCCAGGATGCGAAGAATACGCCGCATCAGTTCGGGGAAATCCGTCTGCCTCAGCAGTCCGTCAAACGTAAGCACAAGGTCTTCCGGGTCAAGATCCAGTGGAATACTGAGAAGATCCTCAAGATTATCATCACGGTATCGCTGAACCAGGTATCTAAGCAGAGGAGTGGATCTTTCTACCGTTTTTGTAAGTGGAAGCGTCTGCATCTGATTCGCTTCCAGGTTTATCAGGTCAATCTGGTGCTGGGAATAACGGCGGATATGCCGGGGGTTCGATTCTGGCAGCAGTGAGGGATGGCTCAAGGCGACAAAACGCGGGTAGTCGTCACCGAGCTGTTCCACCGCCCGTGTTCCAAGACCCCGAACAAGGCGCATGAAGCCGGCATTACGATCAATATCCGGGTTCCAGCGGTATTGATTGCGTGAAAACGCCACACCGGCAGCATCCGGATAGAAGTGCTGCTCATATCGTCGGCCCTGTACCTCCTGGATAAGAATGCCCATCCGCTCATCGTAATCGATCAGTCCACGCTTCCTCCGGTATGTCATAACATCAGCGTTATAGACACTTGCATAGACGTTGACGATAGCATCAATCAAGTCCTCAAGATTGTTCTCCGGGGTATCCTGATTGGGACAGAAGGTGCTCTCATACTTGCCGGCGAAAGAAGAGCCGAAACTGTCCTCGAGAAGGCTGCTCGATCGCACAATCAGCGGCGAGTTTTCTACAATGTTTATAATTCCCCGCAGCCCTTCGATAATGTGATCAGGGAAAACCCCGCACAGATATCGTTGGCGGACGTCAGGGTAATCAGCCCGGATTTCCTCTTCGCTTTTATATTTCTGGTTGCTGAACTGGACCAGTTCGTTGAGCTGTGTGAACTGGTAAAACACATCGGCACCAAGGAACCATGATCGGGGTATCTCGATCCTTTCCAGCAGATCGGGCGGAGCTGCTTTACGAAGGATGCTGTTGGCCAGCATCAATCCTGCTGCTTTTCCGCCAATCTTTCCACGCCCAATGCGATGACCGCGGATTTCTTTCAAGTCGGATATATCAAACCATTCCCTGGCAATGCCCACATAATGCAGATGGTCGCTGATCATGGCTTTGATCAGAACAACCTTGATTTCCTGCAAGTGGTGGTGAACTTTGTATTTCTCTTCATCTGGCAGCGTCTCATAGGATTCGCCCTGCGCAAAGAGCATGTCCCACGGAGCCAGCTCAGGGTGGAATGAAAGTACAACTTCCTGCGGGTCCACTCGTTTGGAAAGTGCCTCCCTCACGATTTCAACAAAGAGGTCATGCGGCAGGTTGTATGCGAAGTAAAAATCCGTAAGGTGATCGCGTACGATGGACACCCGCTCGTTCCAGACATCCGCAGCTTCCTCAGTGAACGGATCACTCAGCCCTTCCCGGCGCTGGGATTGTAAAGCCTTCTGCTTGACCTCCTCTTCGAACGCGTCCGGCGAAATTACGCGCTTTTTGAAAAGCTCCTGCCGCATACGTGCTCGAATACGGGGAGACAGGATGGGATAGTTGCTGAGTTCCAGGTAGATCGTCAGAACGCGCGGAAAATCGGAAAAATCGAAAGGCATAAAAACCTCACCGGGCAGCCTTCACCACAGGAATGATTACAGCCTATTATACGGGAAAGTTGTGCCGCGGCGACTGTAAATGTCTGATGCACCGGAGGTTCCCCGGCTTATCCACGGTGTTTTAGGTAAGCAAACGGATCCCGCCAAATCACCGGCAGGATAAGTATACAATCAAAAACCGAAGGACTACTCCAGCCCCAGTGTCAGATCCAGAAACTCGAGGATCGTGTCCATTGTGTCCGGATCGTATGTGTCTGGAACAACCAGCATCATTCCATGAGCACTTCCGGGGTGAATGATCGATCGATACAGTTCACCTTCTGCGCTGCTGCAGGTTTCGTAGGAAGCAGTGTCACCTTCCGCTGCCAGGCACCACATGGGTTTGCCTTCTTCTTCTGCCACAAGCACTGTTTCACTGTATGAAACGCCGAGATACTCTCCAGGGGACAGTGACAGCGCTCCAAGGCAGCCCTCCAGACATGCGTCCGCAGCGCCGTCGGCGCCAATACTCGCACCAATAATTACCATCCGTTCGGGATCAACGCCGGGCAATAGCTTTGCTGCCTCATATGCACCATATGCATCGTTCAGCCAGCCTTCCGGGTCGAAACCAGCGCAGCCGCCTTCACACTGCCGGAATGTAAAGGTGAAAACCCCAAAGGAGTTGTTCTCTCCAATCGCAGGAAACCAGGACGAATCGAGCCATGGACTACCCGGATCGGGACTTTCCGGGAAAGGCATGCCGCGATTCTGCAGCCAGGGGGCAATTGCTGCCCACTCAGTCTGGTCGCCAGGGGCCCAATGCATGAGAATCACAAGCGGACCTGGATTCGCTGTTCCAGGATAGTATGTACCTGTTTGTTCATAGCCATCCGCTGCAGTGAAAGGTATCTGCCGAGGCTCGGGAGGCAGACTATCTTCACCTTCTTCTTGCGCTTGATCATCAGCCTGATCATCAGCCTGATCTTCAGACTCAGCCTCCTCCACAACTTCCCCTTCTTCAACCGGTTCACTTTCAGTTGAATCCTCAACTGCAGGTTCGTCAACAGACACATGCTCTTCCTCAACTACTGTGTCCACAGCCTCCTGGACTTCATTGGGGGTGCAAGCTGTTCCGATGATAAGAACCAGCGAAAGCGATCCTATCAAAACCAGTCTGGAATATTTTCTTTTCATGGAATCCTCTCCCGAAGAAAGTTTATCCTGCCTGTTACCATCAAGATTATCATAATACTTCAGGAACTAATTCATAAAACAACAATATCTTCAACATCCAATGATTGGTTTTTTTTTAAAACCCGGTCTGGAACCAGGAACACTTTTTTGATATTCCACACATGGTTCGTGGTTTAAGCTCCTTTGCTTATGCAGCTCAGACACAACTTTCCCAAAGTCGCGGCTCATACTCTCCCCCTTCCCGTTATACTGTTCCCTTCCTTCCTGATGGAACAATACAAAACGCATATACCGGAATAATGGTTTTTTTACTATGAGCCAGTAAATAGATAAGTCTGGATGATATTTCATCCTTACGACAGAGGTAATTCAGGATTGGAAGACTGCCTTCAGGGATCCTCCCAATTGAGTTTAAGCTGGTGCCCGGCCCTCTCTTGCATATTCATGAAAAAGCTAAAAAAGCGCCCCTGATTCAATCCGGGCCAGAACACCCCATAAAAAACTCAATATACCCGGATTTATGTCTTATCTGATTACAGCCGTCATGCGAAAACTGCAAACCCTGCTTTCCCTGCCCGCAGGTAATCTGAAGTCCGCCATACAGGGTATCGCTGCCAAACAATACAGCCAATGCAACCTTTTGGAAACAAGAACCTCCGGCCCCTTCTCCATAAGGATTATTCCCTGTACATGGGTATCAGGCGATTTGCCCGTCAGACAGGGTTTTACACTTCTTTATGTATGAGCCAGAGAATCATAAAAGCATATGATTCTCTGGTCCAGTTATTACTTGGGGATCGCTTTCCAGATTTCTCCCACATACTCTTTCATCAGAAGGCGAACCATACCAAGCGTCGCATCTTTGGAAACAGCCAGCCCCCAGTAATACGAGCCATCCCCGATAAGCCGTTGAATGATATACACCTGATCTGTTGTAATGAGGAGATCATCCATCTCACCAAGCTGCAGCTTTTCCGAGATTTCCTTCCCCAGTTTCGCTACCGTAGCAAAACGGGCAGAAGCAGCAGTAGCATCAAAAGCTGGATCGATTGAGCCGCCTGCTATTGACAACCCGTCCATGCCTACAATGTCGGTTGAAACAAAAACGCCCGCCAATTCCTTTCGGAGTTTGGCCAGAATTTGTTCTAATGCTGTCATAGGTATGCCGCTCCTTTCAGGATGGTAACAGCTTGCTGGCCTTTTCTGCGAAGACCCGGCTTACAAGGTACATGTTTCCCACATTCGCTGTGCCGCGATCAGCAGTAATTGAAAGGAAATACTGCCCTCCCTCCAGAAAGCGCCATACGAGATAAGCATTTTCAGTTGTAAGCAATCCGTGCTCTACGGAACCAGCATTAAGCTTTTCAACTGAAGAATCTACAAGTTTGACCAATTCGGTCATTTGTGCATTTCCAGCTTCATGGTCCGTCTCGCCAACAGAATCAACAACAACACCAAGGCCATCCATTCCAACAATTGATGAACCAAAATAACCTGGCACTTGCTGACCAAGCTCTTTAAGTAATGAGTTTAGATCATCAGCCATATTGCCTTCCTCCTTCCCGGGTACGCTTTCTTCAACGGCCAAATTTTGTTCATCAATACGCTGCAGGCCTTCGATGAGCAGAGCGTTCCATGGAGTTTGAATAGTCTGATCCGGCGCCTCAACGCCAGTTTCCATGATAAATTTTCCCCCCTGCCAATCCAGAATACGATAAATAACCTCCTCTCCTTCCTGTTTTGCAGATTCTTTGTCGCCGCTGCAGGCAGCATGAACAACGTTCCCATCAGCAAAATAGAGAAACGCCTGCCTATCACCGTTCTTAACATGGATCCGGACCTTATTTTTATCCTGACAGGCAAGTTGTATCAATGTGGGAAGATCGATTTCATTAAGGAACCCCTCAATTGCCATTCATTCACTCCTTTGCCTTGTCACACAGATGCGGGAATTACTTTTGAAGCAAATCCAACTCTGATTCAATCTGATCAAAAAAATCGCCGTCGATTCTTTCTGCCTCGTCGTTGTCCTTCCTTTTCACTGCGAGTCGTTTTGCGAGGGGTGTTAATTTTTCTACAGCCTGTTTGAGTACAATACGGACCAGGCCGATAGGTGTATCATTGTCAAAGATCACAATGAGGATCAATTTTTCATCAACATCTGAAAGATAAACCCTTTGCCGCTCTCCTTCATGGAGAAGCAGTTTGAAACGCGCGCTTTCCCCGACCAATCTTGCCAGTTCATTGGTTGCAGCCAATTCACCTGCAGCAAGTGCTGATAGCACCTGAGTGTTCAAATCCTCTCTTCGGCCTCGTTCAGCGATCAACCTCCCGGCGGAATCTGCAAGAATGATCGTGCGGGCCTCGCTGTCATATGCAATATTCTTCAGACACAAATCGATATCCTCGGCATCAGCAACTGAAATCGATAAATGCGTGGAATACTGTCCATCCTCTTTCAGTGATTCACCGGGCAGATCGGGGGCTTTTTCTTGAGGATGTGCTTCAGGGGTGGAAGGACCAAAGTATCCTTCAGATAACCATTCAGGGACACGACCAGAAAATGGCCTGGTTTGGGAATGCTTTAGAAACTTTTTCAGAAAACCCAGAGCTTCTCCAGCATCTTCACTGACCTCTGAAAGCCACAACCATACGTCAACATTATTTGGGTCTCGTTCAACTACCTGAAGAAAAAGATCGCGAGCCAGGTCCTGTTCGCCAGCCTGGGCAGCACGAATTGCACGATCAAAAAACTGGTCGGCTACCTTGCCTGATTCAGGCTTATGAAAATCCATTTCGACCATACGATCGACCCCTCCCTCCGATTTTATAGCTGACTCCGGACTTGCTGCACCACAAGACGAACACTTTCTTTTAATGTCTCGAACACACCATCTCCCTGAGTAGCCACTGATTCAAACCAGGGCGTATTGTCAGTGACAAAAAGCCTGGTCAGGGTTGTAATGGGCGTCAGGTCCTGCAGATCCTGCTTGTTAAACTGCACAACACATGGGATATTCCTGGGATCAAATCCCAACAACCTGAGATGTCGGTGCAGGGATTCATACGATAGGATATTATCCCGCAGACGAGATCTCTGAGAGTCTGCAACAAATACTACACCATCAACACCCTGCAGCACCAGCTTTCGGGTTGCCTCATAGACAACCTGTCCTGGCACGGTGTAAAGATTGAACCTGGGTTTCAGCCCTTTTATCTGATTCAATTCCACCTGTAAATAATCAAAAAAGATCGTTCGGTCTTCCTTTGTTTTTAATGAAATCAGATCACTGCAATACCCCGGGTTTGTTCTACTGTGGACCGTTTCCAGGTTGGTGGTTTTTCCACTCATTGCCGGTCCGTAATAGACAATCTTGAGATTCAACTCCCGGAGTTTCCAGTTTATGAACAAGCTGCTATTCCTTCAGGCCGAGCGGGCCTGTAATCGGCCCTTTCAGAAACCCCATTTTCTTCGCCTGTTCATACGAGAATACTTTAAATGGCGGGTGAGGGATTGCAGGAGCGGACAAGGAGGAAGGCAGATTCTCCGCACTATGAGCATGAGGAATCGTTGCCTCAGGCGGAAGTTCCCTGTCGACTGATTTTGATGGTTTTCCGGCTTTTTTTCCTCTCGAATCCTCTCTTTCAATTTCCGGGAAAAACTTATCCAGACTGTTGTTAAATTCTTCAAGAAACGCAGAATTTATAATCTGTGATGTTTTTTTTCTGCCAGCGTCCCTTAAGAGACCGCTCAGCTCTTCAAGTGTCCTGCGAGTATCCAGCAAGACGAGTCCAATCGGATTAGCTTGATCCTGGCGTTCAAGTACGAGGATAATCAAGTGTTCAACATCGACATTTGCTGAATAGATTTCCCAATTATCACATTCGTGATACTGGAGTGAAAAAGCGTCCTTGTTACCTAAAAAGGAGTGCAGTTCCGTAGAGGTGGCAAAACTCGCTCCGAAAAGAAGGGAAATGATATTTTCATCATACCCCTCGAGCTCGCCAATCCTGGCAAGAAGGTGACCGGAAGTATTCGCAAGCAGAACACACTTTGCGTCGACCTTGGTTTGTAATCCTTCAAGGCACTGTGTAATCTTTTGAAGACTACGCTTGGCAAATCCGGTGGTTAACAATTCCGGTTCCGTCCGCTTTCCCAGCGCACTCTGTACTGTTGACACCAGTTTTTGCCTGCTGAAAGGCTTTGAGAGACATCGATAAACGCCGAGCGATTTTGCCGTTTCAGATACCTTTTCGTTCCACCATGCAGTCATAAGAATAATCAAAGCATGAGGCGCGCGGGTTCTGGCTTCCCGGACAAGCTGAAATCCTTTTTCCCCGGGCATTTGTAGATCAGTGACAATCAGATCATATGCCTGATTCGTCAAATGATCGAGTGCTTCCTTTTCGGAAGTCGCTGTTTTGATCTTGTAGCCATCTTCAAGATCAGTGAGAACTTCAGCCAGGGAGATAGCAACCCTGGCTTCATCATCAACAATCAGAATTTTTTTGCTCATCCCCCGCTTCCTCCACTGCTTTATCACTTAATAGTATTTGAAGTCAATATTTGCCCACATTAATTCAGGATAAATTCCTGTTCCAAAATACTATTCAGATAATGCATTAATCGCTCTGCATAGACCCCTACTTGCGTTTCCCCTTTATATGAATACGGTCAAACAAGAACACTCCAACCCAGACATACAGTATCGTGAGTCCTGTAAGCATAGATAATTCATAGCCCAGGTCACGGAAACTGGTGCCAAGGCTGAATATCTTGTTTAAAGCAATCACCGCGTGTGTGGGCGGCAGAATTTCAAAAAGGTTGAGGGTATGCCCTCCTATCGTAAAAAGCGGTACTGCTGGAACAGGATAGATTACATCCGTAAAAAACATAAACAGAACCAAAGGGAAATTTGCCAACAAAAAAGCCTGGCTTACTGTCCTGGTCAGGGCAGCTACAATCAACCCGCTTCCAATTATGGCTAAACCTGTAATCGCTCCAATAACTACCGCAGCCAGTAAAGGCCCTTCACTCTCAAATCCAAGCAGATGTGCTGTAAGGAAAGCGAGTAAAAGTGCGGCTGTCCCTATTACTTCAAGAGCAAGACCTGTGCCAAAGAGGTATTCAAAGGAACTTAATCCTGTCATCCTTATACGCTGCAGAGTTCCTGCCTCTACCTCTCCAGCGATAACCATCGAAGCCTGGAAAACAAGCAGCACCTCCGCAAAAACCAGCAAGCCGGGAACATAGAGTTCGAATTCACTTCTGCCAGCTGAATCACCGAGCGCTTCTTCCAGAATCTCCACAGCTGAAACCTGCCCCGCATATGTTTGAAGATAGTTTTCCAATCCGGCACTGCAAAAAATGGCAGCCACTGAATAATAGGGATTGGTCAGATCACCAACAAAAGTAAGCGCTGCAGGATGAGCTATCTCGCCGTTAGTGAATTGTTTTATCTTTGCACTGAAATCTACCGGTATAATCAGCAGCAATGTGGCTTTACGATCCCGCAGCTTCTGCTCCGCCTCAGGACGCGAGGCCATCTGTTTGATAGACAGCAGCGAATCGCCGCTCTGGTACCGGACAGAAGCCAGTTCTCCTATAAGGTCCTCACCAGCATGCAGATCCAATCCTTCCTCCAAGACCACACCTTCATCCTGGTTAATAATCAGGACACTATATGAAGTTGATCCGCCTCCCGGGAAGAACATCCAGTAAAGCAAAACAAAGCAAGCGGGAAGAAGAAGTGTAAGAGCCAGAACAAGCGGCTGACGGAGCTGTTCGCGAAGCGACTTCCAGAACACAGAGAGGATCTTCATTCGTCCAGCCTCCTGCCGGTTAGCTGGATGAAAACATCCTCCAGGGTATTTTGCCGCAGCCTGGATTCAACCGGGCTGCAGCCTTCGTCTGTTAAGGTTGCAAGAAATCTGGGCATATGTTTCAGGATATTCAATGAGCGTAAAATCAGCAGCCGGGAATCGCGAAGGACACTCCCGGAAAACCGATTCTCTAGCAGGCGCTCTGCCCTCCTCGCGGCAGATTCATTCGCAAATACCAGCTCAAGCACATCGCCCTCACCAACCCTGCTTTTCAACCTTTCAGGTGTATCCAGTACCAGGAGTTCACCGTGGTCCATCACCGCCACCCGGTCGGACAGTCGGTCCGCTTCGTCCATATTATGTGTTGTCAGAATAATGGTTTTTTTTGCAGCGAGGGATTTGATCAATGAGCGTACATTAACCCTGCTCTGCGGATCGAGGCCAGCTTCCGGCTCATCCAGCACAAGTATTTCCGGATCATGGACAAGTGCCAGCGCCAGATTCAACCGCCGTTTCATTCCCCCTGAAAGCGTTTTAGCCTGTTTGTTACTCTTGGGTGTCAGTTCCAAAAGTTCAAGCAGTTCCTCCGCCCTGCTGCGTGCATGTCCAGCTGTCAGGCCATACAGTCCTCCCAACCACCGCAGTTGTTCATAACATGTCAGGTACGGCCAGATGAGGACATCTTGCGGACACAGGCCAATAGATGCCTTGACCTCCGGCGACTGCGATAACTGCTGCCCAAGCACTGAAACAGACCCTTCATCCGCTGCAAGCAATCCACAGAGTATCTGGATTGTAGTTGTCTTGCCGGCGCCATTCGGCCCAAGAAAGCCCAGCACCTCTCCCGGGAAAATATCCAGGGAAAGGTCATGTACCGCTCGCAGCGCCCCATAATATTTTGATATTCCTTTTAACTTAACCGCAGGTTCCATAAGATTCTCACCCCGAAAATGGAAATCTCAACAGCGGACCTGAACCACCCTTTACTCCTCAAACACCCCGTTTTTGGTTTTCGATTTCTTGATTACGTCCTTTGTTCAGATCAAGAAAACACTTACCGGCAGAATTTTCGAATCAAAACCAACCAGTCATTCACAATTCCCCTGGATGAGCATCTCCCAGAACTGCGTCGCGGCGTATAAGAAACAATAGCACACTGGAAGCAAGCAAAGCAACACAGAATCCCGCGAGAAGAGCTCCTGTATACACTGGATCCTGCACACTCAATACTTCTGCGGATATATCCACGGGTGTGCTGGTAAAAATCTGTGACATGTTTTCCACTCGCCATAAACGCGCGTGCTGCAGCAAATCATGGATAAGGATCACAACAAGTCCGGATGCCGAGAGTTTCCCACCAATGCCCGGTTTATATTTACGAAGGAATTTCTCCAGCTGGTCAGCGCTGATAAGGATTAGAAACATCAA
>Ga0272441_10004511_pt1 | contig 25088 bp, 19 predicted proteins | sample SSMProp6N_FD_193582 | JGI IMG/M metagenome (GOLD analysis project Ga0272441, IMG submission 193582) | Marine sediment archaeal communities from Little Sippewissett salt marsh, Falmouth, MA, United States - SSM-Prop-6N | ecosystem: Environmental > Aquatic > Marine > Wetlands > Sediment ...
CAGCAGTTTGCCATAGATAAAAAAGCCATATTAACCTGCCGCTTTGACTTAAATCCGCCAAGCGTTCAGGATTTAAGCTACCGGGCCAGGCAAAAACAAAAAGTTCAACCAGTTAACTACAAATTGTTGTCCTTGCCGTTATATTTGGTTGATGTGATGCACGACGTGTCGTTTAAGGTAATGAATGAACAATAAATAATCATCTCTTGTCGTACCAAGCTATGAGCTTGTAATTTATTGAGAAACCTGCCAAATATGGTCGTTTTTCAGTCTTAGGCTGCACTTTTCGGGGTCAAAAACACGGTTGTAAGGACTTTAGGCTTCGCTTCCAGCTACGACCCAACACGTTGGGGTTCTTTACGCTCATATCCTTGATTATTTTCCAACTCTCTCTGCGGCCGATTGTCTTTGCACCCAGTTTAGCTTTTGTTTCCAACACAAATTCTTTATCACCGACCCCGGTTAAATAAAGCAACCAGAGTTAACAGGGCAGGCACCAATGCTTTCCGTTAATTTTGCATCAAGGCGGAGGAAAATTATCGGTTTTGAAGCGGATTGACCTTTATGTTTGCCGTCCTCTCAACGGCAAATATAAAATAAATACCCTCTGCGTTCTTTGCGGCTCTGCGGTGAGAAAGGCTAATAAATTTCAATAAAACTTGTATAGAGAATTATTGCCGCATCGATAAGCTCTTCAATTCGATTGAAAATTTTATTGACAAATAATCAAAAAAGTGTTCAAAGGCTGAACGTTTATTTTTTGAACACCATGGTATTATGTCGATACCTTGAATTCTCGATACCTTTCGGGTTGCAACTCTATCCCCATGTAACCCACTCGGCGGAGCCATGTTCGTCGACTATCCTTTTTCTGTTCAATTATTTGATATTACAATAAATGCACCCGGTTGACATAAGAACGCTGCACCTTCTCGAAGAGATCGAAAAAAACCACTCTCCGAGCCAACGGCAGCTCGCCCGGCAACTGGATATATCCTTAGGTCTTGTCAATTCGTTCATCAAGCGGTTGGCCCTTAAAGGATATTTCAAGGTTACCCATATCCCCAAAAACCGGGTCCGCTATATTCTTACAACTAAAGGCGCGGCCGAGAAAAGCCGGTTGACGTATGAATATATCAAGCTGTCTTACGTATTTTTTAAGGACGCTCGAAAAAAAATTCAAAAACTGCTGAAACGTTTAGAATCGAAGGGCGCAAAGCGGGTCATATTTTTCGGAGCGACAGAAATGGCTGAAATCGCCTACCTGTCGCTGTATGATACGAATTTAGAACTGGCGGCCGTGTTGGACGATCTTAATATCGGAAAAAGATTCTTCAACCATACGGTTCAGCCCGTCTGTCTGCTCAAGTCGATTCGCCACGACCGGATCATTCTTACCTCCAACGAACCACCCGACGTCATACAGAATAAATTAAAAGAACAGGGTGTATCGCAAGATAGAGTGGTGATCATGAATTAGCGTCATCAGTTTTTAATGATCGCTATGAGCTTAACTGCGAATAAAATGAAAAACTGGACAAGTGCTATAATTGCTTATTCTTTAGGATTGCATCCTAACAAATACAACTAAAAACATTGTTTGAGCTGATTATGCTGCGTTGCCGTATACTACTATATCGATTTCACCTACAAACAGTATTTTGGGCTTTGAGAACGACTCATAAAAAGGTAATTTTAACAAAGTGGGGTACAGGGACCGATATTCGGAAAATATGCGAATCAAACTGAACGATCTGACATACCGGTCCATGATCCGAAACTTTTGGTACCGTTTTGACTCCAATTTTCAGGAGATGTTTATTGGAACCTTCTCTGCCCTTACGCTTCGACTCACCGGCGCACTGCTTCAGTTTGCCTTCAATGTATTACTGGCACGGCTGTTGGGTGCAAGAGGGGTCGGGCTTTATTCCTTGGCTTTGTCCATCAGTACATTATGTTCTTGCCTGTCCAGGTGGGGAATGGACCAGGCAGTAATAAAAATTTGTGCCATCAAGGCGGATCAAAACCTATGGAGTGATGTTAAACTCTCAGTGTCAAAGGGATGTCGATTCATCATGCTGGTCGGCGGAGTCATTAGCGTTGCAGTCTGGTTGGCAGCTCCCATGTTGGCGACAAGAGTGTTCAATGACGCGGATCTGGTTTTTCCCATACGCTTTATGTCTTTGAGCATTGTTCCTTTCAGCCTGTTAAATTTGATAGCAGAGGCTTTGCGCGGTCTTAAAAAGATCTTGCATTCAACGTTTCTTCAGGCTGTTTGCGTACCCTTGTTCAGTGGCATTTTATTCGTTGCTGCAAGCCTGGCGAAGATCACTATCACAGGGGCTCTATTTGCGTACCTTACCGCTACAATTATTACGACGTTCATCGGGATCTGGGTTTGGAAACGGGCCTTGCCTTCAGATGAACGGATGACCATTCCTGGGTGCATGTCGATCCGCGACATCTTGGTGTTATCTATACCGATGGGTTGGGCGACGGTAATGGTCATGATCATGGGCATGGCAGGCTCTATCGTCCTCGGAATATTCGGAACATCTGAAGAGATCGGCATTTACTCGGCAGCGCTACGTCTGTCGATGTTGATGACAATTGCACTGTTGGCGGTCAACAGCATTACAGCACCTAAATTTGCCGCATTGTACAATTCACAAGCATTGCATGATCTCGAAAAATTGGCTCAAAGAGCCAACATATTGATGTTGTTGATTGCAAGTCCTTTACTCCTGCTCTACTTCACTTTCCCCTCGCTTGTCATGGGGATATTTGGAAATGAATTTCGCCAAGGAGGGGTTATACTCAGGGTTCTGACCATAGGTCAGACGTTCACCTTGATAACGGGTTCTGTAGGCAATTTGCTGTTGATGACACGGTACGAGAACGTGATGAAATGGATCAATGTTACCGCTGCCTTGTCAAACATTTTCTTGAGTTTTCTCCTCGTGCCGTTCTGGGGAGGGTTGGGTGCGGCCTGGGCGCACGCGATAAGCCTCATCTTGCTTAACATATTTGCGTTTTTTTCAGTATGGAAACTACTGCAATTGTCCGCAATGCCTTTTTGGAACCGTACCCAACCGAATTGACCTGTTTTTCTGGCAGCAGCGTCTTTGACAACTCCATACCTGAAAATCCAGGAACTAAACAAGGCCATAGTATTTCTTTGATTCGTTCGATTTCATAATAAAGCTCTCCTAATTTAATTTGCGAAGCAAATGTGCTTTGACCATATTTAACTCGGAAAATTTGGCAGAGGCCGAGTCTTTTATCATAATGCAATTACTATACTAAAAGGGAATGGATTACGAAGTCATGATTCACTGGTTAAATAAAAGAAGCCTCATGCCAAAAATCACTGAGGTTTTGAAACCTGTAGATATCGTACTTGATATTGGATGTGGAATAGTTCCGCAGGAATATCTACAAGCGAAAGTTCATATTTGCTGCGAACCCTTTCCAAAGTATATAAAGTATCTCCAAGAAAAAGTCCGCATGCGTAGGGATAAGTTATTCATTTTAGTTAAGGCGGATTGGTCCAATGCTGTCGAACTGTTTCCGAAAAACTCTGTTGATACCGTTTTTTTGGTGGACGTAATAGAACATTTAGAAAAGTCTGAAGCTTTAAAACTACTGCAGGCCACTGATATACTTGCTTGTCGGCAGATCGCTATATTTACACCCTTGGGATTTATGCCACAACATCACCAATCTCAAACCGACGCTTGGGGGTTCGATGGTGGCGAATGGCAGGAGCATAGATCCGGTTGGCTACCTGATGATTTTGACTCTGAGTGGGATATATATGCATCTAAAGTATTCCACACACATGACTCAGCTGGAAAATTATTGAATATTCCTTATGGTGCAATGTGGGCCGTAAAAACAAAACCTGGTTATTCCAAAACTAATCGAAACTCATCTGAACATAAAAGAGGCATGCTATATAGCCAAACAAACAGACTGATCGATAAGAGCCCAGCCTTCGTTGTCGATCAAATGTATCGAATATTAAAAATGATTAGCAAGGTAATCCGATTCTGAATACTTAAACAATCAAACACTTCACCGTAATGGTTTCTATGATATTGAATCATTCTGAAACTACGACATTAATTATTGCCAAGCTGTGGTCACCATTTGGACAACCACCTGCAAAAAGTTCTTCATCGCATTTGCCATAAGCTCTTATAAACTGCTTTTAAACTTTACAAATTTTGCTTATTTTTATCCATACTAAAATACTATTTTGTCATGGCAATGGTTTACACTAATAAATTATTTTTGCAAATAATTGTTGTATTTTTGGTTTTCTTTCCAGTTTTCTTTCAACTTCCATTCAACATTTACAGCGATCCAGCAACGCTAAATGATCCTGCAGATTTTATTACCAGGTTACCAATTCCCATTTCAGTGCCGATGTGTTTTCTGGGTATACTTCTACTCGGTACCTTTAAAAGGGTTTTTCAATCCTCTGGGTTTGTTCTATTTTCAGTTGCTGGTATGGTATTAACATCATTCATTTCGGCTCGCTTCTGCGTAACGGTCTCCAAGTGGAAGCTGCTTTTTTTTCAATATTTAATACCAATGTGTGCATTTGTTTTAGGTTACATATACGAGTCCAGAGGGAAGAGCGAAAACAGTATAAGCTATGGTATCATTGGTGCAGTAATCGTCTTAGTTCCAGTTCAATTGCTGAGTACTTGGTTATTTGAGGCGGAAAGAGTGTTTCAAACGACTGGACAATTTTTTGGTTACGTCGATTTGATTCCAGAAATTTTTACCTACCTATCAGAAAATATCTTTATATTTAGTATTTATCAACATTTACAATATGTATCTTCTGTTATTGTGATCATCTATCTTTCTGCATTGTTCGGATTGTTAGAGCACAAGAGATTTACAATGATCTTTTATATATTTACGCCTCTTCTCGGCATTTATGCTGCCGCATCAGCATCAATGACTGCAATTGGGTGTTTGGTATTCGGGTTAATGCTCTTCACATTTTACTCTTGGTTGAGATTTAATAAAATATTTCCAGTTTTTATTCTAATTATAACCATCGCCTTGATAGGTGGATATATATCTCTGGCGGTGTGTAAAAATAACGGCAAAAACCTTTTTGCACATAAGTTTTCTTATCTTTCCATAATAAGCTTCATTGACTGTTATAAAACAAACAAATTTGATATAAAATATTTTCCGGACGACAACCATTTGTCAGATCGTATTTACTACTGGAAATATTATATCAATAACATTACCAATAGCCCGTTCACCCTTCTTTACGGGCACACTGAGCAACCCGACATTAACATCATACCGAGTGCGCACAATTATTATTTGGATTTTATATACAATTTCGGCCTGATAGCCTTTGTGCCATTGCTTTATTATTTTTTTACCACTTTTATGCTTTTAATTCGTCATTATCGTTCAGTTTACGAATTCAATCAGTTATTTGGATTGACAGTTTCCGTTATGTTTTTTCTTTTGGTAGACAATTTCGTCAAGGTGGGTATGCGACAGCCTTATCCTGGTATTGCGACCTTTTTTTTATGGGGATTTTTATTCCAAAAATTAAAAACAATCGATGCAAAAAACAAGTAGATTTAAAGCATGACTTTACTACCATATGTCAGTATTGTTGTTCCGGTTTATAATCAAGAAAAGTATCTCAATGAAACCATCCAAAGTATACTACATCAAGATTATAAACTTATTGAGCTGATTGTGATAGACGATGGTTCCCAAGACAACACAAAAAAAATACTTCAACAATACAATCATCAATTTTACTATACTTCTCATCCCAACATGGGGCAAGCCAATACCCTAAACAAAGGTTGGTACATGGCACGCGGCGAAATATTAAGCTACTTAAGCGCCGATGACCTGCTTATGCCAAATGCAGTCAGTACAGCTGTCCGATATTTGAATGAAGATCCAAAAATTGTCCTTACGTATTGCGATTTCAACCTTATCGATCCCAACTCCAAAACAATTCGCAAAGTATCGGCTCCGGACTTTGATTATTTGGAAATGGTGAAGCGTTTGATCTGCCAACCGGGTCCTGGAGTATTTTTTAGAAAGCAGGCGTTTGACCGGACCGGAGGATGGAGTCCAGAGTTCAGGCAAATGCCGGACTACGAATACTGGTTAAGACTTGGATTAGTTGGACCATTTAAACGGATACCCCAGATATTGGCCTCATTTCGTATACACGAAAAATCGATGACATTTTTAAAGGGAGACCGTAAAATGGCTACAGAACCGGTACGTATCCTGGAAAAATATTACAGATCACAAAAAAATCTCCCCAAACAAGTGGTCGAATCATTTCCCGAAGCTATGAGCAATGCCCATCTTCTTTCAGCTCAGCTTCACCTTAAAGCCGGACGTTGGACAAATACTTTAGTTGCAGTAATGAAAGCCGCACAGTATTCCAAACCCACTGTAATGAGTACAAGATCTCTGCATATTCTACTCAACGCCCTCTTCAACCGGGCTTTACATAGAACTTTCTGGACAATTAGAGAAAGGTTTTCATCAAACACACCATCGGCGACCCACTGAAAGGAAAGTTCTCTCTACAGGATGTGGCTAAAGTTTGAGAAAATAGGGCCATTCTAAAATTCCCTCGATATAATGGCTTTTTTGATGCCAATAAATACCCTCTATCTGGCGACGGATCAGTTTGATGCAAAAAGTGATCATTACAGGTGCATCCGGTTTTATCGGACGTCGTCTGATCAACAAGCTGAGCGGTGATGCTGGAATTGTATCTGACGCCGTGTGCCATAAGAAAACCGGAGGATGGCCAGATAAGGGCCATCTTAACATCCTTCAACGCGATTTATCCTGCCCTGATAGTTGGGAAGATCTTATTGAACCAGATTGTGTAGTCGTCAATCTGGTCTATTTATGGAATCTGCCCGTCAGTGAAAATATTCTGGCTGCAAGGAGGCTTATCGGTGCCTGCCGCCGTAAAGGTGCCAAAAAACTGATTCACTGCAGCAGTGCGACTGTCGTAGGATCCGTAAAAGACAGTATCGTTACTGAGGAAACACCTTGTCAGGCGTCGACAGAATATGAAAAAACTAAGTGGCAGATCGAACAAACGGTCTTGAAGCACAATAGAGGTCTGCCGGAAGTAATCGTGTTGAGGCCGACAGCGGTTTTTGGGTCGGGCGGCCAGAATTTGGTTAAACTTGTCAATGATTTGAAGTGCCGCTCCGAAGGTTATAACTATCTGAAGTCTTGCTTGTATCAGAGACGCTCCATGAACCTGGTTTCTGTGGAAACGGTCGCTGACTCAATCAAATACTTTATCAAAGCACCGCAGGCATATGATCATGAAGTGTTCATTGTTTCTGATGATGAATATCCTGAAAATAATTTTATAGATGTTGAGCGACAGCTTAAGAACGCGTTGGGGATTCCAGACTATCGGTTAAAGAGAATTGATTTGCCGCTGATGATTCTTGCCACTCTTTTGAGACTGACCAGGAAAACAAACATCAATCCCTTGCGACGTTACAGCTGCAAAAAACTTCTGTGCTGCGGATTTCACAAGAAAACAATTTTCATCGAAAATCTGAAGGCATATGCCAAGGATTTGAAACGTTCAAAAACTGCTGTGACCTTCTAACCAATGCATGTTTTGAATGTCAACATGAGCATCGATCCTGTATCCGGGGGAGGGACGGCCGCTCGAACCGTTAAGATGAGCAAGTTCCTTGCCCGGGCCGGGGTGCAAACGACGGTTTTAACGGTCGAAAACGGCAGGACGCTGCCAACCTCTGTCGCCAAAGGAGTAAAGGTCAATGGGATGCCCGGACTGTTCCGCCGGTTTCACATTCCCAAGCCGGTCTTCTCGGAACTTAACCGGCAGGTGAAAGGTGTCGACATCATTCATCTGATGAATCATTGGACAACCCTAAACGCGATGGTTTATTTGATCGCCAGGCGAGCTCGTAAGCCTTATGTATTTTGTCCCGCCGGAGCCCTGCCGAACGTGGGTCGATCCAGGCTGCTCAAACTGATATATAATCAGTTAATCGGGTATCGAATTGCCAGACAGGCATGGGCCTGTATCGCCATCTCGCATAACGAAATTGACCACTTTAGCGCTTATGGCGTGCCGGGCGAAAAAGTCAGGGTTATTCCCAACGGGGTCGATCCGGATGACTTCCGATGTCGCGACGATCAGGATTTTAGAGAAAAATACGTTTTGGGTGAAAATCCCTTCCTTCTTTTTATGGGACGGCTGAACCACATCAAAGGGCCTGATCTTTTGATTCGGGCCTTCGCAAGGATACACGGACAATTCGAGTCCTTGAAACTGGTGTTGGCAGGTCCGGATGACGGGTTAAAGCCTAACTTGATCCGGATAGTGAAAGAAATGAATTTAATGGATCATGTGCGCTTCATCGGTTATGTCGGGGGTAAGGAAAAATCTTGCGCTTATCACGCGGCCGACATTCTGGTCATCCCCTCGCGTCAGGAAGCCATGTCGATTGTCGTTCTGGAAGCGGGCATATGCGGAACACCCGTCGTTTTGACTGACCGCTGCGGCTTTGATGCCGTTGCAGAAGTGAGCGGGGGCAGGGTGGTACCGGCAACAATTGAAGGATTGGAGCATGGCATTCTAAGTATAATGGCAAACTCGAAAAACACCACCTTATTCGGTGCTAATCTTAAAAAATTTATAGAGAAAAACTTTATCTGGGACGTGATTATCCGAAATTACGTTGATTTATATAACGCAATGATGCCGGGTAAGGTTGAATGAGAATCCTGGTCGTCACTCAATATTTCTGGCCCGAAAATTTTCCAATTAACGATTTTGCCTCCGGCTTGCAAGATAAAGGACATGAATTGGAGGTGTTGACCGGTATTCCCAACTACCCCCACGGTCGTATTTTTCAGGGGTATTCCGCGTTTGGCCCAGCGAGAGACACCTTTAGGAAAATGGTGATCCACCGTGTACCTTTAGTTCCCCGGGGAAATGGGGGTCGTATCCGTCTGGCGTTAAATTTTGTGTCGTTTGCAGTTATGGCCAGTATTCTCTCTCCTTTTTATTGCAGAAAACAATATGATATTATCTTTGTCTACGAGCCGTCACCAATCACTGTTGCGCTACCGGCGCTCGTCTTGAAAATGTTCAAATTTGCGCCGATTGTTTTCTGGATGCAGGATTTATGGCCGGAAAGCCTGTCGGCAACTGGGGCTATTCGCTCAAAGATTGTCATCAAAATCGTCGAATTGATGGTGCGTCTGATTTACAAAGGTTGTGACTACATCCTCGCCCAGTCAAAAGCGTTCATACCTTCAATTGTCCAAAAAGGAGGAAAGCCAGACAGAATATTTTACTATCCTAACAGTGCAGATTCACTGTATCGTCCTGTGTCACTCGCTACTGATGCAGCTGAACGGTCACTTATGCCCGATGGATTTCGGATTGTCTTCGCCGGTAATATCGGCGCCGCGCAGGACTTTCAAAATATACTAACGGCTGCCGAAAAGTTAAGATTTCAAAAAAGCATTCATTGGATCATTCTTGGGAACGGCCGGATGTCAAACTGGGTTGAAAAGGAAATATACAAACGAGAATTGTCGGATACAGTGCACCTTTTGGGAAGGCACCCTGTTGAGGCAATGCCGCGTTTTTTTGCCTTATCCGATGCTCTGCTGGTAACGCTTAAAAACGATCCGATATTTGCTCTTACTATTCCGTCAAAGATCCAGTCTTATCTTGCATGTGGAAAACCGGTCGTTGCCGCTCTCAACGGAGAGGGTTCCCGAATCATTGAAGAAGCCAGAGCCGGAATAACGTGCCCTGCTGAAGACCCGGACGCGCTCGCCGAAGCTGTGACTAAAATGTATTCAATGAGTAAGACAGAACGGGACACCATCGGATTCAATGGAAGACTATACTTTGAAAAACATTTCGAACGTGAAGGGTTATTCGACCGTTTGGAACGATGGATGGCAGACTTGAAAGGAGGAGTCACTTAATGCGTATCCTTATTCTTGGTGGTGACGGCATGTTGGGTCATTCGTTGTTTTGTCTATTAAAAGGAAAATATGATGTTAAAGTTACATTGCGGCAGGACATGTCAGCGTACAACGCTTTTAGAATCTTTAACGCCGATAATGCCTATACCGGCATTGATGTACGTTATAGTGACAGATTATTAGAAGTCTTGGCCTCTTTTCATCCAGACGTGATTGTTAACGCTGTCGGAATTGTCAAGCAACGCCTAAACGCTAAGGAAAGTATACCGACTATTGAAATCAATTCTTTGTTTCCTCAACGTTTAGCAATTATTTGTAAAACAGTAGGAGCCAAATTAATTCACCTGAGTACAGATTGTGTATTTTCCGGTCAAAAAGGAAATTACCGTGAAAACGACTTACCAGATGCGGAAGACCTCTATGGAAGAACCAAATTGCTCGGTGAAGTATATGAAAGCCACTGCCTGACCCTGAGAACCTCAATGATCGGGAAGGAGTTATCACGAAAAACAAGTTTATTGGAATGGTTCCTTTCAAAAAAGGGTGCAATTAAAGGATATAAGAAAGCGATTTTTTCAGGATTCACCACCCTTGAACTAAGTAGAATCATAGAAAATTTAATCATAAATCGTCCAGAAATACACGGACTTTACCACGTATCCAGTACGCCCATAACTAAATATGACCTTTTATCGATGATCAAAAAGCAATTGAACCTTTCAGTGACGATAGAAGGGGATGAGTATTTTGAATGTGATCGAAGCCTTGATTCAAACCACTTTAGAACAGAACTCAATTACAATCCACCTTCTTGGAAATCCATGGTCCAGGAATTGTGCAAAGAAATTGATAACCGATAGTATCAACGTTTGTCATGTATATAACACCCTTATAGAGGACTACTAAGTATTAAGTATAAGGAGAAAATCTATGCTTTTTGAAAACAAAAGTATTTTGGTGACCGGCGGAACCGGTTCAATGGGTAAAACATTTGTACGACGCGTGCTGAGCGGTAAACTTGGAACTCCAAAAAAGGTTATCGTCTTTTCCAGAGATGAAGCCAAACAGCATGAAATGAGAGTTTCCTATCTACACCGCTTGGTTGCCACGGATGAGGTCATATACCGTAACTTCATGAACGTGCTGGAGTTTCGGATAGGTGATGTGCGTAATTATCGAGATATTTGCTCGGCCGTCAAATCGTCTGATATCATTGTAAACGCCGCAGCACTGAAACAAGTGCCGGCCTGCGAGTATTTTCCTACCCAAGCGGTACTCACCAACTGCATGGGTGCTGCGAATATAGTTCATGCAATTGAAGAAAACGATTTTCCTGTACAAACGGTAGTTGCTATCAGTACGGACAAGGCTTGCAAGCCGATAAATGTAATGGGCATGACCAAATCGGTGCAAGAACGTATTGTCACTTCCGCTAACATACTAAATCCAAATACAAGATTTATATGTGTCAGATATGGAAATGTTCTGGCATCCCGTGGTTCAGTAATCCCGCTCTTTATCGAGCAGATATTGAACAATGGTCCGGTAACAGTAACGGTTCCAGAGATGACACGATTTCTTCTGACTCTCGATCAGGCTGTCGATACAGTTATTGCGGCAATTGGTGAAGCTAACCCCGGCGAAACTTATATCCCCAAAGCCCCCTCTGCTACAGTTATGAATATTGCTAGGACATTGATTGGAAAAAGAAAGATCGATATTGCTGTTACTGGAATAAGACCCGGCGAAAAGATGCACGAGATTTTGGTTTCAGAAGAGGAAGCTAACCACTGCACAGAGCGTGGTGAATACTACTCGATTTTGCCTATGCTTCCCGAGTTGCAGATTACAACGGATAAGGAATCCAACGCCTTGATAAAAGAGTATAGTTCAGCGGACGATGTCCTTGACCTTGAAGGAACCATCGAGTTGCTTAGAAAACACAAACTCATGGTGGACGACGTTCAAATAAATAGCCATGGTGAATTGCTCAGATAATATATTTCTATATTACATTATTTTTTTGCCTTTTCTTCTAAATAACTAAATAACTTTATATACAAAACCCATAAATAATTTTACATATTAAAATGTCTGAACAGGTAGCCAAAAGACGACCAGGTCGTCCAAAGTTTTCGATTCGCGATCATGGGCCGCAAAATGTTTTTACACGTTTTCGATTGCATCATGGCCTTATATTCAGTCTCATTCGACGAGAGATAGAAAGCCGTTATCGTGGGTCTATTTTGGGTTTAGGATGGTCACTGATTGTCCCAGCAACAATGCTGATCGTTTATACTTTTGTTTTTACGGTTATTTTCAAGGCAAGGTGGAATCTTGAAATAGAAGGACCAGCCGAGTTTGCATTGTTACTTTTCTCTGGGCTAATTGTTTTTCAGTTTTTTTCAGAATGCATTACTCGTGCACCATCCCTAATGTTAGAAAATATTCCATATATTAAAAGGGTCGTCTTTCCATTAGAAGTCTTAGGGATGGTTTCAATTGGTACGGCCCTGATTAATGTTTTTCTAAGCTCTACGATATTGATGATCGGATATGTCTTTATAAGAGGAATACCACCACTTACAGCTTTTTTCTTCCCAATTGTCTTTTTACCTTTTGCCCTATTGGTATTGGGTTTAGTTTGGTTTTTTTCGTCTATTGGAGTCTATCTTCAAGACTTGAAACAATTTGTCGGGGCTGTTATACCTTTATTTCTCTTTTTAAGCCCTGTATTTTATCCCATCGAGGCTTTACCTGAACGATTTATCTTTTTTATATATTTAAATCCACTGACCTTCATAATAGAACAGATGCGGAGTGTTCTTTTTTATGGTGAAATGCCCAATTTTGTGGGACTTTTATCATATTCGCTATTCGCTATGTTTATTGCTTGGATGGGTTATTTATGGTTTTCTCTTACTAAATATGGTTTTCCAGATGTCGTCTGATCTTTCTATACAGGTGCGAAATGTTGGTAAATCTTTTGCTCTTTTTACAAAGCCACAGGACCGTCTTAAACAAATGCTTTGGGGCAAAAATCGAAAATATTATCGTGAATTTTTAGCTCTTAAGAACGTTAATATCGATGTTTATAAAGGCGAAACCATAGGTATTATCGGCGCAAACGGATCTGGAAAATCTACCTTATTATCGATAATTTGTGGAAACTTGGCACCGTCATTTGGTGAGATTACAGTTCGTGGACGAATTTCAGCTTTACTTCAACTTGGTGCTGGTTTTAATCCCGAGTTCACAGGACGCGAAAACGTATACGTTAATGGAATTGTTCTCGGAAGCACAAGAGGTCAAATCAATGAGCGTTTTGATGAGATTATTGAGTTTGCCGATATAGGTGATTTTATCAACCACCCTGTGAAAACATACTCTAGCGGAATGTTCGTCCGCCTGGCATTCGCGGTTGCGATAAATGTCGATCCAGATATTCTCGTCATTGATGAAGCACTTGCTGTTGGTGATATGGCTTTTCAGAGAAAATGTTACGCTCGCATGGAAACGATTAAACGTAAAGGGGCAACAATAGTATTTGTATCGCACGCAATGGGAACTGTGCTTGATATTTGTGATCGTGCGGTTCTCTTACATTGCGGAGAGAATATTTTTACAGGCAAAGCGAAGGAGACAGTTGCTCGTTACCAAAAACTCAGTGCTGCAAAAGAAAATCTTCGTGAAATTATTGTTAATGAAATACGTAAAGACGTAGTCAAGATTGTACATAGTAATAAATATGATGACCCGCCAAACTTTTCAGTATCATATGTAGATGAAGACAAAATATCAGAAAATCTGTTTGATAAACAAACCAACTCATCTATCGTAAAATTTCAAAAGGAACCTTATTACAATAGCAATCTTATTTCCAATAGTATTGTCGTTTACCCAGAGAATGGTTCTAAAATAAATAATCCAAGAATTGTTTCGAGTGATGGTAAAACGGTAAATTGTCTGATATCAGGAGAGCAGTATAAGTTTTGTTATGAAGTATCATTTACTGAAAACAACTATAACGTGCGCTTTTACAATATGATTAAAACAGTTACTGGAGTGCAGCTTGGTGGGGGCACATACCCATCAATTAGGGAACAAGGGTTATCAGTTAGAAAAGGAGAAGTTGTGAATGTGACATTTGAATTTATATGCATGTTAGGCCGTGGAATGTATTTCATAAATTGTGGTGTTGGAACTAAAAGTGGCAAATCGCTGCACAGGATAATTGATGCTGTTGCTTTTCAAGTCGATGAACCTCAAAATGAATTTTCTTTCGGTACAATTGATTTTGGCTACAAAAGCGATATAGCTTGTGAAGATTAGATAGCGCAGAATACATATATTTATGCTCAAAATATTTAATAACTAATTATCATAAGGTAACAGTATGTCATTGGTACCGCCTCTTTTAGTTTCATTTCCGAACCAACTCACGTCTAAAACTCATTCGCTTATTGCAATTGACTTTGCAAAAGAAAAAGCTTTTTGGATCAATTTAGATAATCATGTATCCGACATTGGCGGTGGAGTCAGTGGAATTTGCAAAATACCTGGTTTTATCGCAATTTGTACCCAAAGTGTTGCGCCAGCTATAGTTATACTTGACCATAGTACCTTGGATATCGTCTCTGTGTTTGAGTTAAAATATGTTAAAGACCCTCATTCGATTGTATTTAGTGACAGCTATCTTTACATTGTGAGTACAGGTACGAATGAAATATATCGCATCAAAGTAAAAGATTATATAATTAAAAATGAAGAACTATTTTGGCAATATCCTGGAGTAAAATATGACCATGACGAAGTTCATTTAAACGGAATCACCGTTTGTAATGATAGATTTATTGCAACTGCATTTGGCAAAAAAAAAAATAGTAAATGGGATGCTGCTGGGCATGTATTTTTTACTGACACAGGTGAAGTACTGAAGGAAAATTTATTTCAACCGCACACTCCTTTATATAAAGATACACTTTTAGTTTTTGCTGAATCGGTTACTGGTACAGTTTATATTTATGAACAAAAAGAAAAATCATCATGGAGTCCGAAAATTGATTTTAAGGTGAACGGATACGCGAGGGGGATACTTTTTTATGAGGATGAATTGTTAATTGGCATAAGTTCTCTACGCAATGTCTCTAAGAGCCGTGGTGTTATATTAAAAAATCAAAAAGAAATAACACGTACAAGTATTTTGCATGTAAATATTAATGATCCAAAAATAAGAAACATCTATGACGTTAGTCCATTTTCTAAAGAAATATATGATATAATTTCTATAGAAAATATAAAAACGTTAACTTCTTTTTACGAAGCACTTGAGATGCGAGTAGCTGCAATGCAGAGTACAGGAGAATTATTTGCACATCAAGTGACACAATTAAGTGAAACATTAAATGTTACACAAAAAAATTTGAACGAAGTAGATAAAGAGAAAATGCTTTTAAGTAAAAAATTAAATATAACTCAAAAGAATTTTAGCGAAATAGATAAAGAGAAAATACTTTTAGAAAAAAAACTGCAAAATTTAGAAAGTACTTGTGAAACCTTGGAGGAAGAGGTAATAAGAATAAATACTGAATTGAAAAATATTGTTAATAGCTATAGCTGGAGATTCGTAGTGATCATGAGGAATATATTTCACGGGGCTATAAAACTTATTTACAAGTGATTAATTTTGCATAATAGTTTAATTTCTTTTTATTTAAAAAAGACTATACGTTAAGTTATGAGTAAAATTAAAAATACTTTGGTTACTATTATTACACCAACTTACAACCGTGCATCTTACTTAGATGAAACGATTACAAGTGTTTTAAGCCAGAATTATTCAAAAATTGAGTACATTGTCATTGACGATGGATCCACGGATAACTCACAACATATATTAAATAAATATCGTGACAAAATAATCCTTGTGCATCATCCAAACATGGGAGAAACCCTTACGGTTAACAAAGGAATTGAAATGGCAAAAGGCGAGATTATCTGTATTGTCAACTCGGATGATCCGCTTTTGCCAGGAGCCATAGACAAGGCTGTAGAGACGCTTGAAAAAAGACCCGATGTTTTAGCGGTTTATACCGATTGGAATGAAATTGGCCCTAACTCAGAATTCATAAAAAGAGTGAAACTTCCTGATTACAATATCGTAAATATGCTAACCGATTTTAATGTTGCGATGGGCCCTGGTACCTTTATCAGGAAAACCACCTTTGATCTTATCGGAATGCGTGACACAAAATTTAAATACGTCGGCGACTTGGAATTTTGGTTTCGAATTGCGTTGCACGGCGAGTTTGCCCATATCCCTGAAGCTTTAGCAACTCACAGAACTCATCCGGATTCTGCTTCAATAACAGATAAAAGCGCAGTAATGGCGGATGAAATAATACAGATGGTTAATAAGGTATTTAAAAATAAAAATGTTCCGAAATATTTAATTTCTATCCGTCCAAAAATACTGAGTATTGCACACAGAGATGCTATTTTCTATTGTGGTGGTAATCGCAAAGAGTCCTTAAAACATTATATAAAGGCATTTTTGTTCGATCCTATAGCTTATCTACGCTCAAAGTTATATTTCTTTAAGAGTAAATTACTGCAAGCAACAGTACCAACTTATTACAAAACAAGGTTGAGGATAAAAAATAAGTCACTATATATCGAAGGAATATTAAAAACATGGATTTTAAGACATGGATTGAAAATATTAAAATTATTCTATCCAGTCATTATCAAGACTATGAAATTATTGTATCCAGTCATTATAATGATTATGAAAGTTGGTTTAAGGAGCAATGACGGCAAGAGGAAAAAGAATGTAAGGCTAAAATTTGCATTTTTATCGCATGTCTTACCTCCATCATGGTCCGGGCAAGCCGTTGTAATTAAAAGAATTCTCAATGATGTTGATCCTGTTTTATACTGTTTAATCTCAATGAATAATTATGAAAATCACAAAGAAAATTATGATTACATAGGTAAATTACCAGTAAAATACTATGCACTCAAAAAAGAAAATTTTTACGATAATATAAAATTTTTAAAGCACCTAAAATTGCTATACCCACTTCTTACAATTTTATTTCGTGGTTGGCACATTGCAAAAATTATTGATAAAGAAAATTGTAACGTAATAGTTGCAGCGACAGGAGATTTGTTCGACCTTCCTGCAGCTTGCATCGCCGGTAAAATAACTTCAACACACTATGTACCTTATCTTTTCGACGATTACGTACATCAGTGGATTGACCCCAAAGCACACAGGCTTGCTGCTCTTTTTCAGAATTTAATTTTTAAGGAAGCAAGTGAAGTGATAGTGCCTAACGAATTTTTAGGTCATGAAATTTGGAAGCGACACAGGTTGATGCCGACTATTGTCCATAATCCTTGCGATCGACTTAGGGTAAAAGAAAAAAAATTCAATAAAAAATCCCGTAAAAGTATAAATATTGTTTATACTGGTGCTATATACCATGTCAATTTCGATGCTTTTCGAATCCTCATACAGGCAATTTCACTGCTTGATGATCTAAGTATAAAACTAAACTTATATACAGCTCAACCTAAAAAATTTCTTGAAGCAGAAAATATATGTGGAAAGCATGTTGAATTGCATCAACATCTTCCGCCAGACGTAATCGTTGGTGCACAAAATGCAGCCGATATATTGTTTATACCTTTCTCTTTTGACCTCAGCGTCAGAATGATTGTTAAAACATCTGCCCCAGGAAAATTTGCCGACTATCTTTTAAGTGGAACACCTATTCTTGCACTGGTTCCCAAAGACGCATACGTAAGTTGGTATCTCAAAAAGTATAATTGCGGGATTATTGTGAATGAGAATAACCCAGATGCTGTTGCTGAAGAAATTATACGCTTGATTAATGATGTTAATTTACAGAAGAGAATAAGCAAGAATGCCCTCCAAAGAGCCCGATTAGATTATAACCCAACCAAATCCCAACGTATATTTACAGAAATGTTGGAGCGCTTTTTATGAATGTTTTATACATCACAGCTAGTGACTCTGAAGGCCGTCATTTTAACGGATATTTATTACACAAGGAGCTTAAAAAACTAGGACATGTCTCTACTATTGCGGTTAATAAATCTGAAATTGATGAACCGGATATCGAACAAATCGGAGGAGATTTTCTTAAGTATGCAAATGCAGCGACAGTTCGTTTAGAGCGGTTTTTATCTCTGTATTCTGTGCTACCAATTACGGCCTTAAAGCTTTATTTTAAAAATTATTATCGCAAAAGCGATATTATCCATCTGCAGCTTACTCATGCCTTACCCTTTTTTAGCATTTTTAATGTGCCTCTTATGAGTAAACGCCACAAAATGGTGTGGACAATACATGATCCATGGATAATGTCTGGACACTGCATCCATTCACTTGATTGTCAACGTTGGATGAACGGATGTGGCAATTGCCCTGACTTATCGCTCCCGATCCCTGTCAAAAAAGACAGGACAGCGTTGATGTGGAAAATTAAGAAACTTGTAATGCATAATGCTAACCTCAATCTTGTTGTTGCATCAAATTGGATGATGGAGCGTGTTAAAAAAAGCCCTATTCTTTCACATTTTAAATGCCACCTTATTCCATTTGGAATTGATAATGAAATATATAAGAAGCAGGATAAAAATGAGAGTCGCAGGAGACTTGGAATTCCTTCCGATGCAAATGTTCTTGCATTCCGATGGACGCCCTATTTCATAGTAAAAGGATCAGAATTTATTAAAAGAGCCCTTGAGGAATTAAATATTAAAAAAAATACATACCTTATATTATTTGATGCACCACATACTTATGGCTTAGATAACCTTAATGACTGTTACCGCTTTGTCGATTTAGGATGGGTTCAGGATCCCCGAAAGGTTGCCTCCGCTTTGAGTGCTGCTGATATATTTTTGATGCCTTCCATTGCAGAATCTTTTGGTATGATGGCTATCGAAGCAATGGCTTGTGGAACGCCAGTCATTGTTTTTGAAGGTACCTCCTTGCAGAGCGTCATCAAATCACCAAACGGAGGGGTAGCTGTGCCCTTCAAAGACCATAAGGCTTTAGCAAAAGCCATAACTGATTTATTAAAAAATTCAAAAAGAAGGCAGGAATTATCCGAAAGCGGAATTAGAATTGTAAGGGAAGAATATACCTTGGAAAATTATGTTGAAAGACATTTGGAGTTATACAAAAGCATTATGAATAACAAATTATAAAAATTACGGAAATTTGAAATGTTTCATGTTAAGGAAAGACAATATAAAAAAAATTAACGGATTTGATTTTTAAAAGTCTTTAGATAGTATATTGGAAGATTAAAATCATTTTGTGGAGGACCTATACGAATGCCAATAAAAAATCAATTGATGGAGTCTGTCTCAACCATATTAAAGAAATTGCATTCTCGTTATCAAAAAAGGCACAAAAGTATGTCTTCCGCTCAGCCTAACAATTTCGATGAAAATGTTATAAGTATCACCCGAAAAGTACGTGAAATGGCTGAAACTGGAGAGGGAACCGATGCATGTCTGGAACTAGGCTGTCTGCCTATGCTTGTGAATTTTTACTCTCCTGTACCTGACATCAATGATTTAGAAAAGCGCAATGTTTGGAACCGACGAAGTGAGTTGTCCGGAATCGATTTTAGAAAGGAAGAACAGTTGACCCTACTCACTGATTTGGGAAGATTATTCGGAAACGAGTGCAAGTGGCCAAGAAAATCGAAAAAAGACACTACACAATTTTACACTGACAATGGCAGTTTTAGTTTTGGTTGTGCGGCAGGGCTTCATTGCATGATACGAAACTATCAGCCTGAACATATCATTGAAATTGGCTCAGGGTTTTCCTCCCTTATTATTTCAAGCGCCTTGACCTTGAATAGAAAAAGAGAAAATGTCGCACCTTGCGATTATACCATAGTCGATCCTTATCCTGGGGAAACGGTATCCAAGGGTTTGCCTGCACTCGAGAAATTGGAAAAAAAGAGGATCGAGTTGATTGAGCCAGAATTTTTTGAACAGCTTGTTAAGAACGATATTCTTTTTGTAGACTCGGGTCACACGGTTCGAACGGGAAGCGACGTGAACTACCTAATTCTCGATGTTTTGCCACGCTTGGCACCCGGTGTCATTATCCATTTCCATGACATTCCCTTACCGTATGAATACCAGAAAGTATACTTTACAAATCCAGCCTTTCGTATGTTTTGGACTGAGGCGTATCTTTTACAGGCATTTCTGACTTACAATAGTGAGTTTGAGATTTTATTGGCAATGGAGTATCTGATGAAAGAACACATGGTTGATTTTTGTGCTGCATTCCCACATTTTGCACTGAAGTACAACTGGGCGAATAGCGGAAGCTTTTGGATACGAAGAAAATAGTACAATAGGCGATCGGATCTTTTTCTTTTAGGAACATAGCGGAAAGATTTAATCTCATCAACATCATCCTGAGCAACTAGTAAAGTGAGGATTCTCATGACACTTAAAGTCATGACGATCGTCGGTACACGGCCTGAGATTATAAAACTATGCCGGGTGATATACGAACTCGACGATAATGTGGATCATGTTCTTGTTCATACGGGTCAAAATTACGACTATGAGTTGAACGAAATATTTTTTAAACAACTTCAAATTCGTAGTCCCGACCTATTTTTAGAGGCTGCCGCCGAAACGGCAGCGGAAACAATCGGTCAAGTGATCGCAAAATCGGACGAGGTCATGGCCATCGAAAAGCCGGACGCCCTGTTGCTCCTGGGTGATACAAACAGTTGCCTGGCTGCGATTTCGGCCAAGCGCAGAAAAATCCCGATCTTCCATATGGAAGCGGGGAACCGTTGTTTCGATCTGCGGGTTCCTGAAGAAATCAACCGCAAAATCGTCGATCACACGAGTGACATCAACCTGACCTACACGGAGCACGCACGGCGGTACCTCCTCCGAGAAGGGTTGCGGCCGGAGACGGTCATCAAAACCGGTTCACCCATGCGGGAAGTCCTGGAATATTACCAAGCGCAAATCCAGAAATCAGACCCGCTGAGCCGGCTGGGAATCCTAAGAGGACAATACATCGTGCTCAGCGCCCATCGTGAGGAAAATATCGACAGCGATGAAAACTTCCGTGATTTACTGGAAACCTTGAACGCCATATCCGACAAGTTCAAGAAGCAAATCATATTTTCAACTCATCCGCGAACTCGCAAGAAATTGGAAAGCAGTGGGAATATTCGCCACGACTCCAAAATTCGATTTATAAAACCGCTTGGTTTTCTGGACTACGTTAAACTTCAGAAAGAAGCTTTTTGCGTCGTCTCCGACAGCGGGACAATTACGGAGGAATCCTCTATACTTGATTTTCCCGCCGTAACAATTCGACAAGCTCATGAACGTCCGGAAGGAATGGATGAGGGCGCTTTGATAATGTGCGGATTGAAGGCCAACAGGGTTTTGGAATCAATAACCGTCGTCAGCCGGCAACATACTGATAAAAAACGCCAATTTAGGATGATTCCGGATTACGAACCTAATAATGTGTCCAAGAAAGTCCTGCGCATCATCCTAAGTTACACGGATTATGTAAACAGGACCGTCTGGAACAGGTTTTAGCATCCAAGAGGATTCAATATTGAAAGCGGTCCTCATCACAGGTGCAAACGGTTTTATCGGATCTGTTCTCTGCAGCCGATTGGTGGCCGAAAAATGGAACGTTTCCGGCACCGTCCGCTCTGCAGAGAATTATTCATCGGTCCAGGGGGTTAAAAGCGTCATAATAGGTGATATCGACACCGCAACCGACTGGAACGCAGCTTTGCAGGGAATCGATACGGTTGTTCACCTGGCAGCCCGTGTGCACGTTATGAAAGATTCGTCAGCCGAACCCCTTCAAGCCTATCGCGAAGTCAATGTGTACGGAACTGAGAGACTTGCCCTACAAGCTGCTGATGCGGGGGTAAACCGATTTATTTTTTTAAGTACCGTCAAGGTCAATGGTGAGGAAAACCGAAAGGCTTATACGGAATCTGACAGGCCTTCCCCAATGGATTCCTACGGCATCAGCAAAATGGAGGCGGAACTGAAACTTCGAAAGATTGCAGCTGAAACCGGAATGGCGGTTGTTATCCTGCGGCCGCCACTGGTTTACGGCCCGGGGGTGAAAGCCAACTTCCTGAAGCTGCTTCAGACGGTTGACCGCAGAATGCCTCTTCCATTCGCAGGCGTGCAAAATCAAAGAAGCTTGATCTACGTGGATAATCTCGTGGATGCAATTGTTTCATGCGTGCTACACCCCAATGCCCCCGGCCAGACCTTTTTGGTGAGTGACGGAAAGGATGTATCAACGCCTGAATTAATCCGCATGATCGCCGCGGCATTGCAGAAGCAGCCGCGGCTCTTCCGGTTTCCACCGCTTGCTCTGTATATAGCCGGAAGGCTCACCGGCAAGGGGCCGGCGGTGGATCGTCTGATCGGTTCCCTTTCTGTGAATACAGGCAAAATAAAAAACGAATTGGGCTGGACAGCCCCTTTCACTTTGGAAGAAGGCCTGCAAAACACGGCTTTCTGGTATAAACGTATAAAAAAATCGAAATAGAATCATCCTTGATAAATTATTGAATGGGGGGATTCAAAATTCAATTCCGATGACCAAACGGATTTTTGATGCTTCGTTCGCATTTATTCTGATCGTGGCCTTTGGGATTCCGATGCTGATAATCGCCCTCATTGTGAGACTCACATCGCCGGGTCCCGTTTTGTACTGGTCCAACAGGGTCGGCAAGAACAATTCAATCTTCTCGATGCCGAAGTTCAGGACCATGAAGGTCGAAACGCCGGCGGTGGCCACCCACCTGCTGGCATCTCCCGAGCAGTATGTAACAAGAATCGGAAGAGTCTTGCGGAGATTCAGCCTGGACGAACTGCCACAGTTGTTCAGCGTCTTGAAAGGGGATATGCGTTTTGTTGGACCGAGGCCAGCGCTTTTTAATCAGGACGACCTCATCGAAATGCGGACCCGCAAAGGCGTTCATTTGCTCGTGCCGGGCATCACCGGCTGGGCGCAGGTAAACGGCCGGGACGACCTGCCGATTCCCGTAAAGGTCGGTTTTGATGAATATTATCTCAAGCATCGATCCTTTGCTTTTGACCTGAAAATAATCACTGCGACATTTTTCAGCGCTCTTGCCAGCAAGGGTGTACAACATTGACCCCTTAATTAAACATTTCGCAGATATTTTAAATTATCATGATCCACAAATTCTTTAACAAAAACTTTCTCATCATTTTCATCGTGGATGTGCTGCTTTTGGCGGCCGCACTATATGACGCGTTTCTGATACGATTTGAATTCAACATCCCGCCATTTTATTTGGATCTGTTCTTGCGAATGCTGCCCTATGTTATCGTAACCAAGATTGCGTGCCTTTACTTTTTCGATCTTTATCGAGGCATGTGGCGCTACACCAGCATTTCTGACCTGCTGAACATCATCAAAGCCGCTACGGCAAGTTCATTGCTGATCACCTTATTTATCGCCTTTAAAATGCGATTCATCGGTTATCCTCGTTCGGTTTTTATCATCGATTGTTTTTTGACCATTCTTTTCATTGCCGGTTTCCGCTTGCTTGTCCGATTGTTTTTTGAGCGTCTCGCCCGGGAAAAGTCAAATAAATCCATGCCGCAGCAGTTTATGAGTTTGTTTAAACGTTATCCGAAAAGTGTAAAAAAGTTACTGATTATCGGGGCGGGCGACTGCGGCGAAAAAATATTGCGTGAAATTCGCGACAATTCCTCACTTAATCTAAAGGTGATTGGTTTTTTAGACGACAACCGCAACAAGATTGGCCGGAAGATCCACGGAGTACCGGTTCTCGGTCTTGTCAGCGAAATATCATCTGCGATAAAAAAAGTAAGGGCAGATGAGGCGCTCATCGCTCTTCCTTCGGCCACCGGATCTCAGATGCGTAAAATCGTCGAACACTGCAAAGAAAGCGGCATTCCGTTTAAGACGGTGCCGGGTTATGGAGAATTGATTAACGGTCGGGTATCGGTCAAGTCCATACGGGACGTGGCTTATCCAGATCTTTTGGGGAGACCAGTGGTTAAGCTGGATGCTCCGGGAATCAGCGACTATATCAAGGGATATTGTATGCTTGTAACCGGTGCCGGAGGATCAATTGGCTCGGAACTGTGTCGGCAGATCTGCAAGTTCGGTCCTAAAAAGATTGTGTTATTCGAAAGGGCGGAAAGTCCGCTTTATGAGATTGAACTGGAGCTCAAGCGAAACTTTAGCGATATTTGCATCGTACCGGTGCTCGGTGATATTCAGAGCAGCATCCAGTTGGAGAATACGTTTAAATCTCACAACCCTCAAACCGTATTTCACGCCGCTGCATACAAACATGTTCCAATGTTGGAAATTCAACCCTGGAAAGCTGTGGAGAATAACATATTAGGGACGGAACGCCTGATCAAGGTTGTGCAAAAACATGGCTGTGACCGATTCGTCTTCGTATCCACCGACAAAGCGGTACGTCCGACCAATGTCATGGGAGCCAGCAAGCGGGTGGCGGAAATGCTGATCCAGTGTCAGGGCAGCAACCCAAATAATCAGACAAAGTTTGCCGTCGTGCGGTTCGGCAATGTCGTCGGCAGCGTCGGCAGTGTGGTCCCTCTCTTTAAAAAGCAAATTGAAATCGGCGGTCCGGTTACGGTAACCCACCCGGAAGTGACCCGCTATTTCATGACAATTCCCGAAGCCTGCCAACTCATTTTACAAGCTGGAGCCCTATGCAATGAACAGGTTGAAATTTTTATTCTTGATATGGGAAAGTCCATTAAAATAGCAGACCTGGCCCGCGATCTAATCCGTCTTTCAGGATTTGAACCGGATGTGGAAATCAAGATTGAATTCATCGGATTGCGACCGGGTGAGAAACTGTTCGAAGAGCTCATTACCGAAGGGGAGGGAATTGTCCCAACCACTCATGAAAAAATCATGACCCTGCGTGGCGAAAAATGCAGTC
>Ga0272441_10004512_pt1 | contig 25088 bp, 23 predicted proteins | sample SSMProp6N_FD_193582 | JGI IMG/M metagenome (GOLD analysis project Ga0272441, IMG submission 193582) | Marine sediment archaeal communities from Little Sippewissett salt marsh, Falmouth, MA, United States - SSM-Prop-6N | ecosystem: Environmental > Aquatic > Marine > Wetlands > Sediment ...
ACTTGTAAGTTTATCTATAAGATGGCAAGAACATAAAGTTGCCGCAGGAAACCGCCTTGGTGCTTAGCAGGCATGCCGGGTGGTGTGAGAGCCGGGGGCGGGCAACCACCCCCAGCTACTCGATTTTCAAGGGGTTTTTTTCAGTCGGAAAAGGCGGAGAACAGTTTGGTGATCACCGATTTGTCCAGGTCCATGACGGCTTCCAGTTCCCCTTCGTCCAGCCACACGCCGGCACACTCGGTGCACTTGTCGATTTTGATGCCCCGGTAGTCGATCTCCACCAGCTGCATGCCGCATTTGGGGCAGCGCATGTAGTGAAGTTCCTTCAGGCTTTTGCGCTCGTCGGCCAGCATTTTCCGGCGCATCTCTTCCTCGACTTTTTGGGCGCGTTCAAATTCCAGGCGGATGAAATATTCTTCTTCGTTTTCGTTTTTTCTCTGTGGCATGGTGATTTTTCCTTTTTTACATTACCAAGTTAGAATTTAGGCTGTTTTTTGAATTTTGTCTGTACACACATATAAAAATATCCTGTTTCCGTCAACTTATTTGTTGAGTCTGAACAGGACGGGGGCCGTGAAAACCCCTTTTAGCTTGCCAACCGGCTGATTTATATGTAAAAATGAAAGTTTAAAAGACAATCGCTTAAAAATCATCACTGTTTTAGACCAAAACTCGAAAAGGACGGAATCGAAAATGAGTCACACCTATGATCCCCACGGGATTGAGCAAAAATGGCAGAAATTCTGGGAAGAAAACAAATCTTTCAAGGTCGGGGAGGACCCCGCAAAAGAAAAGTATTATCTCCTCGAGATGTTTCCTTATCCTTCGGGCCGGATCCATATGGGCCACGTGCGGAACTATACCATCGGTGACGTGGTGGCCCGGTTCAAAAGCATGCAGGGGGTCAATGTCCTCCATCCCATGGGGTGGGATTCCTTCGGTATGCCGGCGGAAAATGCCGCGATTCAGAGCAAGACCCATCCGGCCGAATGGACTTACAGCAACATCGACATGATGAAACGTCAGCTGAAGCGGCTGGGTTTCAGTTACGACTGGGACCGGGAGTTCGCCACGTCGGATGTGGACTACTACAAGTGGGAGCAGCAGCTGTTTTTAAAAATGTACGATATGGGCCTGGCCTACCGTAAAAAGTCCTACGTGAACTGGTGCGAATCGTGTCGGACCGTGCTGGCCAATGAACAGGTGGAAAACGGCCTGTGCTGGCGGTGCAAGGAAGAGGTGGTCCAGAAGGAGCTGAACCAGTGGTCCTTCAGAATTACCGATTACGCGGATGAACTGCTGGCTTCTCTGGACAGCCTGCCCGGCTGGCCGGAACGGGTGGTGGCCATGCAGCGTAACTGGATCGGCAAGAGCTTCGGCACGGAAATCGATTTCAAGGTCGACGGCAGTGATGAAGCCATCCGAGTGTTTACCACCCGGCCGGACACGCTTTACGGTGCCACCTTCATGAGCCTTGCTCCGGAGAACCCTTTTGCGATCCGTCTGTCAAAGGGGACTGACCAGGAACAGCCGGTCAGAGAATTTGTTGACCGGGTTCTCAAACAGGACAAAACCGTCCGTTCTTCCGAAGATCTTGAAAAAGAAGGGATTTTCACCGGTGCTTACTGCGTGAACCCGGTGACCGGATACAAAATGCCGGTTTACGTGGCCAATTTTGTTTTGATGGAATACGGCACCGGTGCGGTCATGGCCGTGCCGGCCCATGACCAGCGGGATTTCGAGTTTGCCCGAAAATACGGGCTGGATATCAAGGTGGTGATCCAGCCGGAAGGGGAACCCCTTGATGCCGCTGAAATGACGGAAGCCTATGTCGACGACGGGGTGCTGGTCCATTCGGACATTTTTGACGGACAGAAAAATACGGATGTAAAAAACGGTATTACCGACTATCTGACGGAAAAGGGGATCGGTGAAAAAGCGGTCAACTTCCGTCTCAAAGACTGGGGCATTTCCCGGCAGCGGTACTGGGGAAATCCGATTCCCTTTATCTATTGTGATGACTGCGGCATGGTGCCGGTGCCGGAAAAAGATCTTCCGGTGCTTTTGCCTGAACATATTTCCCTTGAGGTCCTGGGACGCTCTCCCCTGGCTGAATGCGAAGATTTTGTCAACACGACTTGTCCCAAATGCGGCCAGCCGGCAAATAGAGAGACCGATACCATGGATACCTTTGTGGAGTCCTCCTGGTATTTTGCCCGCTATGCCTGCCCGGATGCGGTCACCGTGCCGCTGGACAAAGAAAAGGTCCGTTACTGGATGCCGGTGGACCAGTATATCGGCGGCATCGAGCATGCGGTACTCCACCTGCTGTATGCCCGTTTTTTCACCAAGGTGCTGCGGGACATGGGACTTGTCAGCGTGGACGAACCCTTTAAAAATCTGCTGACCCAGGGCATGGTCTGCATGGAGACCTACAAGTGCGAGACCTGCGGCTGGAAATATCCGGAAGAGGTGGAAAACGGCACGTGCCTGCAGTGCGGCCGGTCGGTGACCATCGGCCGGACCGAAAAAATGTCCAAATCCACGCGCAATGTGGTGGACCCGGAAAAGCTGATTGAAAAATACGGTGCCGATACGGCCCGGCTGTTCTGCCTGTTTGCCGCGCCCCCGGAAAGAGATCTGGAGTGGAGCGATCAGGGGGTCGAAGGGTCGTTCCGGTTTGTTCAGCGGGTCTGGCGCATTATTACCGATAATCTGGATGTGATTGAAAAGGCCGCTGATGCGGACCTTGCAAAAACAAAGGATACCGCGGTTATCGATTTAAGGCGCAAGACCCACCAGACCATTCAGAAAGTCGGTGAAGACATCGAAAAACGCTTTCATTTCAACACGGCGATCAGCGCGGTGATGGAGCTGGTGAACCAGCTTTATCAGTTTGAGCTGAAAAAGGATGGGAACGGACACCGGGCAGCGGCTTTTAAGGAGGCGGTGAATGCGGTGGTGCTGCTGCTGTCGCCCATGGTTCCGCATATATGTGAGGAACTGTGGCAGATGATGGGCCACCGGGAAAGCGTTTCCCGGGCGTCCTGGCCGACATATGATACCGAAGCCGTCAGGGCGGATGCCGTTGAGATCGTGATCCAGGTCAACGGCAAACTCCGGGGCCGGATCAGCGCCGCTTCAGGCGCGTCCAAAGAAGAGATCGAGAAAATGGCCCTGGCCTGTGAACCGGTCAAACCCTGGCTTGAGGGCAAAACGATCAAAAAAGTCATTGTGGTTCCGGGAAAGCTGGTCAGTATTGTTGTTAAGTAAAACAGGTTGAACATTGAACATCGAACGCTCAACATCGAATAATGAATGAAAAATCAACGAAGAAAGGTTTTTATTCAAAGTTGGATGTTCAAAGTTCGATGTTGGACGTTCATTGAACCTTGATTTGAATGTGAACTGTGGATTATTATATAGTTCATTTGACTGTTCCGATAGAATGAGGATTTAATATTATGAAAAAACAAGGCATATTCATAATTCTGATCATTCTTATGTTTCTGATTTCCGGCTGCGGATACCGGCTGGCAAATACGGTCAATCCGCTGCTGAAAGACTATGCATCCATTGCGATTCCTTATTTCGAAAATAAAACCTTTGAAGCGGAGGCGGTGACCATCTTTACCCATGCCTTTGTGGATGAGTTCATCGAGAGCCGGCGGCTGAAGGTGACAACCCTGGACCGGGCGGACCTGGTGCTTTACGGTACCGTCAAAAAGCTCAGGGAAGAAACGGTTGCCTATAACTATGACGACAAGGCGCTTGAATACCGGATCAAGGTAACCCTGGTGCTTTCTCTGGAAGAAAAAACCACCGGCCGGGTCCTGTGGAAGAGAAATAACCTGTCCCATGATGAAGAGTATCTCACCGGTGATCGGGTCATGGTTTCCGAGACCACCAAAAGAAAATCGCTGGTGCTGCTGGCCGAAGATCTGGCGGAAAGGGCCCATGACAGTATTCTGCAGGGGTTCTAGGTGCTGCCGTGAGACGTGGTCCCCCCCCGAACATTGAACATTGAACGCTCAACATCGAATGACGAATAAAAAAACCAGATAAAGAGGGGGTTTCTGTTCATGATTGGACGTTCGATGTTGGATGTTGGACGTTCATTAAATCTTTAATTTTGAATCTTGAATCTACACATGCTTCCTCCTGGCCTGAAAAAAGCTATTTCAAAAGGTGATTTTTCACCCCTTTATTATTTATACGGTGAAAACAGACTGGACATCGATAAAACCGTTGAAGCGTTGAAAACCGCCCTTTTTCCTTCCGGGGATCCCGGGCTCGGGCTCGAAATTTTCGACGCGCAGGTCGACGGTGCTTCAGAGATTCTCAATGCGGCCCGGACGCTTGCTTTCGGTGCTTCCCGGAAGATGGTGGTGGTGAAAAATGCTCACGTGTTCAAAAAGGACCAGGCGGATAAATTCGCGGATTATTTTTCCGGTCCCTCAAAGCAGGCCTGTTTGGTGTTTACGGCGGAAAAACAGGTTTTCAGGGGAAAGCTTTTATCCGCCTTGAAAAAATCCGGGAGGGTTGAAAAATTTGACAACCCGAAAAAATATCAAAGTGTTAAACAGTATATTCGCGAAGCGTTTCAATGCCGGGGAAGACAGCTTTCCGCGGATGCGCAGCGGTTTATGGAAGAGAATATCGGTAAAGACCTGAGCGCTATCGCCAATGAAGCGGAAAAAATCATTCTTTTTTGCGGGGACAAAAAGCGTATAGAGCTTTTTGATGTTGAAAGCGTGCTGACAACCGGGAGCCGGAACGATATCTTCGATCTGGTTGAAGCCATCGGGATGGGAGATGTCCAGACGTCTGTCCTTCTTTTGGGTATCATGATTTCCGAAGGAAACCATCCGCTGCAGATCCTGGCCATGATCTCCCGCCAGTTCAGACACATCACCGTTGCCGGGGCCTGTGCTGAAAAACGCATGTCCAAGAAAGAGATCGGTCAAAAAATCGGCCTTCCCCCAAAGATTACTCAAAAGATAATTGTCCAGGCACCTGGCTGGAATTCCCAAAGCCTGGCAAAGGTTTTTGCAGCGATCGCGGCAACGGATGCCCGGCTGAAATCGAGCCGGGCGAATGGCCGGCTTATTATGGAGGATCTGGTGTTCCGTCTGGTTGACCTGCGTGGACGGCCTTATGCCTGAACAGCGGCATTGGCTTTTTTGGTGAGCCGGGAAATCTTTCTGGCCGCGGTATTCTTTTTCAGAATTCCTTTTGCCCTGGTTTTTGAAATCGTGGAGGCGGCCAGTTTCAGTTTCTGAGGAATGGCGTCAGTGTCTTTGTTGTCAATCGCCTTGAGCAGTGATTTCACAGCGGTTTTGACCCGGCTTTTGGCGGTTTTGTTTTTTGCCTTGCGGACCAGGCTCTGGCGGTGTCTTTTGATTGCTGATTTGTGTGTTGCCAAGGTTGCTTTCTCCTTTGAAAGTTCTGTTTTACATTCAGTACGAAATTATTAAAAATAACATTTTTAAAAGTATTGTCAAGAATTTATTATGGATGTTTATGCTGTTTTCAAGACCGGTTTCGGCTGGTGCGGGCTGGTCCGGAATGAAACCGGGCTGAAACGGATAATACTGCCGGAGCAAAAGAAAGCCCGGGTGGTGAAAGGAATCAAGGAGCTGTATCCGGATTGTTTCGCGGATCCGGAAGCGTTCAGCCGGGAAATTGAAGGCATGAAGGCCTATTTTGCCGGTTGTTCGCGAAAGCTTTTATTCAGGCTTGATTATTCCGGCGCTACCGATTTTCAAAGACGGGTATGGTCTGCAACGGCAGAAATCCCTTACGGCAGAACCCTGACCTATGGCGATATTGCGCAAAAGATCGGAAACAGAAAGGCTTTCCGGGCGGTGGGTAATGCCCTGGGCAAAAATCCCTTTCCGGTGGTGATTCCCTGTCACCGGGTGGTAAAAAGGGATGGTACGCCGGGCGGATTTACTGCTGCTGAAGGGACAAGGCTCAAAAGAAAGATGCTGCAACTGGAAAAAGGCCCTTGTTGAGACGGGGCGGGTTTGCTAGACTGAAAATTTGTTTAAAACGGTGTTTTGCCGGTAATGTTCAAACGGTTTAAACCATTTGAACGGCTTACCATGGAGCGTTTGTGATGACGATTGACTGGAATGCTGTTGAGAAAGAGGCGGTAGAACTGCTGTCGCAGTATCTTCGGATCCATACGGTGAATCCGCCGGGGAACGAGACCGAAGGGGCAAAATTTCTGCAGGGCGTTCTGGCGAGGGAAGGGATTGCTGCCGATATCTATGAATCCCGGCCCGGCCGGGGCAGCCTGATTTCAAAATACCGGGGCAATCAAAGGTACAGCGAACTGATTCTCCTTCATCACATTGACGTGGTGCCGGTGGAGGAAAAACACTGGCAGCATGACCCGTTTTCCGGGGCGCTGATCGAAGGGGAAGTCTGGGGCCGCGGGGCGGTGGACTGCAAATCTCTCGGTATTATGGAACTGATGGCTTTTCTGCTGTTAAAACGCGGTGGGCTGGCGCCGGAAAATGCCATTGTCTATGCCGCGACCGCGGATGAAGAGGCCGGCGGCAGATGGGGCGTACCATGGCTGATGGCGCATTATCCCGAAAAGCTGGCTACCCGTTATGTCATCAATGAGGGCGTCGGGTTCGGCCTGGAAACGGACAGGCGCCGTCTTTACCTTTGCCAGGTGGCGGAAAAGAATTCCTGCTGGATCCGGATCAATTTTTCCGGGCGCCCGGGACATGGCTCTCTGCCCAATGATGAAAACTGTGTTGTGGAGATGGCCAGGGCTGTCAGCGCTATTTCCAGTATTTCCTTTCCGGTCATGGTGGTGCCGCCGGTGGATGCGTTTATTCAGGGAATCGCTGCCGAACAGTGCTATATGCCCGAAGACCGTTTCCTGGGGCTGCTGGATGAAGACAGGAACCATGAGGTGCTGAACAATATCAGTGATTTGCCCATGCGCCAGATGCTGATGGCGGCCCTGAAACACACGGCCATTCCCACGGTGGTCCGGTCCGGCACCCGGCCCAATGTTGTGCCCGGGGAAGGTTACTGTGAAGTGGACTGCCGGCTTCTGCCGGGAACGCCGGTGGAGACGGTTATGGCACAGATTGAACGGGCGCTGGTTGCCGCCGGTTGCCGCGGGTTTTCCATTGACTACAAACCGGTGCCCCAGGTGTCGGCCTCGCCGATCGATACCTTTTTGTACCGGGCCATCGCGGACGGTTTTCAAACAGTCGATCCCGGCGCCAGGGTTGTTCCGTTCATGTCGCCCGGGGCCACGGATTCCAGATTTTTCAGGGAGAAGGGGATTCCGGCCTACGGCATTCAGGTGGAGGCCTCCATTGCATCGGCGGCGCTGGTGCACGGGCACAATGAACGGGTCAATGTGGAAAAGTTCGTCAACGGCATTCGCTTTCTTTATGAGGTTACCCGAAAGGTCTGCTTAGCGCATGGGGCATAGCGCATTGCGCGTGGTGTGGAGCGTATGGAAAGGACCCCAAAGGGGACCATTGAAAAACGGGAACTCATTTTGACCGGGTTCCGCCTGGCACTTTTTATGCAGATAAGGCAAGGGTGCAATTGTTATAATTATCAATTAAACAAACGATAAGGAAGCTTCATGAGTGACGAAAAGGATCTGAAACTGACGTCATACGCAAAAAAGGCCGGCTGAGCGGCCAAGTTGAATCCAGAGTTTCTGGATAACATGCTTTGCGGACTGACACTGCATACCTGCCCGGACCTGATGGTCGGTCTGGAAAGTCCGGATGATGCGGCGGTTTACCGCATCAACGATACCACGGCGCTGGTGCAGACGCTCGATTTTTTTACCCCGATTGTAGACGATCCCTATCTGTTCGGTCAGATTGCCGCGGCCAATTCTCTCAGCGACATTTATGCCATGGGAGCCAAACCGGTGACGGCCATGAACATTGTCGGGTTTCCCGCCGACAGTCTGGACCGTTCCGTTCTAAAGAATATTCTGCGCGGCGGCACGGACAAGATGGCCGAGGCGGAAGTGTGCCTGGTGGGCGGACACAGTATCGAGGACCATGAAATAAAGTATGGCCTTTCCGTGGCCGGGCTGGTTCATCCGGACCAGGTGCTGACCAAAGGCGGGGCCGGGACCGGAGATATTGTGTTCTTAACCAAACCGCTGGGGGTGGGAATTATTTCAACCGCGTTGAAAGGCGGGGCGGCCGGTAAAGCGGCGGTCAAAAAGGCGGTGGCCGCCATGGTCATGCTGAACCGGGCGGCGGCCGAGGCTATGGGCCGGGTCGGGGTTCATGCCTGTACCGATGTTACCGGTTTCGGGCTGATCGGGCATGCCATGGAAGTGGCCAGGGCCAGCAAAAAAACGATCCGGTTCAATGTGTCTTCCATTCCGTTTTTCGAGGAAGCGCTGGCCTATGCGTCCGACGGCCTTGTTCCGGAAGGGGCTTACAAAAACAGAAAGTTTTACCAGGCCAGCGTTTCCTGTGAAGGCGAAGTTTCTGCCGAGATGATGGATCTTCTCTATGACCCCCAGACGTCCGGTGGTCTTTTGATTTTTATCGACAGCAGCAAAGGGGAGACTTTTAAAGAATGCTGCCGGGAAAAGGGGGTTGACGCTTTTTGTATCGGCGAGGTGGGTGAAAGTTCACCGGGAAACATTCTGATCCGGGGATGATGATCAAATTTTTGTTAAAAAAAATATTTTTTAGCCGATAGATATAATATCTTTTTACTTTTCTTGTGATTATTTAAATTGTATGGTTTATATATTATAATTATGAATTTACCGGATAACATCAGAGTGAGATATTATGGGCGAAGATAAAATTCAGGGTATATTCAGCGTTGAGAAGTCCGCGAAAATCGGTACCGGTTCCACGGAGAAGAAGGTCAAGCAAAAGATGTACTGCCAGGCCCGGGAGGTCGAGGACGGCCAGATCGAGGTTTTTTATCTCGGACCCAACGACAAACCGCTGGGAGATCCGGAAATGGTTCCCAAGGAGCTCTTTGTGCGGGAGTTCGTGTTTCAACCCTACTATCTCGAAAAGCGCAAGGCGGAAAAAGAGAAAAAAATATCCAAAAATATCGCCACGGCGGAAGAACATGTCAAGCGAAATGAACTGCACAGTGCGGAGTATGAATATAAGCTGGCACTGCGGCTGGATGAAGAGAATCTGCGGGCCAATTTCGGTATCGGCAATGTTTATATGAAAATGGGTGAGAAAGAAAAGGCCAAAGATATTTTTATCAAGATATCGAAAATCGATGCGATTTTCGAGGAAAAAAACAAGCATTTTTTTAATGATTGTGCCATTCAGCTCCGAAAACAGGAGCTGTTTGGTGAAGCCATTGATTATTACAATAAAGCGATCGGGCTTTGCGCCGAGGATGAAAACCTGCTTTTCAATCTTTCCCGGGCCTATCTTGAAAACAAGGAAACGGCCAAGGCCGAAGAAGCCATCATCAAATCCCTGAGCATCAATCCCAACTTCAAGGAGGCGAAATCCTACCTGGAATATATTCGCAAGCAGGGTGACGGCAGTGGCTCCGGTGAGGAATGCCCGGTGGAAAAACCGCCTGAAGGCGGTTCCGCGTAACCGGTTAGACCATCAGGCGCCGGATTTGATTTCTGGGGATGCCGCCGGTCATTATTCTTTGAACTTCCCTGTTTCCTTTTGACACAATTACCGCTGCTTTGTCCTTTGATACGGCATTGCTGTAGCTGAAGCAGATGGCCGCGGCGAGCGCAAGATTTTTGTGATCGGTGCCCCCCGGGATGATTACCGTGGGTCCGGGAATATCCGCCAGGGTCATCAGAATATCTTCTGTTCCGCACAGGGCGGTTATTCGGCGGTTGTCTTTTTCGTCTCTGCCGACAATGATTCTGGTTCTGTCTTCAGTGAAAAAGTGCCTTCCCGCAGACAGCAGTTCAAGATCATTCCGACAGACATTTTTTTTGTTGGCCAGCAAATGTTTCAAGCGCTTGCTGAAGGCCGGATCCGTCAGTTTGCAGCCGCCGGCCGGTTCCGGATAGTCGGAAATCCCCAGCTTTTCAGCCAGGGCAATCTGAGGTTTTCGGGAGCGACCCTGGATATTCAGGAGACGGGACCGGTCGACCCGCCCGTCGCTTTCGGCCTGGGTGGGCGGCAGCAGCAGGGCGCTCAAGGGACGCAGGATCCGATCTTTAAATCCCGATCCTTTGGCCACGGTCTCAAGAGAGTTTCTGTTCTGGGACATGGGTCTTTCTCCCAGGACTTCACCGGAAAAAATAAAGTCCGCCCCGAATGCTTTCATTCTTTCTCCGGCACATCTGAACATGAGGGCATGGCAATCGATGCAGGGGTTCATGTTTTTGCCGTATCCGTGGGGCGGATTCTTCAGCATTTCGAAATAATGTTCCGTGATATCGGCAATATGCAGATCCGCATTTGTATAGCGAATATATCTTTGGGCGGTTTCCGGGCCGAAAAAAGGGGTTATAAAAGCAATGGCCTTAACGGTGATATTCTGCTGTTCAATGAGTTTAACAGCCAGAATACTGTCCAGTCCGCCGGAGAAAAGTGCAATTGCTGTGGTCATGTTCTTAACTGCTTAAAATACTTAAAGGAATTGACGTTAAATTGTTAAACCTTTCGGTGCCCGAAGCTTTTTAGAGGTACTTAAGGCGCTTTAAACATCAGGCCTTTTAAAAGGCAAAATACCTTATTGACGGAAACGATCCAATCTGTTACTCTGCTGGATTACATATGAATGTATTTGATGTCAAAATATTCATGATATAATAACATGATATAAATTACAATTCCGGAGGAAAAAATAAATGGCAAGAATTACGGTTGAAGATTGTCTGGAAAATGTTGATAACAGGTTCATCCTGGTGCACATGGCGAACAAAAGAACCCGGCAGCTTTTCAAGGGTGTGAAACCGATGGTGGCGGCTGAGGACAACAGGGATATTGTCAAGTCACTGAGAGAAGTGGCGGCCCGGAAGGTGAATCTGGATGAAGAAACCAGTGATTCCCTGGCTGCGGGCGGTTACATGACCGTTCCTGTTGAAGAGGATTAGGCTGTGGTTTTGAATACCGTAAAACAACCGGACCGGGTATTTTTTGACCCGGTCTTTTTTTTGGCTGCGTCTGAAAAACTGCGGATAATTCCGTGCTTGACACGAAATAACCGGCTTTATAATATGAAACACTGACTTTAGCTTTTGAACCCTGTTTCCCGGAGGAAGTTTTAATGCAGACAGAAGACATTACCGGTTTTTTTGAGACTTCATCGCGAATCATTCTACAAAGCGGCAAAAAAAATGGCGAGAGTATCACCCGAATGGTTCAGGCCATGATCCGCTGTTTCGATAACGGAAATAAACTTTTAATTTTCGGCAACGGCGGCAGCGCGTCCCAGTCCCAGCACTTTGCCGCGGAAATCGTCAATAAGTTCAAAGCCTACCGCAAGGCGCTGCCGGCACTGGCCCTGACCACGGACAGTTCGGTGATGACCAGTATTTCCAATGATCTAGAATATGCGGCGGTTTTTTCCCGGCAGGTGGAAGCCCTGGGCAAATCGGGAGATATTGCCTGGGGCCTGAGCACCAGCGGAACGTCGGCCAATGTTATTCGGGCGGTTAAGGCTGCGGCAAAGGCCGGCATGACCACCATCGCCTTTGCCGGTGCGGCCGGTTCCGAACTTGAAGCCGTTTCCGATATCTGCCTGACCGCCCAGTCAAAAGAGACGCCCAACATACAGGAATTTCACCTTTGTGCGGGTCATGTGATCTGTGATCTGATAGAAAAGCAGTATCTCCAGAGTGCTGAGTGACGAGTGTGGATTGCGGAATGAAAGATTGAACCTCCCCTCTGAATCGGGATAAACCCAGGTTCAATCTTGAAAAGACCAACGAAAGAACGGTTTTAATCCAAAATTGGAATAAAAGAATGCGGAATTCCGAATGCAGCGTGCGGAATTCAGCGGGCTTAACGGGAAAGCACAATGATGCGGAAAATAAAGATTGCATGCGGCCCGATTGACGTATTTGCCGTGTTGAAGAACACGGTGACGGCAGACACCCTGTGGGCGGCCCTTCCCCTTGAGGGCCGGGTTCATGTCTGGGGGGACGAAATCTACTTTTCGGTGCCGGCACACCTGCCGATTGAGGAAAACGCGCAGGATATTGTGACGGCCGGCGATGTGGGCTACTGGCCGACCGGTACAGCGATATGTCTTTTTTTCGGTCCGACACCGATCAGCCGGGAAGGGGAAATCCGGCCGGCCAGCGCCGTTAATGTATTCGGAACCATCGAAGGAGATCTGTCCGTACTGAATGATGTTGCCGAAGGCGCTGCTGTTCGGGTTGAAAAGGCGGATCCATGAAGGGTTTCGGCAGAGGTCTGATCGTTTTTTTGGCCACCGGTGCGTACAGCGGGTATTTCCCTTTTATGCCCGGAACCGTGGGAACGGTTGTGGGTATTCTTTTTTTTATCATGTTTTCCCTGTTCAGCCTGCCGCTCTACCTGCTGACCACAGTCGCTTTCATTGCGCTTGCCGTGTGGGTGTCTGAAAGGGCTGAGCGGATATTTGCAAAAAAGGATGCTTCGGAGATCGTTATCGACGAGATCGCCGGTTTTCTGGTGACCATGGCTGTTGTGCCTGCCGGCTGGAAATATGTGGCGGCCGGTTTTGTGCTGTTCAGGGTTTTTGATATCTGGAAGCCCTATCCCGCCAACCGGATTAACGAGCGCATGTCCGGCGGCGCGGGGGTGGTGCTGGATGATATCGTGGCCGGCCTTTATGCGAATCTGGTACTGCAGGTCACAAGATTCATATAAGCGGCGGTGCCGGACGGGCGCTGGGGGAAGCGGGTCAAAAGTTAATAACGTGCCTGAATTTCATAGAGTTTAAGATGTAACAGGTATCGGTGGGTTTATAACGCGTTACGGTCAGCCGCTTCAAGGACTTTTAATATTTTAAATACTTAAAAAATCATGATCGAAATTATGACCATCGGTGATGAACTGACCTGCGGGCGGACGGCGGACGAAAATGCCCGTTTTATCGGTGAAGCGCTTTATCTGAAAGGGTTGGTCGTATCCCGGATGGTAACCGTTGGAGACGAGCTGGCGGATATTGCCGCCGCATTAAAGGACCTGAGAGCGGACACCCGGTTTGTCGTTGTCACCGGAGGGCTGGGTCCTACAGAGGATGACAAGACGGCGGCAGCGGCGGCCGACCGTTTCGGCCGGAAGCTTGTTTTGAATGAAACGGCGTTGGCCCGGATGGAAAAACTGCTGGCCAAGGCCGGCCGTCAGGTCTCCGCGGTGAACCGAAAACAGGCTGTTCTTCCCGAGGGATGTGATACGATTGCCAACCCGGTGGGCACGGCCAGCGGTTTTCTCATGGTGTCGGAACGGAAACATTACATTTTTCTGCCCGGTGTTCCCGGGGAAGTCCGGGCCATGACCGAAAGCTTTGTCCTGCCCTACATTGAAAAAAATAGTCGGATCAAAGATGTGATTGCGACCCGGACACTGAAAATCTTCGGACTGTGGGAGTCCCTGCTCCAGGAAAAACTCGCCGGCCTTTTCCCGGAAGCGGGCCCGATCAGCCTGGCCTATTATCCCGGGTTCCCTGAGATCAGTCTGAAAATCATCGGCCGGGGAAAAAGCCGCGAAAAAGTTGCCGTGGCTCTGGACCGGGCAACAAACCGGGTTGAGGGCAAAATCGGGGATTTTGTCTATTCCCGGAACGGTGAAAAAATTGAGGCGGTTCTGGGCCGGCTGCTGACGGAACGCGGGAAGACCGTGTCCGTGGCCGAGTCCTGTACCGGTGGACTTATCTCGCACCGGTTGACCAATATTGCGGGCAGTTCAAGCTATTTTGACCGCTCCGTGGTGGTTTACAGCAACCGGGCCAAGCAGGGGCTTCTGGGGGTGCCGGCGGCGGTGATTCGTGATCACGGTGCCGTGAGCGAACCGGTGGCCAGACGGATGGCTGAAGGGGTTCGCCGCATGTCCGGGACGCATTTCGGTCTGGCCGTTACCGGAATCGCCGGTCCCGGCGGAGGGACCGCGGAAAAACCGGTAGGGACGGTCTGTATTGCCGTGGCGGCCCCGGAAGAGACGACCGTGAAAACCCACGGGTTTTTCTTCAAAGACCGGGAAAGGATCAAACAGATGAGCGCGCATATGGCGCTGGACCATCTGCGCCGGGTGATACTGGGAATAAAACAGTAACAAGTGTCTAAAGTACTCGAAGTGTCTAAAGTATTTAAAATACCTGGACCGGGTCTATGTCTCAAGATTTTTAACTTTAAGTACTTCAAGACCTTTAAATATTTTAAGTACTGTTTTGACCGTATCTGTCAAAAGGCGGTGCTAGAGTAAAGTATAAACAGGGCGGTGGCTGTGGCTGAGATTGACAAAAATCCGAGCCTGTGATACCTGTAAGCATTTCATTGGAGGGGGGGGGGTGAAATGGAAGTTTATCGCACCTTTATCGCGCTTGAACTCAGTGCGACGGTGAAAAAATCCCTGGCCCGGGTACAGCAGCAGATCGGCAGCAAAACCGGCGGCATTAAATGGGTCAAGCCCGAGAACATGCATCTGACCCTGAAGTTTCTGGGGGCCACGGCTGAGGATAAAATCAGTGCTGTTGCGGCGGTGCTGTGCCAGGCGGCCGCGGGTGTCACGGGGTTTTCGGTGTCCGTTTCGGGGGTCGGCGCTTTTCCCAGCCGGAACAATCCCAAGGTGATCTGGGCCGGGCTGGAAACCGGGGATGTGCTGCTTACGCTCCAGAAAGAAATTAACCTGCGGCTGGAGCCGTTGGGGTTTCAACGGGAAAAAAGGCCCTTTGCGCCGCATTTGACCCTGGGCCGGGTCCGGGATGCGAAAGCAAAGAAGGTACTTCGTTCAATGTTTGAAAAGATTCCGGCAGATCCCATCGGCCGTTTCACTGCGGAGCAACTGACCTTTTATAAAAGCGAGCTCATGCCTCAGGGACCTGTTTACGACATATTAAAGCAAATTAACCTGTAGCTAAATATATATCCGGAGGGAAAACCATGGCCAAGGAAGAAAACAAGGACAAGGATAAGGCAATCGAGATGGCGGTCAGCCAGATCGAAAGGCAGTTCGGCAAGGGCTCGATCATGCGGCTGGGAGATGAGGGCCTGTCCCCGCAGGAGGTGCCCTCGATTTCCACCGGTGCGCTGAGCCTGGATATTGCCCTCGGCATCGGTGGAATTCCCCGCGGCCGGGTTGTTGAAATTTACGGACCCGAATCATCGGGGAAAACGACGCTTTCCCTGCATATTGTGGCGGAAGCGCAAAAAACCGGGGGGGTGGCGGCCTTTATCGATGCGGAACACGCCCTGGATATTACCTATGCCCGAAAGCTGGGGGTCAAAACCGATGAACTGCTGATTTCCCAGCCCGACCATGGCGAGCAGGCCCTTGAAATTGCCGAGATGCTGGTAAGAAGCGGCGGTATCGATGTGCTGGTGGTGGACTCGGTGGCGGCGCTGGTCCCCCGCGCCGAAATCGAGGGAGATATGGGGGATTCCCATATGGGGCTCCAGGCCCGGCTCATGTCCCAGGCGCTGAGAAAGCTGACCGCGTCCATCAGCCGTTCAAAAACAGCCGTCATCTTTATCAACCAGATCCGGATGAAGATCGGGGTCATGTTCGGGAATCCCGAGACCACGACCGGCGGCAACGCGCTCAAGTTTTATTCCACGGTGCGGATGGATATTCGCAAAATCGGCCAGATCAAGGACGGCGACCGGGTGCTGGGGAACCGGACCCGGGTCAAGGTGGTTAAAAACAAGATGGCGCCGCCGTTCCGGCAGGTGGAGTTTGATATCATGTTCGGTGAAGGGGTTTCCCGGGAGGGAGACCTGCTCGACCTCGGGGTCGAAGAAGGAATTCTGGACAAGAGCGGTTCATGGTTTTCCTATAATAATGACCGCCTGGGTCAGGGCCGCGAGAACGTGAAAAATTACCTGAAAGAGAATCCGGAACTCTCAAACGAAATTGAAGAGGCCATTCTGGAAAAGGCCGGTCTGAAAAAAGCGGACACGCCGTCGGGTGAAGAGGCCTGATCCAAATGGAAAAGGATGCGGCTTTTAAAAGAGCCCTGAAATCCGCCTATGATATTCTGGCCCGGCGGCCCCATGCAAGCCGGGAGCTTGAGAAAAAGCTTGCGGACAAGGGGGTTGATGATGAAACCGTGAAGGATGTGCTCCAGGTGCTTTTTGAAAAAAAGTTTCTGGATGATGAAGACGTGGCTCTGCGCTGGGCCCAGGCGCGGATTCGGGACCGGCACTGGGGAAAGGCCAAAGTCGCCGCCTTTTTACAGGACAAGGGGATCGATAGGCATATTGTCGATCGGGTCCAGGAGACGGTTTGGGAGGCGTTCAGTGAACCGGACATTGCCCGAAAAGCCGTTGCCAAACGTTTTCCGGAAGGGACGGTTCCGCCCCGAACAAAGGTGCTGACGTTTTTAAAGTCCCGCGGGTTTTCATCCGGAGTGATATATCAGTTGGTGAACGCTGTTGACGGAGAAGCGTTTACAGATGAATAAATGCTTTTTGCCGGCACGGCAAACTCGATGAACACAACTTGTAAATAAAAAGACGAAAATGACCAGGGGACTTCAACTGCGGTAAAGCATTTACCACGCCGGCCCCCGCGAAAGTATTTGTCAAGTCTTAACATTAAACACCGTAAGTACTTTAAATATTTACACCATGGTCAGGACATGAAAACAGCAGCTGAAATTAGAGACGGGTTTCTGAAATATTTCGAATCCAAGGGGCATACCATCGTGGCAAGCGCGCCGCTGGTGCCCAAAAACGATCCCACCCTGATGTTCACCAACGCGGGCATGGTCCAGTTCAAGGGGGTGTTTCTCGGGGAGGAAAAAAGAGACTACCGCCGTGCCGCCTCGTCGCAGAAATGCGTGCGCGCCGGCGGCAAGCACAATGACCTGGAAAACGTGGGTCGCACCGCCCGCCATCACACCTTTTTCGAGATGCTGGGCAATTTTTCCTTCGGCGACTATTTCAAGGAAGAGGCCATTCAGATGGGCTGGGAGTTTCTGACTAAAGTCCTTGAGATCTCGCCGGACCGGCTCTGGGTCACGGTCTTTACAGACGATGACGAGGCCTACAACATCTGGAAAAACCGGGTCAAGGTGTCTCCGGACCGAATCGTGCGCATGGGTGAAAAGGACAATTTCTGGTCCATGGGCGATACCGGTCCCTGCGGCCCCTGTTCCGAGATCCTGATCGACCAGGGCGAGGCGTTTAAATGCGACAATCCGGACTGTAAAGTGGGCTGTGACTGTGACCGCTACCTGGAGCTGTGGAACCTGGTGTTCATGCAGTATGACCGGGATGAAACCGGAAAAATGACGCCCCTTCCCAGGCCCAGCATCGATACGGGGATGGGGCTTGAGCGGGTGGCGGCAGTCCTGCAGAACAAAAAAAGCAATTATGACTCGGACCTGTTTGAACCGCTGATCCGGTTTGTGGAAAGGGTTTCCGGTGTCAAATACGGAGCAGATTCAGAGCATGATACCTCGATCCGGGTGATTGCCGATCACAGCCGGGCCACCGCCTTTCTGATTACGGACGGTGTGCTGCCGTCCAATGAAGGGCGGGGCTATGTGCTGCGCCGGATCATGCGGCGGGCGGCCCGGCGGGGCAGGCTGCTGGGGCTGGAGAAACCGTTTCTTCATGAAGCGGTTGCCGTGCTGGCCCGTCAGATGAAGGATGTGTACCCGGAGATCGAGCGTTCCCTGGATTACCTGCAAAAGGTGGTTTTTAACGAGGAAAAGGCCTTTTCCCTGACCCTGAAATCCGGTCTTGAGATTCTGGCCGCGGAGATTGAAAAAATCACCGGGGCCAATACCAATATGATCGGCGGGGAAATGGTTTTCAAGCTATACGATACCTATGGTTTTCCCGTGGACCTGACCGAAGACATTGTCCGGGAGCACAATATTGCAGTGGATACGGCCGGTTTTGAACGGGCCATGGCCGAACAGAAAAAACGGGCCCGCCGGGCCTGGAAAGGGTCGGGCGAAGACCGGGTGGCCGGACTGTACCCGCAGCTGGTTCAGGAAGGGATCCGGACCGAGTTTACCGGCTACCATGAAACGGAAAGGCCGTCGGACATTGTGAAAATCATTGCCGGCGATACCCCGGTGGAGAAAGCGACGCAGGGGGACGCGGTTGAAATCATCACCCGGGAAACGCCTTTTTACGGTGAGTCCGGCGGCCAGGTGGGCGATCAGGGCGTTATTCGGGGAGAGGATTTTGAAATCGAGGTCACCGATACCCTGAAACCGGTGCCGGAGCTGATCCTGCATCAGGGCCGGGTGGTTACCGGCAGTGTGAAACCGGGAGACCGGGGGGTGCTTTCGGTGCAGTCCTCCCGGCGACGGTCCATTGCCAATAATCATACCGCCACTCATCTTCTCCAGGCCGCGCTGGTCCGGGTTCTGGGCAACCATATCAAGCAGTCCGGTTCTCTGGTCACGCCGGACCGGCTGCGCTTCGACTTTACCCATTTCGAGGCCATCGGCAAAGACGACCTGCGGCGGGTCGAGGACCTGGTCAATGACCATATTCGGAAAAACATATCGCTGGAGGTGAAGGAACTGCCAATAAAAGAGGCTATGGACATGGGCGCCACCGCGCTGTTTGGTGAGAAGTACGGCGAAAAGGTCAGGGTGGTGAATATTCCGGAGTACAGCATGGAGCTGTGCGGCGGCAGCCATGTGGCGGCCACCGGGGAGATCGGTCTGTTCCGGATTGTCGGTGAAGGTGCGGTGGCCGCCGGGGTTCGGCGGATCGAGGCCGTGACCGGGGACCGGGCGATGGCATTGATCCGCCAGGAGGAGGATATTCTTTCGGACTTGGCGGATTTACTCAGGACCGAACCGAAAATGCTGAAAGATCGGGTGGCGCGGATGCTTTCTGACAGCCGGGCCCGGGAAAAGGAAATCGAAAAGTTCAAAAGCCAGGCCATTGCCAAACGGGCCGATTCTGTTCTGGACAAAACCGAAAAAATTGGTAATTATTGCGTGCTTTCCACGTCCATAGAACCAATGAATCCCAAGGCCATGCGCGACTACGGGGACAAGCTGCGGGACCGCATGGACCCAAACAGCGTGATCGTGCTGGGGACGGAATTTGAAGGCAAGGCGCATCTGCTGGCCATGGTCAAGAAGGACGGAAAAGACAAGGTTGCCGCAGGGGCGCTCATCAAGGAAATCGCGCCGGTGATCGGCGGCCGGGGCGGCGGCCGTCCCGACATGGCTCAAGCCGGCGGCAGCGAGCCCGGAAAGATCGACGATGCCCTGAAAAAGGCTAAAGAACTGGTTAATCTTCTTCAGCAGTGAGGGGAACTGGAAAAGAGATTTGTTGGTAAAGACTGATGTAGTGCAAACTAAATATCAAAGGCCGAAGCTCAAAGGACAAATGAATGTGATCCCCCGCCTTCATGGCGGGGCCTCCCGGTAATTAAATTTGATTTCACAGTTTGTTTCGCTTGATCCCGCCTATAGAGGCGGTGTTTCCGCGAAACAGTCCGGCCAAAGAAAGGAAAATGACAAAAGGATAGTTTTTGGCATTGGGATTTTGGATTTCATTTGGCATTTTTAATTTGGCCTTTGGATTTCAGGTTAATCCGTCTAGACCGTTCAGTCCATATCAAAGAAGAAATAATCCTTTGCGACAGACTTATTTCTTCTTTTCCGCTTCTTTTTCCGGTGTCCCGCCGGACAGTTCCTTCGCCCTGGCGGTATAATCGCTTTCCGGATACTTTTTGCTGAGCAGGGCCACGATTCGGCTGCCCCGCCGGAGGTTTCCCGTGGCAAAGTCTGTCTGGGCAATGTGATAATAAATTTTGGGTTTTTCGATGTTCTGGGGATATTTTTTCAGGACGTGAATAAAACGCTTGGCAGCGCCTTTATATTGTTCGTTCTGCAGGTAGAACAGTCCCACCATGATTTCATGACCGGCGATCCTTTTTTTAGCCTCCGATATTCTGCACAGGGCCTTGCCGGTATAGGGGCTTTCCGGATAAAGGTCCACCAGAGACTGAAAATATTCAACCGCTTCCAAAGCGGCGGTCTGATCCCGGTCAACGGAAAGCATCTGTTCAAAGTGGCACAGGCCGGTCATGTAGATGCTGTAGGGGACGTCTTTGTGGTTCGGATGAAGCCGTTTGAAATTGTCATAATAGTGAATCGCCAGTTCATACTCTTTCTGAAGCAGGTGTGAATCTCCCAGACGCAGCTCCGCGAGGGTGGCAAAGGGGCTGATGGGGAATTTTTCTTTCAGTTCTTCAAAGGCGGGAACCGCATCGAAGTAGTTCCGGTTGTTGAACATTTTTAATGCTTTACGGTAATGAATCTCAGCCTTACTGACCGCCGGTTTTACTTTTTTGGTTTCCGGTGATGTGGTACAGGCGGCCAGACCGGTCAGCACAAGCAAAAGAACGGTAATTATATGTTTTTTCATGGAAAGTCCGCAATTGATATTAAACGGTTAATCGGTTATAGTTGTATAAATTTCCGTGCGGAAATATGGCGCAGATTCCCTGCCCGGGTGTCGGGCCTGCGAGATGTCATAGTGCCATGAATACAATTGTTTTGTCAAGGCGGTAATGATTTGAAGGGGGGTTTATGAAAGGGTTGACAGCGGTTATCCTTGCGGCGGGCAAGGGGACCCGAATGAAGTCGGATCTGGTAAAAGTGCTTCATCCGGTGGCGGGAGTTCCCATGCTTTTTTATCCGCTGCGGGCGGCCCGGGCCGCGGGCTGCGGCAGAATCATCATTGTGACCGGCCATCAGCAGGACAGCGTGAAAGCGGTGTTTCAGGACGAGGCCGTCACCTTTGCCCATCAGCGGGAACAGCTGGGGTCGGGACATGCGGTAATGGCAGCGGAAGAGAGTATGGAGACCCTTGACGGGGAGGTCCTTATTCTGTGCGGAGATGTTCCGCTGATTCATCCGGATACGCTGAAAGCGTTTGTCGCACTGCACTTCAAAAACCGTGCCGCCGTCAGTGTGCTTTCGATTGTTCTTGAAGATCCTTCCGGCTACGGCAGAATTCTCCGGACCGCTGACGGCGCGTTTACCGGGATCGTTGAGCACAAGGATGCCACGGATGTTCAGAAAAAGATAGCCGAAATCAATACGGGGATTTACTGCTGCCGGGCCGCTTTTCTGTTTGACGCGCTGAAGAAAGTGGGTATCGAGAATGAACAGCAGGAATACTATCTGCCGGATATTGTTTCCATTGCCGCGGATGCCGGAGAAACGGTTCAGGCCATTCCGACACATGACCCGCTGGAGGTCCGGGGGGTGAACGACCGCGTGGACCTGGCCACGGTGGAAAAAGAGATGCGCGGCCGAATAAACGCCCGTCACATGAAGGCCGGTGTGACGATGATTGACCCGTCCACGGTTTTTATTGACGATGGTGTGACTGTGGGTAGAGATACGGTGATCTACCCCCACACGATTATCCGGGGCAAAACATCCATCGGCCAGGCAGTCCTGATTGAGGCCGGGACCGTGATTACGGATTCCGTGATCGGCAGCAGTGTTCATATTAAACCCGCCTGTGTGCTCCAGGAAGCTGAAGTCAAAGACCTGGCGGCCGTGGGGCCGTTTGCCCATTTGCGGCCCCAGGCGGTTGTGGGCGAGGCGGCCAGGGTCGGCAATTATGTGGAAGTAAAAAAATCGGTCATCGGGAAAGGTTCAAAAGCCAGCCATCTGACCTATATCGGCGATGCCTCGATCGGAGAAGGGGTGAACGTGGGGGCCGGGACCATTACCTGTAATTATGACGGCAGGAACAAACACCGGACCACGATCGAAGACAATGTTTTTATCGGCAGCAATACCGCCCTGGTGGCGCCGGTCACGCTCGGCAAAAATGCGCTGGTGGGTGCCGGGTCGACCATTACCAAGGATATTCCGGAAGGGGCGCTGGGCGTGACCCGGGTCCGGCAGGTAAATTATAAAAACTACTTTAAACCGTTGGTGAAAAAGAAATCCGGGAAAAAATGAATTTTGCGGCCTAGCGCATCGCGGGAGACTTGCTGATGTTAAACGCTATGCGCTTTGCGATGAATCTTTTTGACAGGAGGTTTTTCAATGTGCGGAATTGTCGGTTATACCGGATCGAAAAAACCCAGAGATGTTCTGGTGGAAGGGCTCAAGCGTCTGGAGTACCGGGGCTATGATTCTGCGGGGGTGGCCATATTCGACAACGGCGGAATTCGGGTGTGCCGGTGCGAGGGAAAGATTGCCGAGCTGGAACAGGCGCTTTCCGGCCTGACCTTTAACGGCCGGACCGGAATCGGCCATACCCGCTGGGCGACCCATGGCCGGCCTTCCGAAACCAATGCCCATCCGCACCTTTATCAGGGGATTGCCGTTGTTCACAACGGCATTATCGAAAATTATGTCGCGCTCAAAAAAATGCTCAAAAAAGAGGGAAGCGTGTTCGGTTCCGAAACGGACAGTGAAGTTTTGGCCCATCTCTTTGTCCATTTCCTGAAAAAAGGACATTCTTTTGAAGCTGCGGTCCGGGAAGGTCTTTCTCAGGTCCGGGGATCCTATGCCGTGGCCGCCGTTCTTGAAACGGAACCTTCTCGGATCATTGTGGCCAGAAAGGAGAGTCCCCTGATCCTGGGGCTGGGGAAAGGAGAAAATTTTATCGCGTCCGATATTCCCGCCATTCTTTCCCATACCCGGGATATGGTTTTTTTGAATGACGGGGAAATTGCGGTGGTTGATGCCGAAACGGTTGAGATCAAGACGCTGGCCGGAGATCCGGTGGAAAAAAAGTCCGTCCATATCGCCTGGGATCCGCTGATGGCGGAAAAGGACGGGTACCGGCATTTTATGCTGAAGGAAATATTTGAACAACCCCGCGCCATTATCGACACTTTGCGCGGCCGCATTCTGGAGGATGCGGCGGACGTTTTCCTGGACGGGGTAACCCTTGAGCCGGCGGAAATCGACGGCATCAACAAAATCTGCTTTATTGCCTGCGGCACTTCCTACTATGCCGGCCTGGTGGGAAAGTTCATGGTTGAGGATATGGCCCGTCTGCCGGCTGAGGTGGATCTGGCCTCCGAGTTTCGCTACCGGGATCCCATTGTGGATGCGCATACCCTGATTGTGCTGATTTCCCAGTCCGGGGAAACCGCGGACACCCTGGCGGCCATGCGGGAAGGAAAGAAAAAAGGGGCGAAACTGCTTTGTATCTGCAACGTGGTGGAAAGCTCTCTGGCCAGGGACTGCGACCATGTCCTTTATACCCATGCCGGTCCTGAAATCGGCGTGGCGTCCACCAAGGCGTTTACCAGCCAGATGACAGCGATTTTTCTGCTGTCCTTTTATCTGGGACGAAAAACGGGCAGGCTGGAAAACGGTCGCGCCGCCGGCCTGCTGCAGAGCCTGGTGAAACTGCCGCGGCTGGTGGAAACCGTTCTGGAGCTTGAAACAGAGATCAGAGAAACGGCAAAAATGTTTGTCGATGCCAGAGATTTTCTTTATCTGGGCCGGGGCATCAACTATCCGATTGCGCTGGAAGGGGCGTTGAAATTAAAGGAAATTTCGTATATCCATGCCGAAGGCTACCCCGCCGGTGAGATGAAACACGGTCCCATCGCTCTGATTGATGAGGATATGCCGGTGGTGACGCTGGTCCCGACGGATGGCGTTTATGAAAAGATCGTGAGTAACATCGAACAGGTCAAAGCGCGAAAAGGACGGGTGATTGCCATTGCCGTTCAGGGGGACCGTGAAATAAAAAAGAAGGCGGACCATGTTATTTATATCTCAAATACGGATCCGGTGCTGATGCCGATCGTTATGGTGATACCGCTGCAGCTTTTCGCCTACCATGTGGCCGTCTATAAGGGAACGGATGTGGATCAACCCCGGAACCTGGCAAAAAGTGTAACGGTGGAATGACCGGAATGCGGAATGCCGAGTACGGATTGTGGAATTGAAATGGCGCAGCCGTAAAGATGAAAATATATTTAAGACTGATCCAGTATTCGAAACCTTATCTGGGCCGTTTCGCGGCCGCTGTTTTGTGCATGCTGTTACTGGCCGCCGCCACCGGTGCGATTGCCTACCTGGTGGAACCGGTGATCGAGGATGTCTTTCAGAACAAAGACTACGCCATGCTGTATGTCGTGCCCCTGGTTCTGGTTTTACTGTACCTGGTCAAGGGGGGCGGCGAATTCGGACAAGCCTATCTTCTGGGCTATGTGGGCAACCGGGTGGTGACCGATTTGCGGGACACGATTTACCGCCATATCCAGACCCTTTCGCTTTCTTTTTTCAGTGCCACGTCCACCGGCATGATTATGTCCCGGGTGAACAATGATATCGATATCCTGCGGCGGACCGTATCCTCTTCCGTAGTGAAAGTGATGAAGAATTTTTTCATGATTATCGCGCTGGTTGGGGTGGCTTTTTACCAGAACTGGCAAATGATGCTTTTCTGCGTGCTGTTTTTTCCGGGCATCGCCTTTGTTGTGACCAAACTGGGGAAAAAAAGCCGCAGATACAGCCGCAAAAGTCAGGAAAAGATGGGCCGTGTCAGTGTCTTTCTGGATGAAACCATTTCCGGCAACCAGACCGTCAAGGCCTTCTGTATGGAGAATTATGAGGTCTCGCGTTTCAACCGGGAAACGGAACATTTGATGAATGTTAATATCAAGTCTGTGCGGGTAGATATCCTGGCCTCGCCCCTGATGGAAATTTTCGGCGGAATTCTGGTGTCCGGCATTATCTACTACGGCGGATACCAGGTCATCAACGATCAGATCACCTCGGGCAAGTTTTTCTCCTTTGTCACGGCCCTGGCCATGCTTTACAAACCGGTCAAGGAGTTTGCCAAAGAGAACCTGACCATTCAGAAAGGGGTGGCGGCGGCGATCCGGGTGTTTGATCTGCTGGATATCGTTCCGGATATCAAGGATGCGCCCGGGGCGAAAGCGCTGCCGAAATTTGAAAGGGCGATCGAGTTTCGGGACGTGTCGTTTCAG
>Ga0272441_10004514_pt1 | contig 25083 bp, 21 predicted proteins | sample SSMProp6N_FD_193582 | JGI IMG/M metagenome (GOLD analysis project Ga0272441, IMG submission 193582) | Marine sediment archaeal communities from Little Sippewissett salt marsh, Falmouth, MA, United States - SSM-Prop-6N | ecosystem: Environmental > Aquatic > Marine > Wetlands > Sediment ...
GGAAGCTTTTCTTGACCCTGTCACCGGAAAGCCGTTACAATATGAAAATCACGGCGAGCATTTTTCGCTATACGGCAAATTGATTAATATCTGGCCGCAATAAGATTCGTGATGCGTATCACGAAATCGAAAAAATTAAAACTAAAAAATAAAAGCTATGGAATCCGCCAAAGGCGGATGACTTCCTTAGTTTTACGCTTTGCGCTTTAAGTTTTGAACTTTATCATACGCAATAATTACATGAACCACGGATGTGAATTATGAACAACTACACAACTATCGATTCTTTATCGCAACAGGAAAACAAGGAAGTTTCTCTTGCCGGATGGCTGTACAACAAAAGAGGCAGCGGCAAAATCCAGTTTCTAATTATCCGCGACGGCACTGGATTATGCCAGTGCATCGTCGAAAAAGGCAAAGTCCCCGATGAGCTATTCGAGCAGCTCAGGCACCTCGGGCAGGAATCATCCCTGACGGTTACCGGCATAGCGCGGGCCGACGAGCGAAGTGTCGGCGGTTACGAACTGGCCGTTACTGATGCCCAGGTTATCTGCCCGACGGAAAGCTATCCCATTACGCCGAAATCGCACGGCATAGATTTCCTGCTCAAGAACCGTCACCTGCACCTTCGCTCGCACCTGCAATGGTGCATCGGCAAAATCCGGCACACGGTCATCGACGCCGTCCGCAGATTTTTCAATGACAACGGCTTTACATTAATAGATACGCCTATCTTCACCGCCATTGCCGGCGAAGAACAGCAGTCGCTCTTCGAGGTGGATTATTTCGGAAGCCCGCTGCACCTGACCCAGACGGGACAGTTGCATCTGGAATCGGCGGCGATGAGCTTCGGCAAGGTCTATTGCTTCGGGCCAACCTTCCGGGCCGAAAAGAGCAAGACCCGACGGCATCTGACCGAGTTCTGGATGGTCGAGCCGGAGGTGGCGTTTATCGAGCTGGACGGCCTGCTCGAGTTGGCTGAGAATTTCGTATCCAGTATCGTCGCACGCGTATTGCAGGATAATAAATCCCAGCTCGAAACTTTGGGCGCGGATATCGCATCACTTGAGAAAATCACGCCGCCCTTTTACCGATTAACATACACGCAATGCGTCGAGATTTTGACCAGCGATAGAGCCAGGGATTTTCTCGCCGGGCAATTGCAGCAGCTTCAGGAACAAAAAAGGCAAACCGAAGCAAGAATCGCCGAGCTTGAACAACAACAGGCGGGCCAAATCAAGCAGTGGCTAAGAGACAAAAACGCCGCAGAGCTGATTGAGCTGCGATCGGAACTTGCCGAGACGGATACGAAAATCGAAAATAATCCCAAACACGCCCAACTGGCCGCCGAATTTCAATGGGGCAAAGATCTCGGCGGCTCGGACGAGACCATCATCTCGCAGATGCACGATAAGCCGGTCTTTGTCACTCACTATCCGAAACAGGCAAAGGCCTTTTATATGAAAACCGACCGCGAAAACGAACAGGTCGTTTTGAATTTCGACCTGCTCGCGCCGGCCGGCTTCGGCGAAATCATCGGCGGCTCTGTCAGGGAGGATGATTACGACCGGTTAGTGGCACGCATCAAAGAACAGGGCCTCAAAACGGAAAATTACGAATGGTATCTCGACCTGCGAAAATACGGCTCGGTACCGCACGGCGGATTCGGACTCGGCATCGAAAGAACCGTCGCCTGGCTGACCAACCAGAAACACATCCGCCAGTGCATCCCCTTCCCGAGAATGATGGACAAGGTTTATATTTAATCACTTCATGGAAACCTGGACGATACAAAAGCTGTTGAACTGGGTGAGTCAATTCCTCACTGATAAGGGAATCGATTCGCCCCGCCTCAGCGCCGAGCTTCTGTTGTCTGACGTTCTGGGATTAAAGCGGATCGAATTATACACACAATATAACAATCCCGTCGAAAAGCCGGAACTTGAAAAGCTGCGGGAGCTTGTCAAACGCGCAGGCCAACACGAGCCGATTGCCTATCTCGTCGGCAAAACAGAATTTTATTCGATGGAGATAAATGTCACGCCGGACTGCATGATTCCACGGCCGGAAACGGAACTGCTCGTCCAGAGAGCCATCGAATTTCTTCGCACCCGCAACGGCCCGCAATACGTCTGCGACTTATGTACCGGCAGCGGATGTATCGCCGCGGTAATCGCAAAAAATAACATTAATACTAAAATCATCGCAACAGATATTTGCGATGCCGCTCTTACCGTTGCCGCTTCAAATGTAGAAAAGCATCAGCTCCGGGATAAAATCACGCTCTTGTCCGGGGATTTATTCGATCCGATAATACCCCAGCTTGATGTCGGTAAATTCGATTTGATAGTCTGCAATCCGCCTTACGTCAGCAGCGGCGAATACGAAAAGCTCGATACAAACGTCAGGGACTACGAGCCGCGACTGGCTCTTTTCGCCGGCGACGACGGCATGGACATCTACTGCCGGATAATCGAGAAAGTTGACTCGTTTCTCAAGCCGGATGCCGCTTTGATTCTTGAGATCGGCTACTCTCAGGGACCGGCTATAAAAGAGTTGCTCGAACAAGCGGGAATTTTTTCTGAACTAAATATCGAGAAAGACTTCCACGACAATGATCGAATTGTCACCGCCAAAAAGGAATAAGCCGATTCCCCATTTTAACTCCGCAGACAGAGACGGCATCCCTCTATGTTAACATTAATTGCTATAAAAAAAGCCAGATCCTAAAAAGAATCTGGCTTCGGAGGAGGGTGATGAAAAGCTGATAATAGCTTTATAAATTTTTATAAGAACATAAACTTTCCTGTATATATCAAATCGAAAAGTATGTAACATTTTCTTTAGTAAAAAAACAGTATTTATTAAAAAACTACATTTTACTTTAAAACAATCAAGCTTTTAATCTCAAAAAACATAAACTTTTTCGCGTTTTCCCTAAAAGCACGGTATTTTAACCAATAATCTATATTACTTTACGCTTGATAAATAAAGCTTGTTCCGATATTTTTAACGAAGTTGCTGTTATTTCTTTAGTGAAAATAGTGCAATAGAAACATCGACGGCCCTTAATTTAGAAAACTAACATGAATACTCGCATAACAATAGCCGATCTTCTGGAAGCCAAACATCAGAATCAAAAAATTGCCGCGGTCAGTTGCTACGATTACACGACCGCCCTGCTCGTCTCGCAGACCGACGTCGAGATGATTATCGTCGGCGATTCCGCCGCCCAGCTCATGCTCGGGTACGACTCGACGCTCGCCGCCACAATGGATTTCATGGTGACAATCACCGCGGCGGTCCGGCGGGGAGCACCGAATATTTTTCTTATCGCCGATATGCCTTTCCTGTCTTACCAGGTCTCGGATGCCGAGGCGGTGAAAAACGCCGGCCGGTTCGTTACCGTCTCGGGCGCACAGATGGTCAAAATCGAATCGACCGCCGCCCATCTGGACGTTATCAAAAAAGTCAGCGACGCCGGAATAGCGGTCATGGCACATATCGGCATAAAACCCCAATATATCAGCAAAATCGGCAGATTTAAGGCCGAAGCGACCACCGCGGAAATGGCGGCTCAACTGATAAATCTCGCCGAGCAAATGGTTTGTGCCGGTGCAAGTTCCCTGCTGCTGGAAGGAACCGCCGCCGAAGTGGCGGAAATTATCACCCGGCAAAGCGATGTGCCGGTCATTAGCTGCGGCTCCGGGTCCGGCTGCGACGGCCAGGTCCTTATAGCACCGGATATTCTCGGCCTGACGCAGGGCAAAAGTCCCAAGTTTGCCAAGAGTTACGACAAATTAGACGGCCGCACAATAGAGGCGTTCAAGGCATACAGCAAGGAAGTCCATGCCGGTCAATATCCCGATAAAGAGCATTGCTACCATATGAAATCCGGCGAGTTCGACCGCCTCAAAGATATCCTCAACCAAAATTTCGGTTAAATCCATAACTTTCGGATTTCCGGCCGAAGGCCGGTAAATTGGGTTCGTTTTGCATTTTTTTGTCAATCTGTAGAGAACGCTCTACATCTGTCGAAATCCCCACCGGTCACCCATTCGACTCCGCTCAGGCCAGGAGCCCGGCGGCTAAATATGGAATCCTTTTTAGTATGTTTGAACTTTCAACCCATTCGATTTCCCTCCATTCGGCCCGCCTTCGACATGAGCTCAGGCCGAATGTAGCTAATGGCCGAGGGCAGGGCATGCTTTACACTTTGAACTTTCAACTTGCTTTAGCCTATCCGCTACTCGCTATTAATCATTATACCAGCAATCGGCCAAATGTAAGGAGAAATCCCCATTTTTCAGCGAAAAATGACAATGACTCGCCACTCATAGTGAAAAATGTACCTATAGCCGTTAATTGTTCTTGGATCACATGCTTCAAAGATAAATAACGAGAATTCACATTAATCAATTATTATAGCATCATTTTCATTCAACGTTGGTGGTCATTCAACAGGTTCAACAGGAACATCAACATAAATCCGGTAAGTTACACTACTTTCATCCTCTCCGTCACCAGCACAGATGTCTACCAAGTACACACCAGACTGTTCATAACTTGGAGTCCACGAGAACGTCCGAGTATCAGGATCGAAAGTAGCACCATCCGGCAGATTCCCAGCCCAATATGTGATCGGATCTCCATCCGGATCGAATGCATCGGCTGCTGTGAATACTAATAGTGAGCCTCCAGAAGTAACTTGAATATAAGTGTGGTAGTGTAATTTGAGATTAAACATAGGAGCATAATTTTTGGATATTATAACTCCAGTTTCCTCGTAACCTTGACTTACTCCCGCATCGTTTCTTGCTTCGGTATAGTAAGAAATATCCAGTGACATAAATGGCAAAGTAATCCCAACTTCATTATATAAATCCCTATGACCTACATACATCGAGAACTCTTCTCCTGAAGTAAATGGTCCCACCCATTCAGTAGTCCATGTAGCCCAATCATTTATCACAAACCTAATCTCGCACGCTTGACCACCATCATCAATAAGCATCCCAGACATTTCGATACACAAATAATAATCTGTTAATTCTGCTAAGCCTGTTTCCACCGTTGGAGCTTGAACGAAATTTGAAACGGTAATCCTTATCGTTTTGGGAACTTCTACCTTTCCGTCACTAACATAGAAATCTACATAATACTCACCAGACTGTTCATAACTCGGAGTCCATGAGAACGTCCGAGTATCAGGATCGAAAGTAGCACCATCAGGTAGATTCCCAGTCCAATATGTGAGCGGATCTCCGTCCAGGTCATTCGCCTCAACTGTGAATACTAATAATGAGCGTTCATCAACAGATATTGTATCTGGTACTCCTTCGCCCCAAACCGGAGGATGGTTTTCGGGAGAAAAAAGAATAGTTTTCTTACTTCCACGGCCTAATCCAGCAGAATTTTTTGCCTCAGCATAGTAGGAGATTTCAAGCGTCTCATCTGAAGAGATTAGACCTGAAATATCAAGAGAATCCGAAAATTCTTCTCCTGAAGTGTACCCGTCTATCCAATCTGTAGTTATTAGTTCACCGGAATTATCTATCTCGATCACAAATCTGGTCTCGCATGCTTCGCCGCCATCATCAAGAAGCGATCCATAAAATGATGCTGTCTGGTCAACAATGTCTGCGGAGTCTGTTCTCACAGTAGGGCCCAGAATTCCGTCACTCGTAAAGTAGAGGGTTTCGCCAGTCCCCAAGCATCCGGCAACATTCTCTGCAACAGCATAAAAACCATACGAGTTATATTCCTCAAGTCCATCAATGAACGCGAAGAAGTATTCACCGGATCGATACCATCCGGGGCACTCCACATAGGTCCAAGCTGTTTCAGGTTCCTCTATTTTGCCATACCAGAATCCGCATCGACAGGGATTTTCACCATCGTGTACAATAAATCCAGCGAGGCGAACTGTGCCCTCTATAAACAAGACATTTTCCGTCACGACATGGGGATCCCATTTCAAGGTTGTGAATGTATCTATGGCTCCCATCATAGTGTATCCAGCAGTATTTTCCACTACCGGTGCGAACTCATATGTTTTGTTAGGTGCCAACACTAATGACACGCTGAAATCGTCACCCGATCTGAATTCCTTACGCGGTGAAACGACGGGCAGACCTTCTCGATCCCAGGCGTAAATCCATGGCATCTTGTATCCAAGTACACCTTGTGCTTCGCGCCAAACAAATCCACAGTAGCAGGGAAATCCTTCGTCTTCTTCAATAAGGCCATGCAACGTTGCACTCGCTGACTCAACCTCAAGATTCTCCGTAATGACACTCAGATTTGAGCCTGGCGGCAGCACTATAAAAGATCTGTGCATGCTTTCACTTACGTTTCCCGAAGTATCTGTCGCTGTCGCCCAATACTCAACACGTTGGTCTTCCGCGAGAGGCACATGATAGTATGTGTGATCAAAAGAGGCAACGTTAAGACTATCGCCTAAGGATTCTTGATATAACTCACCCTCGATGTTAAGATAAATTGTGACATTGCTCAGATAGGTATTGTCTGTGGCGGATATAACAAATGTCGGTGACTGCAAAGCCGTTGGCACATCGGGGCTTGCTATAACAGAAACCTGTGGATTCTCAGGGGGATCTTCTAAAATACGGAAATAATCGGTATATTTATACTCCCAATTACCAGAGTAATTTTGAATATATAGTTTTACCTGCCATTTTCCGCATTTATTCACTGCATTTGTCCCCTTTATATACATCGTTCCATGCAACCTGAACCAACCATAATAATCCTTATATTCATCTTTTGGGTCCTTAGTTGTATAATACCATGTTTCAAAAAGAGCCCCATTCGGCTCATAAGCTTTCCACATAACTTCAAGAGGTTGCGGCACCATATCCAACTGGCACCATGTCACCGCTTTTTCATCCGTCTGATAGAATGTGTTAGTCTCGCCAATGGGCTCACACGGGTCTGCATTCTGAACATCCTTGCACATCACATGCTGCCTTTGAACATAGCGCATATAAAAAGGGACATCCATTAGATGAACATCATCGACCCAGATTTGAACAGTCCATTGTCCTTCTAAATCATACCAAGACTCATCTTTCAGATGATCCCATGTTGTCAAGACCGACTGTCCTTCCGCTGGTGCCACAGTTTTGTTTCTTCTGCGTATTGGATTATTATTAGGATCTTTCCACCTCCATTCAATTTTACATCCAGAAGGGGGTACATGTTCCAACTGCACCCAGCAAGCTATATCCTGTATAATCCTACCGAATACGTCTATTTTTATATCTGGCCGCGAGTTACTTGCATCACTGTACATAATAGCCTCGCTAATGGTTATGGGCCCTGTCACTCCTCGCCCAAGTATTGTCAAGGTTGCAGAATCCTGACCTTTTGTAACTATTCCATCTTCAACGACAACGTTTACATTTTTCATTATATTGCTGGAAGAATTATTATCTGGAGCTTTGACGGTCGTGCTGAACTGTCCATTCGTAACTGGTGTTGTATAATCGTTTCCATCTTCCACAGAAATATAAGCCGTACCGGTTTTAACAACAGTGCCATTATCATAAGTAGCTCTACCGCTTACTTCAAAATCCTCGTAAGGATCAACAGTATTTGGTGTTAAAGTCAAGTTTTCAATATCAATAGCTGTTGCATCACCTTCAATTAGCTTGATTTCTATTTCCTCAAGATTGACAGTTAGGTCATACAAATTAACGTGGCCTGCTAATATGCTACCAGAGGACATATGTGTCCCCATTAAGAAAGCCCAATCGTTTATTTCACCGGCTTCAATATACCTATAATGAGATATATCAAATTTATCTATCTCAGGAACCCATAATGCTTGCAAGCCAATATAGTATACAATTTCGTCCCGTATAAGATCCGCAGAAATTCCGTCTTTGATCATATCAACAATTGAATTTGCTTCATCAGCATCACTTTCTGGAAAATAGTAAGGCCAGGGGGGCTTATCTATAATTTCATAAATTGGACCTGAAAAAATCTGACCATCCGAATTATAAGAATATGCCAGAATTTCTATTGTAAGTGCTCCAGCTTGAGTTGGTATGTATTTAGCGGGACTAGCATCTAATCCAACATTCAAGGGAAAACCGCCAAATGATCCTTTAAAACTAATCTTATAATATCCTGTTTTTGGAACAGTGAACGGGCCTTTAAAAAAATCCTGGAATTCTAATACTGCAAATCCTCCCCCCAGACTATACACTATCGGGGATTGATGAATCTGACCATCTTTTAGAGACCTTGTACTTTTATCACTATAACCTGCAATTAGAAATGTTTTCGTTCTGAGAATTGTATGCTTTTCAGCTCCAGATTCAAAAGAAGGATTAATTTTCAATACAACTTCTTCGGCCAAGATGGATACCGGATTGACCAAAGAGAAAAGGGATAGTAAAATCGTTAGTAAAATATTTATTTGTTTAGCATTCATTTGTATCCTCCCACGCCGTTTCTCAGACATATGTTTCGAATCTAAAATTTATAAGTGGTTAAATCTGAAACAGGAAATGACTTATAAATGCACCTCCACATACTTACCTTCCGCGTAAATATATCACTTTTATGAAAAAAATTCTACTCCTCGAATTATTGGCAACTTACAGTATTATCTCCGAAAAAGCAAGCTATTTCTTTATTTAATCACTTCAAGATGGACAATGTAGATTGACGAATTAGGAAAAATTAGTGTTAATTCGAAGTATAGTATATCTTTGGATTTTATGGAATGGACTTGGAATTTTGGTCGGTGGGGATTTTGTTTGCGTCTTTGGGGGATGAGTCTTTGATTTCTTTTATCGGCGTTCTTTGTTTTCTGCGGTTTCCCTGCGGATGAATTTTCTTGCCGGAGTTGCTTTTGGGGACAGCTTCGCCTTTCATTATAGCAAGGGCCTTGATGCACGCCGCCCTCGTGGTTCGGTCGCGATTTTTCAGTCCCTGCTCGAGAATCTCGGTCGCCGGTTTTTTCATTCTGCCCTTCATAGACCTCAGGCCGTAGGCGGCGGCTTTTTTAGTCGTGCGGGAAAAATCGCCCAACAGAATATTAGTCAGAATCGCCAGGCCGTCCTCCTGCATCCAGGAGAGATTGAAAGCGGCAAGTCTTGCTGTTGTTATATCATTTGAGCATAACTTCCGCGTAAGCTGCCTGAGCTTTTCTATAGCGGCGGGATCCTTCGCCGTTCCGGAAGGTTTCTGTTCTTCGGATTCCATAAATTCTCCTGTAAAAGCAGTAGAGTATAATTGAAAATCGCCGATTACGCCAGTCGAAAAGCACGATAGACAAAAATTGCCGCAATTAAACCGTATAAAATCTATCCTGCCGGCGAAAAATCATCGGCCGTTAAATACATACTATCAACGGCTTTAATGTCGTTATATACAGAAAACCTGATAAATTCGGAAAAACCGTTACATCCGGTCCCGAATTTGGCACTTATTTATAGCCTTTGGATGATCGGTCAAACAAAGGATAACATATACCTTTTCCATTTTTAAGCCCTTGTTTTGTCCTCTCCCTCTCCTCCGCGAAACAAGGGCTTTTCCATAAATTTTCAAAAAAATAAAAAAATTCCGAAAAAAACAATCTATAAATGCCGGTTCACAAACGCCTATTATATAAAGGCAAATAAGTCTATGACTTATAGCCTCCTCAGAGCCCCTGCTTTTCCACCTTTCCTCCTTCATGCAGGGGCTTCTTCATTCGTCTCCGGGATATCAGGGGATGGGCAGGTCGAGCTCGGCCAGGACTTTTTTCATATCCTCCCAGACCCTCTTGCGGTTCTCCTGCGAATAATTTCGCAATAAATACGCGGGATGATATGTCGCCATAAGCTTGATAGGCGGTCGGCCGATGCCGGTGTAATACGGCTCGAAATGCCCGCGAAGCTGCCCGATAGATTTTGTGGTATCCAGAAGCGTTCTGGCCGCATGGGCTCCGAGTGCTACGATAATTTCCGGGGCGATAATTTCGATTTGCCTTTGCAGATACGGAAGGCAGCTTATAATTTCCTCGGCACGTGGATCTCGATTATCCGGCGGGCGGCATTTGAGAATATTGCCGATATAAATTTCGCTGCGCTTGAGGCCGCATGCGGCGATAATTTTATCCAGAAGCTGACCGGCCCTGCCGACAAAAGGTATTCCCTTGGCGTCTTCGTCGGCTCCGGGGGCTTCGCCGATAAACATGATACGGGCGTTCGGGCTTCCTTCGCCGGGAACGGCGTTTTTTCGCCGCGAACCTAATTCGCACAGACGGCATCGGCGAGCCTGCTCGGCGATTTTTTCCAGCTCTTTTGCTTTTTCTGCGACAGCCATAGGATCCTCCTTTTGCTGTTGAGATTCCTGGGATTCAGTGACCCGGGCTTTGCCTTTGACGGCAAAACCACAGAAAAACTGATCCATTTCAAAATGCTGACGAACTACTTTTTCGATGTTCACGTCCTTGTCCATAGATACGGATTCTAACAGTAATTCCCGCTGTATGCAATGTCTTTGACCGCCGAATGCAATCGCCTGTTTCTATAAAACCCTGCACCTTCGCAACAAACCGGCAAAAACAATACCGAGCCCGTTAAGCAAAAAGGCGCCGGGAGCGGGAGTACACACAATTTCCGAGACTTTGACATCCACGAAAGCCGTGGTGAACGACTCGGCAACCATGCCGCCGTCACGAAGCTGGTTCAGGTCCCATGCGGCACCGCCGGTATCCCAGGCAAGCTCGACATAGCAGGTATCGGTGTTGTAATACGGTGAGACCATGACTCCGCCGGTACTTAATGTATAACCGCCCGAGCCGTCCGCCACGTACGCGTTGCCGAAGGCATCGACACCGAGTGCCGAAACACCACTGCCGTCCTCGAAGCCACAGTCAACAACGACGTTTAACATTACGTTATCGTCATTCAGTGCGGTCAACATTTTGTCGTAAGTGAGGCTGGGATTCAAACTGTCCCTGTCTTCATCGGTAACCAATATCATGTTAACAAGGGCGTCACTGTGAAAGTAATATCCTCTGAGTCCGAAGTTAATCGCATCCCAGCCGTCCTCCAATGCACCGGATGTCACAAGCTCTGCGGTCGCGGTGGATAGTTCTTCTGCCGTGCCCCACGCACTGCTGCCTACCGAATGTCTGCGAGGATCGGGGCCGCCGTCGGAAGTGCCGGCGGCAAAACCAACGAGGGCGTACATATTATCAGCCTGGCCTTCGGCCATCAGCTCCGAATCCAGATATGTCACCATATTGCCGATCCATTCGTGCTCGCCGGACATGGAGCCGGATTCGTCCACGATAAACATAAGGTCCACAGCAGCATCAACGGAACCTGCGGCCCAAAAAAATATTAAACATATTATACCAATTCTTTTCATCCCTCATCTCCAGACTATTTGCTGATTTACTATCAGCTCATTCCATTGAAATTATTTATAAAGATTTTCCTCGGTCCGAGAGGGCTGCGAGTCGAATCTGTACAATCAGAGGCCTGAAAGAAACGAATCGAATGACCGGTTTCGCAAGAAATGTCACTTACTGAATGAATTATGTACGAGGAATGTCCTGCTACAAATAGTTCTCTGCCGGAACTTTCTTCAGTCCTTACAGATGCCTCCGTCGCATCTTGAAACAGCGGCAGCAAATCCACTCCTTTAGTCGGTCTCCGTATCATTAACTCCATTTGTCCCTGCTCCTGAACAAATCCCTTTACCTTCTTTACATAGTACCTCCCCCCAAACACGGTTAAATATCGAGTCCCACACCTATACACGTAAAACGAACGGAGTTTTTTCGTGCAGATATCCATTCCAACTTAAGGTGTGGTCCTCCTCCTTTGAGGCACCATGTCTTTCAATCAAAACTATATATACAACATTTTGTCTTTTTGTCAACTGCGGAAACTACGTATTTTGTGTATTTTTATTTTACTAACTTTATCAAATCTCGCCAAACACACAAAAATACCACTTCAGGATTACTTCTAAAGTGGTACTACACAAAGGCGTCAAGAATCAAGACAAATGACCTTTTGGGACGTTAAATTGCTTATAATCTTTAACTTATGCTCTTTTAGCCTGTAAAACTTTACAACATCGGCATACTTGCCGCTTTCGGGCAGAACTTCGGCCAGTTCATTAGGCATTTTGTCGAGTTTTGCAATATTAAAAATCGTATTGGGTTTTCCCGGAAACAGTGCAATATAGAAAATATCCGATTCCACCAAATCCTGGAAGAAGTGCGTACCAAAAGAAAGCTCCGGTATTAAATTCGCTCCTTCATAGGCAATTTCCGCCAGGACTGCTACATTATTAATTTCATGGAAGCCTACGGGGACACCGAGGCTCGGCGTACTTGTCCCCCATCTGCCGGGCCCCATAAGGATAGTAGCATCGGTTTCTTTGTCGGTAATTAGCTTGTTGAGACGGCCGACAAGCCGGGCAATATCGTATTTGCCTGAAAGAGGCAAATCGATATAAGCCTGCGGCTCCACATATATAATTCTATGGAGGTCCTGAAAGATATTACCTCCCATAAAGTAACCTTCGCATTTGAATAAAATCTTTTCCGCTTCCGGCTGCTCGGGCATTTCAAACCGGCCCTTTTCGCCGCGTGTCTGGAGCGGACGGCACTGTAAAATATTAATTACGGGCTTGTCGTCCTGTGTGAAATTCACCGTGTATTCGATATCAACAGGATATTGATACTGCTCTTCCAGAGTCTTGAGAATTTTCTGCATGATTTTAACAAAGGAAGTTTTTGTCAACAGTTTCTCGAATGTAAGCAGCCAGTATTCGTTGCCGGTCGAACCTTGTTGCCGGACCTGCCTGGCCATTTGATAATCCCTGGCCGCAACCATCTCCAGTTTAATATCGGGTTTTTCCTCGACAAGCTGCCGGAACGGAACTGTCATCAAAGCATTTTCCCCGGTGTCCAGCAGGTCCACACGATGCTGCGAGTACTTGCGGATATCATCCATGCCGGAAACCGGCCTGACTAAAGGCTGATCGAGTGCAATTATCCGCGGGTAATCATCCTCGACTCGATTGACCGCCCTTGTGCCCAGCCCGAAGACCAATCTGAGCATACCCGCTTTCGGATCGAGATCCGGTTTCCAGACAAAAGCATTATGTGACATACCGACCCCGGCCAGATCCGGGAAGAAATAACTGTTCCGGTAAGAGCCTGAGACACGCTGCACGAGAAGTGCCATCTGTTCGTCGCGCTGGTCAAGCCCCCTTTGCAAGCGATACGTAAGCGCGTCCTCGCTCATCGTGCTGGCATAAACCAAGCGCACCGCTTCTTCGAAACGTTCATAACGCTCTTCAGGGGTGCCCTGATTGACACAAAACAAACTTTCGTACTTTCCGGCAAAAGCATTGCCAAAGGCATCTTCCAGCAGAGAGCTCGAGCGGACAATAATCGGCGACTGCCCGAAATATTCGATCATTTCCTGGAACTGTTCACGAATCTGATCGGGAAAACGGCCTGTAAGAAGTTTTTCCCGCAGTTGAGCGGCCGCTTTAAAATATCCCTCTTTGGTTTTTTGTTCGACGCGCAGTTTCCAGCAGCCGTTTTCCACGAGATAAGTATAAAAAACATCCGAACCGACGTAGAAAGAATCGTGCGGCTCAAGATGCTTATTCAAATCAAATTCCTCCCTGGAAACAATCTTGTTGGCAAGGAGCATTCCGACCGCTTTGCCGCCTATGAACCCAGTTCCGATCAGCCTGCTTTTAATAGTCTGTAAATCTTCAAGTGTAAAATGCTTGCGGACTAGTGACAACATTCTCTCATCTCTGCCTATCATAATTCTGCAGAGCCGATCCAGCGATTGTTGTTTTTCCTGTTCCGATATATCCCACATCTGAGCCATTTCCATTGCCTGTGAAAATAACTTGTCCCAGTAATCAAGCACTCTTTGGGAAGGCTGGACATCCTGCTCGGAGATATATGCAAAAAGCCTGGTGGCATCAACGCTGCTGGTAATCGGCACAAAATCACCATCCTGCTGCATATGCGGCAGGAACATTGTCGATGAGTAGCGTTTCCATACTTTCAAAGGATGAAGACAATACCTGCCGTCAACATTATAAAGATCAAGCAGAAGCTGCGTGGTTTCCCGGATGCGTGCGATTGTCTTAAACGAGTGACGGTTGCGTAAAAGTGCAAAGTACGCGATCGTATCCAGCTCGAACAGGTACGGACAGGTGACCATGAAAAAATTACCGATCATCAGGTCCGTCGCCCAGGCATCCAAAAGATATGACAGACAATCAAAAACATAATATGCCTCTTTACCCTGCCTGGCGATTATCTCATGAACCTTCGTGGTAAATGTTTCAAACCCGCTACCGGCATCGAGCTTATACATAACGAGCCCGTCACCGGGTTCCGCCAGAGGTTTATGGTCGGCAAATCGCACATAAACCACCTGGCGAGCCTGCTGCTTCGCTCTCTCGATATAAGGCGTAACAAAATCGCTAAAATCATCGATACTATCGACCTGCCAGACTACATTGTCGCCTTTTTTCAAACCGGTAAATACGGCGTCCAGTGAATCAATTCCCGTGCTCGCCCATCCAGGCATAATTCAACCTCTTTATTTTCTTTCCACGATTAAAAAGTTAGCACATAAGCTACTTTTATATACATATAATTGTAAAAGGGCAAAACCCTTTATACAAACAGGTTTTGCCCTTTTTCTTCCTAACACATCGGACTCTAACAAATAACGTTGCACAAAACCGAACCGCCCACAATCCATCGGCAGTTCACGCCTTTGTGAGCATATTGCTCTGTATGTTTTATATTACACAACTCCCTGATCGAGCATGGCGTCGGCGACCTTAACAAATCCGGCGATATTAGCACCCATCACCAGATTTCCAGGCTCACCATATTCCTCGGCAGCTTCGTAACACTGCTTATGAATAGCAATCATAATATTGTGCAGCTTTTCATCGACCTCTTCACGAGACCATGACATCATTATGGCATTCTGCGACATCTCGAGTCCCGAAGTCGCAACTCCGCCCGCATTGGCAGCCTTCGCAGGACCATAAAGAATCTTCTTTTCGAGATACTGCTCAATCGCCTCCGGCGTGCTCGGCATATTAGCTCCTTCGGCAACAAGAGTACAGCCGTTCTTGAGCAATGTTTTGGCATCTTCCTCGTTCACTTCGTTCTGTGTCGCGCTCGGGAACGCACAATCGCATTTGATGCCCCACGGGCGCTTACCTTCAAGGTACTCGACTTTGTACTTGTCGGCATATTCCTTAATACGTCCGCGCCGGACATTCTTGAGTTCGAGTACAAAGGCGAGCTTCTCGGCGTCAATTCCATTGGGGTCGTGAATAGTGCCGTTCGAATCCGACAAAGTGACGGCTTTCGCGCCGAGCTGGTTGAGTTTTTCCACGGTGTACTGGGCCACATTTCCCGATCCGGAGACGGTACAAACTTTACCTTTGAAACTTTCGCCGCGAGATTTCAACATTTCTTCGGCAAAATACACACAGCCGTATCCGGTTGCTTCCGGACGAATCAGCGAGCCGCCCCAGCTGAGGGCCTTGCCGGTTAAAACTCCTGTAAACTCATTTCTAAGACGCTTGTATTGGCCGAACATAAAACCGATTTCACGACCTCCGACACCGATATCTCCCGCAGGGACATCCGTCTGCGGGCCGATATGACGAAACAGCTCCGTCATAAAGCTCTGGCAGAAACGCATAACCTCGTTATCGCTCTTGCCCTTCGGGTCAAAGTCCGAGCCGCCCTTTCCGCCGCCCATAGGCAGAGTCGTCAGAGAATTCTTAAAAATCTGCTCGAAACCGAGAAATTTCAGGATACTTGCATTGACCGTAGGATGAAATCTCAATCCACCTTTGTACGGGCCGAGCGCACTGTTGAATTCGAAGCGGAATCCCCGATTGACCTGAACATTTCCCTTTTCATCCTGCCAGGGAACACGGAACATAAGCTGCCTTTCCGGTTCTACGATCCTCTCGAGAACTCTGGCATCGACATATTCCGGATGTTTTTCCAACACCGGCTCTAATGAATCGAGGACTTCCCTGACCGCCTGATGGAATTCGGACTCACCCGGATTGCGTTTTAAGACTTCTTCATATACCCCCTGGATAATGGTTTTTGCTGCCATTTGACGAATCTCCTATTAAGACACGTTGTTTCTACCTAATTCAACCTAATTCGACTATAATTATAAGCCGAATTAATAACAAAATCACGCAATTGCATTATAAGACATTAATTGATAAAATGAATACACTACAATACATAATGCAAATAATACAAGGAATAAATGTTAATAGAACATATTAGGATATCTTATAATGCACATAGAAATGCTGAAGCTATTCTGTGATCTGGCTGATTTGCGGAGTTTTTCAAAAACTGCGGAGAAAAACCTTATAAGCCAGTCTGCGGTCTCACAACAGCTTGCCCAATTGGAATTAATCCACAAGTGCCAGTTTTTTAACCGTAAGAAAAGACCGATAGAGCTAACAAAAGCCGGTCAGATTTTTTATCAGGCCGGCAAAGAAATGCTCGAGAGATACGAACAGCTCAAGAACGAGCTGCGGACATTGCAAAAAACCTTTATAAGTAAAATAAACGTAGCGGCAATATTCAGTATCGGCATGCACACATTACCGGATTATGTCAAAAAGTTTATGGTCAGTTATCCGAAAGTAAATGTCCATATCGAATATTTCAGCTCAAACAAAATATACGAGCTTGTTTTAGACGGTGACGTCGATATCGGCCTGGTCGCAGTGCCTAAAAGGGACAAAAGGCTCGACGTCTTCGATTTCGAGGACGAACCGCTTGTTCTGGCCTGCAGTCCTAAACATCCGCTGGCAAACGAATCACAGGTCGATATTCACAAACTGCAGTTCGAACGATTCATAGCTTTTGAAAAAGACGTACCTACCCGAGTGTGGATAGATGGTATACTGGAACGCTATAATATCGGCGTCAGTCCGGTGATGGAATTCGATAATATAGAAACCGTCAAACGAGCGGTGGAAATCAACTCGGGAATAAGCATCTTACCCAAGACCGCTATACTTCAGGAGCTTGGAAGCAACACAATAAAAGCAATAGATTTTTCCAACGAACGTTTTATCAGGCCGACGGGTATAATTGTTCGAAAAGACAGAGTTTTATCTCAGGCAGGCCGATACTTTATCGAGCTTCTTCGAAAGAAAGTTACAGATGAAGATTGACCTCGCCGGGATTGAGAAATAACATTGGTATAAAACTTCGGATCGTGTGATATGCCGATTAATGCCGTTATATTTGACCTTGATGGCACAATAACCAAGCCATATTTCGACTTCGATGCCATACGGGAAGAAATAGGAATGGATAGAAATTCCGGCCCGATACTCGAAGCGATGGAGACAATGACTCCCCAAGAGCGCAGAAAAGCGGAGGAAATACTCAATTATCACGAGCAAAAAGCGGTAATGGAATCCGAGCTCAATCCCGGCGCCAAAGAAACACTTTCGGCCATCAGTGCAGCGGGTATCAAGATAGGAGTGCTGACCCGGAACAGGCGGGATAACGCCTTTGCGATTTCCCGCAGGCACGGCTTGAAATTCGATGCCGTAGTCGGCCGGGAAGACGGTCCGGTCAAGCCCGACTCCTTCGGAGTACTTTATTTGTGCGGGAAATTCGGCGTCAAGCCGGAGGAAACGATATTAGTCGGAGATTATCTGTTCGATTTGCTGTGTGCAAAGGCCGCCGGCGCCGTCGCAGTGCTTTTAGCCAATCACAGCAGGGCCGAGGAATTTACCGAACATGCGGATTTTTGTATTGAAAACATCGGCGGTATCCTCGACATTATTGAAATTAAAAAAAGCCCTTGAAACAAAGGAGTCGCAATAATGAATGTAAAGATAATAGTCCGTGTTACTTTCGTACTTTTATGGATGGTTAGCGCCAGTTGTGCTTCCGGAGCCGTGGACAATACCGACACACAGCAGAAAAAACAAGCAACGGATCCGGTCGATAAGGTCCTCGAGAAGCTTAATAAAAGCACACGCGAGCTCAAATCGTACCAGGGACAAATCGAATATAAATTCACTCAGCCGTCCTTATTCGATTCGCAGGACCTTAAGAAAGGAATCTTTTATTACACAAAAGAAGGCAACAAATCAAGACTAAGGGTTAATTTTCAGACACGCAAACAGGATGAAGAGCCGGAACATAAATACATCGAGCAATATATAGTTCTCGACGGGGATTCGCTTGCTTATCCCGGCCGCCGGTTCGAAGGAACATGGCTTGTGTGTATTGATTACCAGGTCCCGGAGGTGAAGTATATTCAAGTGGCCGAGGCCGGCGATCCGAATAAGCCGATGGATGTTTTCGAGCTGGCCAGCGAGAATATACCGTTAGTCGGCTTCACAAAAATAGAAGAGCTGAAAGAACAGTTCGAGGTCAGTTTAATCGAGCAAAAAACTCCCGAGTCGAAGGATTTTATTCAAGTCCATTTGAAAGTTGGGCCGAACTCAATATATAAAGATGATTATACATATATTGATTTTTGGATTGACAGGAAACTAAATCTGCCGGCGAAAGTAATCGCCATAACGACTGAAGAAGATATCTATGAGATAAAATTTCTCCAGCCGAAAGTAAACAAGGCTATAGATAAGAATGTTTTTGATTTCAAGATCCCGAAAAAATTCGGCGAACCGGAAATCATTCCTCTCAAGGAAAAAAACGAACAGTAACATCAATACGTTCCGAATGGTATACGATACATGGCTGCAAAAAATATCGCCGAACAAGATTTTAAAGATCTGATTGCACAACGAAGTAACAAACTGCTGGCTCTTGCAAACAGGATATCGAAGTGCAAATCGACAAAAGAAATTCTGACACGCCCGCTTTTAGGTGAATTACTTTCTCAATCCACACAGATCGAAGAGCTGCTCGACGCCTACGGTGCGAAAAATAACTGTAACTGGTGTGAATTCAGGTCTCTAACCGCGGCCATTAAGGGATTTTCCAATGTAAGCTATGAACTACTCCATATCCGGGCCGTATTGCCCGGCTATCATCTTTTATCGACCGGCAGGGATTTCGTAAAATCCACGGACGAGACACTTGAGTTCACATCCGGAATTCTTTTACAAGCGGCGGAAAAAATGGTCATCCAGGCAGGTAAAAACGATTTGCCTGTCCCGTCGAAAAATCAAAACGATAATAACATATATGCCGAAGAGCTTCCCGAAGGACAATTATCCAATACATGCGAAATACACAAAATCGAGGCGGTATCCGAGACAGTAACTCTCCTTGCGACCGCCTTTTTGAATCTTGCCGCCGAGAGTAAAGATGTATGTGCGGCTGCTTGCGCAAAACCGGAAGACTACGCAAGCTATCTCGCAAGCTCGGTCAGTGAAGAAAAGCTGCGCAGTCTCCAGCTTCGATTCCACAACCTCCAGTCATTATACGATACGTACGTCTCAGGTACCGAAGCCGCCGAGATCGACTCTGACCTGCCTGTTCTCAGAGGGCACATAAGTGTCGTCCTGCATCTTTTAAGGACTGCCACGTTATTCGCTCATCACTACGAACGGCATTTAATCAACAGACGATTGTGCCGCTCGCTGAGCCAATGTGAGCCGCTCGTAAAATCCGCGACACTGCTAAATGTTTTAATGAACTACTCGATAACTCATATCAGTCTATATATAGATTACGCGGTCCAGCTTTGCCAGGAAATGCTCAAACGCTATGCAAAAGTCGGACGGATTGAGCTGCCGATCCCTCAATATCGCGGCTTTCACGTTCGCCCATCCACACTCGTCGCCAAGATCGTACAGCATTACGGAAGCGAGGTCAGGATGTTTTTAGACGACGAAACTTACAATGCATGCCTTCCACTCGATTTGTTCCGGGCCAACGAAAAAATCAATGCGAGAAAAAGACGCTGGCTGACCGAAGAAATAGTGCGTCTCAAGCTTGTCCAGGAGGAAAAAAGTGATATGGATATCAATGCCGTCGTACTTGGTATTGTACTGACTCTGGCCGGACGAGGTAAATTAATCATCTACCAACAACCACTGCAGTTACCGGAAGAACCCGCCCGAAAAAAGGGAAAATTACTGGAAAAGGTTATAGATGAGACAGCCAGGCTCCTCGCAATGGGTAAAATCGATGTGGAATCCGAAATAACTACGACATTTATCGGTGATGATCGAGTCCTGAACGATATTAAACTTCTGGCGGAATCAGGATACGGCGAAGATAAATTCGGTAATAATGTTCCTCTGCCGAGAAAACTCGGATACCTGCGTCGATAGACGTGCAAAAACCTCACTGTTAATAGGAAAATAACTGTTTAATCATCCCGGGAACTGGTAAAATGCGAAAGAATCGATGGAATTCTAAAGATTTTAGCTTAAAAAGGAAAAGGAATTAACATGGCAAAAGGATTGGTTATTTACTATTCCAGAAGCGGTAATACCAAGGAAATGGCGGAAATAATCGCCAAAGCGATGAACGAAGCCGATCTACCGAGCGAATGCAAATCAGTTAGTGATGTAACTCCTGAAGAAGTCTTTAGTTACGATGCGATAGCGATAGGGTCACCGACATATTACGGCCAAATGGCCGGGCCTGTCAAAAACCTTATCGATGAACTGGTAACTCGACACGGCCAGCTCGATGGAAAAGTCGGGACGGCTTTCTCAAGTTCGGCAAATATAGGCGGAGGCAATGAAACTACGATAATGGGCATCATTGAGGCAATGCTTATAAGCGGAATGATCGTTCAGGGTGACCCCCGCGGTGACCATTACGGACCTGTCTCAATCGGCAAACCCGATCAAAGAGTTATTAAACAATGTACTCGGCGAGGCCAAAGAATAGCGGAATTGACCAAAATATTAACAGGATAGCACAAAAAATATCTGTTTTTTTGCAAAAAAAGCCTTTTTTCTTTGACAAAATATTTGCATCCAGTTAATTTCCTAAGGCGATTTAAACTGCTCTAATTGACCTAAATATATGAAATGGAGATCGTTCTGATGCAAGAATATGAAGACCTTAAAGTATTGGTTGCGGAAATTGAGACCGATATAGGCAAAGCTGAAGGCGGAAATAAGGCTGCAGGAACACGCGTTCGCAAACAAATGCAAAAAATTAAACAGGCGGCCCAATTTGTCCGTAATCGTGTCCTTGAAATCAGATCTACAGATTAAACTACCGCGATTATCTTAAACGTCGGCTTAATTCCTCCTTAAGCGCTGTGTGTTTGCGCCGTGGATTGTACATAGAAAGTTTATAAAGAATAATAGCGCAATATGTAGTATTTTAAACGCAGAAAACGCTATTTCATGAGGTGTATCATGCCCCCTGCTTTGTTTTTTGATTTATCACAAATAGACCTTGAGGCAAAACCAATCTTCGATAAAGAAGCGGTTTGCAAAGTGAATCCTCAAAGATATGAAATGCAGCAGCTCGACGGTATTCTCTGGTATGATAAGGAAAAAAGCCAGATTTTAGGCTACAAGGATATCACAAAGGATGAATTTTGGATTCGCGGCCACATTCCGGAGCGGCCCCTGATGCCCGGAGTAATCATGGTCGAAGCAGCAGCCCAGCTTTCGAGCTTCTTTATGAAGCAGATTTTTGAGGAGCCTGGCTTCATCGGGTTTGCCGGTATAGAATCTGCGAAATTTCGTTCCGTAATCGAACCGGGTCAAAGACTATATTTACTCGGACTCATTACAAAATACAGGCGAAAAAAACGCACTTCATTAGTCACAACAAGCGTCCAGGGAGTTGTCGAGGGTAGTCTCGTATTTGAAGCAAGCGTTTCCGGCATGAGGGTCTGAGCGGCACAATTCCAACAGGATTAAAAAAACAATCCCGGAGTCGAATCCGTCGGCAAAAAAAACTAACGATAAAAAGTTTCGGCAAAAATAAATAATCAGCCTTGCGGAGAATTACGCATTTTTATCACGAATCGTAATTTAACTATGCCTTTTTGGGGTAGAACAAAAATTTTCCATCTTAGTTTCCCACTTATGTGCATCGATACTGGCCGAAATCCCACGCTGCCGCCATATCCCACACAAGCATTTCCAAAAATATTTAAGCACTTTCATACTACCACCCTCATCCGAAATGGCGATATTATAAATAAGCATATAAGATCCCGTCCCTGAAAAATGAAACATCAATAAACTATTACATTGTGCCGAATCGGGTCCTCTTCGTAACGCTTTTTTCAAATATTCACTGAAAATCAATCCTATCAGAACATGCTTTTTAACTAATAAAGGAAATAGTATCAAATGTCCTATCTCCTCTCAGTTCTTATAATACTCATAAGATAATATCCTATAATTTGTTATGAATACAGGATCGGATTTTATTATGAGAAATTTACAACCGTTTGTACAACTAAATCGAAGATACCGTCGTAAAAAAGGTCATTTTTTAGGAGGAGAAAATCATGAAAAGCTCAAACAGAAAAACTCGTTCAGACAGATTTCCACTCACGCTTCATTCATCAGGACATTACTGTAAAAAAATCAAGGGGCACATTTACTATTTTGGCTCTGACAGAAAAACAGGCTCTTGAAAACTATCTTGATCAGGCAATATTTTTACATGGGTATAATAACACCATGTAAAAATCAGTTAACGGGAATATGACACTGAAAGAAATTTGTGATATGTACCTAAAATATCAGCAAACAAAGTTACTGGCGAACAATCTTTCTACCCGTCACCACAATGATCAAATTAGAAGTCTGAAAAAACTGACAGACTTTCTTGGAGAAAATTGTAAAATTAAAAGTATCTCTACCCTAAGTTTGCAGAACTATAAAAGAAACCTCCAAAAACATTACAGTTCTGTTTGTCGATTAAATTTGCATCTCAGTATTATGAAGGCAATGTTTCACTGGGCTAGAAAAAATGATATTCTCAAGAATATTCCAAACATTGATGCAATTTCAAGAGCAAAGGTCATTCATCAAGATAGATTTACTTTCAATTCAGAACAGGTAAACAAATTGTTATCTATCGCTGATATTAAGATGCAGGCTATGATTTGGCTTGGTTTAAATTGTGGATTTGGTTGTACAGATTGTGCGTTTCTTAAATGGACCGATTTGGATCTTATAAATTCCAGAGTAATCCTACCAAGAAGAAAAACAGGAATTTACAGGGACTTACCCTTATGGCCCGAGACAGTTAAATTACTTAGAAAGATAAAAAGAAAAGGAAGCCTTGTATTTTACTCCTCAAGGGGTAATCCATATATACGGACAAATATTAAAATTGATATTAGTGGGGAAGAAAAGTATACAATTACAAATTTAATATCGACACAATTCCGAAGGCTGATTTTCAAAACTGGTCTTAAAGTGCCTAAGGGAACAGGATTTTATTCACTAAGAAGAACTGCTGCTACGGTAGCTGCAAGGTCGGGCGATCCGTTTGCCGTTCAAAGACTTCTCGGCCACGCGAATTTAACCATGGCAACAAGGTATGTTCAGGATGTTTCTGCTCAAACCGACAAAGTTATCGAAAATAGCAGGAATTACGTGGTTTGTGAAAAATCTTGAAGTTGTTCATTAGCCTCCGATGATTTTTTTGTCATTAGCTATCTGGTTGTTTTAGAATTATTAGATGTTATTTGCAACATCTTTTATTATCATACACCAAGAACTCATTAATTTCATGCCTTGTGAATTTTTTGGTTAACCTCTTATTAAGATAAATTCCACCATCAAGTATTTGCCTTATTGCATCAATGATTTGTTCAGACAGTTCATCCTTTGTAATATATCCTCTTGCTCCTACCTCGAAAGCTTGTTTTATATATCTCAGTTCATCACTCATAGAAAATATCAACACAATCAGATTTGGACATATAGCTTTAATCTTTTTGGTAACCTGAACACCCGTCGTATTCTTAAGCAACATATCGACAATGGCCAAATCAATTCGCTCTTTTTTTACGGCTTTGATAGCTTCTGCAGGATTGCCCACTCTAGCACTAACCAACAGGTCTGCTTCATGATTAAGAAGCTCTGCTAATCCATCACGTACTATAGGATGGTCATCAACAACCATAATTCTGGTTTTTCCTGCTGCAAGATTAGTATTGTTTTTCTTTTTGCTCATAATCGCAATAGAAACACCCCACCCTTTGTTGTTAGTCTAATTACCTGCCGAGTTTGCAGTCTGTCTTCTCCTCCGTCGACAAACAGATTGTCGGCAGGTCAACTGTTTAACACAAATGATCATCCATACCGTACTATACGAGGATGTCCTCGGTAAAGCGGTCAAGAACAGTATTCAATCGTTTATCAATGTTGTATGTGCCTTCGACAAGCTGCTACCGAACCTCAAGAATTTTCTTCTGACGAACTGGCGACAAAGAATGATTTTTTCGTGATGCAGAAGCGGATATTCTGCCTTGAGACTTATTGATGGAATCCCGATTCAAACAGACATTTTTATTCCCGGCTATTACAGTCGAGTCATTATTTTGCTGACTTAAATCCGACATTTTAGACTCCTTTACAATAAGCTTTTGATAAGCTTCTTAAAAAAATATTACAAGCAGGAGTATTCATTAAGTTGTCAACTAAGCTATGCGTTTTGCGGTCTTCAATTGTCGTGTCTTTTTTCTATCTAGTCCAACACTGCTTTAGCTAAAGCGTCGGCTTATTTGCCAAAAAAGGCCTTCTATTACTCTCCGAAACCTTTTGGCCTATTCCAAGGTATCTATGCCCAACTAAGGCGAAGCCTTGTGTTCGACGCTTATACTATAGAATCTATAATAACATGCTTTCGGGTTGGGTAAATCGGAGTGGATGCTGTATTTTATGTCGGTGAAAATGCTTACCTTTGTGTAAGTGAAATCTAACTATGTAGTTTGAACAAAAAAAACTTTCGTTTCTGAAGTGTTATATTAAATGTAATTATCTGAAGGACTACAAGTCAAGATAACATCACTCTCGGTCCTGACTCTTTGCCCATTTTATGGAATATTGGAGAAGTTC
>Ga0272441_10004515_pt1 | contig 25078 bp, 20 predicted proteins | sample SSMProp6N_FD_193582 | JGI IMG/M metagenome (GOLD analysis project Ga0272441, IMG submission 193582) | Marine sediment archaeal communities from Little Sippewissett salt marsh, Falmouth, MA, United States - SSM-Prop-6N | ecosystem: Environmental > Aquatic > Marine > Wetlands > Sediment ...
ACTCCGTCGGCAACTGCGTTTTCATACTCTTCAAGATCGGCGGGCATCTGCTCGAGGCTGCGGCGGTACAGGACCGTGACGCTCTTCACGCCGGGTACCGTACGAGCTGCGCGCGCACTGTCCATGGCGGTGTTGCCTCCGCCGACGACGACGACGTTTTTCCCGAGCTGTACATTCTCCGGTGTGTTCCGGTAATCCCAGAGGAAATCGAGAGACCTGATGACCCTGTTCCTGCCCCCTTCGACCTGCAGAGGATTATCCTTCTCAGCGCCGATGCCGAGAAAGATGTACGTGAACCCCTGCGACACCAGGTTCTCCCGAGTCAGGTGCGGATCGCAGCCGAAGCGGAATTCCACTCCATGGTTCCTGATGAACTCCACGTCGCGCTCGATGGTCTCAACGGGCAGACGGAAGTGGGGAATGACATGCCGCACCACTCCGCCGGCTGACTGGTGCTTCTCGAATACAGTTACTTCAAAGCCTTCACGAGCAAGGAAATACGCAGCCGAAAGACCGGCGGGTCCCGCCCCGACAACGGCTACCCGATGCTTCGTCCTTTTATCCGGAGAAGACCATTTTTCCATATAGTCCTTCCAGCCGTTCTCCGTTGCCACACGCTTCATCTCACGGATCATGACCGATCCATCGTAGTCGAGACGGGTACAGTTGTACATGCACTGGTGATCGCAGATGTAGCTCGTGATATTCGGGAGGGCGTTCTTTTCGTATATGACATCCAGAGCTTCCGCATACTTTGCATCGCCGAGCAGCCGTATGTATTCCGGAACATCCTGACCGATTGGACAGGCCGCCCGGCAGGGAGCGGCATAACAGTCGAAGACCGGAAGAGAGTCGTCCATGGATATAACATCGGTACCGCGGAACTGTTTCCGGCTGTAGTCGGCCTGGAGGGACTCCTCTGCGAGTGCGCTGACAGCATCCGTATCGACTCTTCGGCTCCCCTCATCCCACCCGCCGGATGTCTCCGCCTTCAGGGCCATCTCCTTCAGTCGGATGTAACCGCCGGGCTTGAGCAGTTCGGTTGCCGCGGTGATGGGTCTGATTCCGGCGGCGAACAGACTTCCCGCATTGAAGGCGTTCGCTCCGCCGGCATATGAAACGGGTATCTTTCCATCGAACTCCCGGCACAGTCTGGCCGCGAGATTGATAGTCAGGGGATAGAGGGCCCGGCCCGACATATACATATCGTCTCCGGGAAGCACTCCCTGGTCGTTGATGGAACCGAGGGTATTGGAAAGTTTGATCCCGAATTGTCTTCCGTTCCGCGCCGCTGTCTCCATCAGCCGCCGCAACATGGCAACTGCGTCGGCATACTGCAGATCATGGGAGAATGACTCCTCGCTCAGGTGGAGATAACCGTAGCCGAGGCGGTCGAGAATGTCTCTGACCGTTCCATATCCAAGCAGAGTCGGATTGAGTTTGAGGAAAGTGTCGATCCCTTTTTCCTCCAGGAGATACCTGCAGATGGACTCCTGCTCCTCCGGCGGGCATCCGTGCATGGTCGAAAGGGTGACCGAAGGGGAAATGCACGGCGATATACCCTCTGAGATTCCCCGCAGAGAAGGCAGCTTCTCTTCCAGCACATCATCATGGGGAATCGGCTCCTCCACCGCCAGTATCTCTTCGAGTTCACGCTTGTAACGCTCGAAGAGGGGATGCTCCGATGCGTCGGTCAGGCTGTTGATGAAATAGTCCATCTTTGGGGTCCTGATCCCCTCCAGATCGTAGCCTACGCTCATGTTGAATATAAACCCGCGCTGCGAAGAGTCTACCCGAAGATCGAACAGTGCTTCTAACAGGTACAGCGCGAACCATGCCTTGAGGTATTCATCATAGGCCTTCTCGAGGGTGAACTCGGTCGACCATTCGGTATTGTATCCCTCGTCTCTCGCGTCTATGCAGGGCTTCTCGATCTCAAGGGTATCGAGCTTCTGTACCGTCTTCAGTTCGACGAAGCGTCCTCCGGACAGATAGGCGGCGACGATGTTCTGGGCCAGCTGAGTGTGCGGTCCGGCGGCCGGTCCTACGGGAGTGTCACAGAACTCGCTGAAGACCTGAACACGTGATCGGTTCTGTTTCCTGAAAAAATGGATTGAATCGATACCGAAAACGCTCTTCTGCGCCGCATACTCCTGAAGAATTCTGCGGACCAGAGACTTGAACGGTACCGGACGCATTGTGTCACCCATGGTTCCCTCCGGTTTGGTCTTTGGATTATTGTATCCTGTATAGTGCAGCTGTCAACACGTTTCTGCAACATTTTGCAACATTTCTACTGTCCTTTGGGTTGACGTATGCCCCTATTTGTATTATAGAAGCTATATTACAAAGTGCCACATTTCACATGAAAGGAAGCCACATGATAAACCTGCATATTAATAACGACATTCGTGAAAAAAACATTCAGCGCTGCCGTGAGCGGGGAATCATTTACCCCACTTTTGCCCAGATGAAGGACCCTTCCCTTATACCTGAGGAGATCCGGAAGAAACTGAAGGAGATCGGACTCTGGGACATCAATGCCCTGAATCTGTTTCGCATCACCTGGAAAAATGAACCGACCCGTCACGGCGGAACCTTCGGCGGCGTGAATTACATGGAAATTCCCCGGGAGATCACCGGCACGAAGGCCCGTATCATCGCACTGGTCGGGAAATGGTTTCCCACCGGCGCCCACAAGGTCGGCGCGACCTACGGCTGTCTGGCCCCCGCCCTCGTGTCGGGGAACTTCGACTCAACCAGCCAGAAGGCCGTATGGCCTTCAACCGGCAACTACTGCCGTGGCGGTGCGTACAACTCGGACCTCCTGGCTTGTGATTCAATCGCAATACTCCCGGAGGAGATGAGTACCGAGCGGTTCAACTGGCTCAAGAAAGTCGCCGGGGAAGTGATCGCCACTCCAGGCTGTGAAAGCAACGTGAAGGAGATCTTCGACAAATGTCACGAACTGACAGCGGAAAGGGGCGATAAGATCGTCATTTTCAACCAGTTCGACGAGTTCGGCAACTACCTGTGGCACTACGAAGTGACCGGGGAAGCCATCGAAGAGATAGTCGGCTCGGAAGTCCCTGATCCGGCAAACTTCAAGGGATACGTTTCATCTACCGGTTCAGGCGGTACCCTCGCCGCCGGCGATTATCTCAAGCAGAAGTATCCTCACCTGAAAATCGCCGCAGGTGAAGCACTGCAGTGCCCAACCCTGCTGCGCAACGGCTTCGGCGGACACCGCATCGAGGGTATCGGAGACAAGCACGTACCCTGGATCCACAACCTGCGCAACACCGACATGATAACCGCCATCGACGACAACGACGCTATGAATATAATGCGCCTTCTGAACGAACCCGCCGGCAGGGAGTACCTGGTTTCACAGGGGGTACCGCAGGCATTCATCGAGCAGGCTGATCTGCTGGGAATATCCGGAATCGGTAATCTTCTCGGCGCCATCAAGATGGCGAAGTACTATGAGTACGACGAAGAGGATGTAATTGTCACCGTTCTGACCGATTCGATGGAGATGTACGAATCGAGAGTCACCGAAATGACCGCCAAACACGGTCCCTTTACTCCCGTCAACGCCGCGCAGATACACTTCCAGGCCCTCCTTCATCAGGGAACCGACAATCTGCTCGAGCTGCGGTACGAGGACCAGCGGAGGATCCACAACCTCAAGTACTATACCTGGATCGAACAGCAGGGCAAGGAACTCGATGAGCTGAATGCCCAATGGTACGACCGTGATTACTGGACAAACATTCAGAAGCAGACCCCCGAAATCGATGCTCTTATCCAGGAGTTCAACCGGAAGGTAGGGTTGATATAGATGCCTACAGCCGTAAAATTCCACTACACATGCAACGACTGCGGCCGCAGGTATGCCTCCGATGACATCATATACAGATGCCCCGAGTGCAGCGGAACGGAACAAGACGGAGAAATGCAGAAGGGGAATCTCCGCACGGTAATCGATCCGGAGTATCTGGCATCTCTGGGCAGGAAGGCGCACGAGGGACAGCCCCTTAGGCCTGCGGATTTCATGCCTTATCCCATACCTCAGGTTGAGACCTACCCGGTCGGCAACACTCCGCTCATCGGTCCCAAACGGCTGAGGGACAAAACCGGCTGTACCGATCTCTGGCTGAAGAACGACGGAATGAATCCCTCCGGTTCATTCAAGGACCGTGCGAGCCAGCTCGTAGCAGCCCAGGCCCTCCACTACGGTATTCCGACCGTCACCCTCGCTTCCACCGGCAATGCAGGGTCCGCCATGGCCTGCGCAGGGGCGGCCTACGGCCTCGAGATCGTACTCTTCGTACCCCACACCGCCCCGCAGAACAAGCTCCTGCAGTCGGTCCTCTACGGCGCGAAGGTAGTTCCGGTCCGGGACACCTACGACACCGCATTCGGCCTCAGTCTGGAATACACTGCCCGCCACGGCGGCATCAACCGCAATACGGGTTACAATCCCATGACAATCGAGGGGAAAAAGAGTATCTCCATCGAACTCTTCCGGGACCTGGGCGGTACGATGCCCGATGTCATCTACGTGCCGGTGGGCGACGGAGTGATATATTCCGGAGTCTACAAGGGGTTCTCCGACCTCCGTCTCGCCGGTTTGATCCCCAGGCTTCCAACTATAGTGGCTGTGCAGTCGACCCGCAGCAACGCCATTGCATCCTCCTGGAAAAATAATGTGTATCGGACAATACCATCCGCCTCAACTTCAGCGGATTCCATCAGCGTTGCCAGTCCGGCAAACGGCCGCATGGCGATCGACTACATCAGGGAATCCGGTTCATGGGCGACGCAGGTAACGGATGAGGAGATTACCGCCGCTCAGCTCGAGCTTGCCGCCGATGCGGGAACCTTCGCTGAACCCGCCGCCTCCGCTGCCTACGCGGGTTTCAAAGCAGACCTCGACGCGGGCCGAATATCCGAGAAACAGAAAATCGTCATTCTCCTGACCGGAATAGGTTTCAAGGATATGCAGGCTGTCACCTCCTCGGTTTCGGTTCCGCCTGCAGTAGAGCCGAATATGGAAGCGGTTGAAGAGTTCCTGAAGATATAGTTATGCTCTGCCGCCGGAAGGACACCCCATTGACAGCAGCCTGCTTCGTATCCCTCCGATAAAAAAAACCGAACGGCGATGCTGCAGCGGCAGCATTACCGTTCGGTCAAACAAGGAGGATTATACGCAGTCTAAACGTTGATCTGACGTTTACTGGACTGCATCTTCCGTTCAAGATAACCAGAATATCTCGTCAGCGGAACGAACATCACAATGTAGAGGACCGTGACGAAGATAAGAGGCGACGGATTTGCCAGCAGGGCCTTCTGCGCAAGGGCCGCTTTCAGAAGCTCGATAATCGATATCGACGATGCGAGAGCCGTGTCCTTGGCGCTGGCTACATAATTTCCCACCAGCGGGGGAATGACGACCCGGAATGCCTGCGGCAGGATGACCAGCCGCATCGTCTGAATGGGGTTCAGCCCCAGTGCATGGGCGGCCTCTATCTGTCCCTTCTTGATTGAAAGGAATCCCGCACGGAATATCTCACTCACATAGGCGGAACTGTTGAGTCCGAGAGCGATAATTCCCGAGGTGATGGCGTTCAGCCTGATATTCATGAAGGGAAATGCATAGTAGATCACCATCATCAGTACGATGATCGGGATTGCCCTGAATACATCCACGTACAGTACGATGAAAAAATTCAGCACCGGATTGTTGAAGGAACGGAATACTGCGAGCAGCAGACCCAGTATAGTGCTGATCACCGCCGCAGCGATTGCAAGGAGAAGAGTTGTCCAGAAGCCTCTGATGAGGTACGGCCACGCCTTCTCGATGATCTCCCGGTTGAAGAACAGAAAAGTCATCTCGCTCCAGCGGGCGGTGGAATACTGGTAGTAAAGCCATCCTATCAGTACGAACAGACCGATTACTATGCCAGTCTTCAATTTATCCGGCTTCAACTCGTCGGTCAGAACGATCGCTACCCACGCGAGGGCCAGGACCAGATAGAGAGCGACAACCACGAGCTCGACGGGACTGGGTGTTCCTTTAGGTGGCAGTAAAACCGCCCCGTACAGAACAAGAAAGGCGAGGTAACTGAAAAGAAACTGGTTCCTTCGTACCAGCGGTATGTGACCGACCTTAGCCTTGACGTCCGCGAGACGGGAGGGGGTTCTCATTTGTTCGGTTTCCTGTGTCATGTATATTCCCACCTTCCTGGTCTACAGTATCTTACTGAGAAAATCCAGGGTACGCGCGTGCTGTGCGTTCTTGAAGATCTCTTCGGGAGTGCCCTCTTCGACTATCAAACCGTCGGCCATGAAGAGAATACGGTCCGCCGCCTCACGGATAAAGCCCATCTCGTGACTCACAACAATCATGGTCATGCCCTCTTTCGCCATGGTCCGCATGACGTCCAGTACCTCACCGATCATCTCCGGATCAAGGGCGGAGGTCGGTTCGTCGAAGAACATGATCTGCGGCTGCATCGCCAGAGCGCGGGCAATAGCGACCCGCTGCTGCTGTCCGCCCGAGAGCTGCTCCGGATAGGCCAGGGCCTTGTCGGAGAGCCCGACCTTTTCAAGAAGCTGCATACCCCGTTCGGTGGCTTCCTTATCGGAGATTTTCCGCACATGCATCGGTGCCAGTTTGATATTCTCGATGGAATTCAGGTGCGGGAAGAGATTGAAGCTCTGAAAAACCATGCCGATCTCGGTCCGGACCTTGTTTATATCGATGTATGGGGCCATGATGTCGATTCCTTCGACATAGATGTGCCCTGAAGTCGGCTCTTCCATTCGGTTGAGACAGCGGAGAAAGGTACTCTTGCCGCTGCCGGAGGGACCCATGATCGCGACCACCTCCGATCGCCTTACCTGTGTATTGATTCCCTTGAGAACATGCAGATCTTTGAAGTATTTCTGCAGATCCACAGTCTCTATCATTACGTCATTCTTGTTCATTTCAGCTTAACCCTCTTTTCAAGCATGTTTACGATCCGCACGAGTGGTACGAGGACGATGAGATATATGATTGCCGCTGCTATGAGCGGAGTCGGATTCGTTTTACTGGTGTACAGTTCCCGTGCACGTTTGAGCAGTTCCGGCGCAGCTACAACTGAAGCCACCGCCGTCTCCTTGAGCATCGCCACCAGGTTCCCCGTCAGGGGAGGTATAACCACCGGGATTGCCTGCGGCAGCACGATCATACGGATCGTCTGCCAGCGTGACAGGCCCAGTGAACGGGCGGCTTCTATCTGTCCGCTGTGGACCGATTCGATTCCCGCACGGAAGGATTCCGCGGCATAGGCGCCGTACCCAATGGACAGCGCGACTATGGTTGAGAGAATAGAACCGAAGCTTATTCCCGCATAGGGCAATGCGAAGAAGAGCACTACCATCACGACGATCATGGGGACCGAGCGGAATACATCAATGTAAATTTTCAGGAAAAAATTGAGGGTGTCGCTTTTGAATTGGCGCAGGATCGCCACCACGAGTCCAATCAGGACTGTACCGGCGGCGGAGATAGCAGCCAGTAAAAGTGTCACTCCCAATCCTCTGAACAGGATCCACCAGCTCCCTTCAAGTTTTTCCCAGTTGAAGAAAAAGTCGGCTACCTTGTCCCACTGTGCTCCTGAATAGTTATAGAAAAGCCACCCCAGCACTCCGATCAGGAGAAGGGCAACGATCATTTTCACCGCTTCCGACTGGTTCCTGTCGGCGAGTACATTCGCACTCCACGTCAGGATCAGTAATAAAAATAACGAGATACTCACAATCATTACGGCCGGCGCTGCGGCTTCACGGCCCGGCAGGAGAATCGCGTACAGGACCAGCAGCACAAACGTCGCCCATACGAAAGCCGGCCGGCGGATCACCTTGAACCACATCGGGTGGGTCCGCACGAACCTGTGTGTCTGGTCGCCTGTTATTTCATGTGTAGAATTCATATCCGTTCCAATCTGTGTTTTCGTTTAAAGATACCCGGCGGACTTGAGTCCGCCGGGTTTACTCAGTACACCTGCTGTTTACTATTTGATCGCGGGTTTTTCGTTGGGCATGTAGGGCCCGATTACGTTGATGGTTGAACTGTCTGCAGGGGGATCCACACCGAACCACTTCTTGTGGATCTCAGCCATGGTACCGTCCTTCTTCATCTCGTTCTGGTACTTGTTGAACTCATCCCGAAGAGGTGAACCCTTCTGGAATGCAAGGGCCTGACCAGCTTTGAAGGTAGGAATATAGAGATCCATCACCAGGCCTGAATCAGGATGATTCTTGATGTAGTACAGAGCAATGGGATCATCTACGACGACACCGTCGATACGGCCGGCTTCGAGGTCAAGAGCCGCATCTACCCAGTAGTCATAGCTCTTTATATTGTAGGGTCCATACTGATCCTGAGCTTCGAGGAGCCAGGCTTCGTTCAGGGATCCGGTATCGCTACCGAAGGTCTTTCCTTCCATCTCTTCGAATGACCTGATACCGTCTGCACGGGTCATGAGGCCAATACCGGAATCGTAGTAGGGATCGGCGAAGTCCATGACAGCTGCACGTTCTTCCTTGATCCAGATGGACGACATGGCGATGTCCCACTGGCCGGACTGTACACCGGTGAGCACGGTTGAGAAGGGAGCACCCTTGTATTCGATCTCGTATCCGGCGCGTTTAGCGAACTCTTCGAGCAGATCGGATTCGAAACCGGTCATCTTGCCGTCCTGGGCAAAAATCCATGGGGGATTCTCGCTGTTTACACCAACGACGATTTTCTTGGCTTTCTCAGCACCATCATCCTTCTGTCCGCCGGCATACACTGTCAGCGACACCGCAATCAAAAGAACCAGAAGTAGAATACCTCTCTTTTTCATAACACCTTCCTTTTCCTTATTAGATATTTAAACCTATTACTAGGCTTTTCCTCATTATACTCCACTTCTTCCAATATAGCCAGAAAAAAGTGAAGAAAATTGAACAGCGTTTCACGATGCGGCACCTATATAGCATTATCGCTGATATGCCGCATCGCTCCGCATAGTTCAATATTTATAACAACCGGCAGAATAATTTTCGAGCAGTACGCTGTTTAAACTATAGATAATAGATATCCATACTGCCAGTTTTTCCCTACTTTTTTTGCATCTTAGATATTCGGCGATAAAACCTCAGCCTATTTGATCTCCTGGTACCAGTTCTCGGGAAAACCATCCGCTTCTTCACCTTCTTCGAGTGTCGGCGCTATGACGTCTATTCCGGTTATTTCGGTGACGAAGAAAGCCATTACACCGGCTACCTTTGTCCCTTCTACAAGGTGACCGCCGAAATTGGGACAGTCCCAGGCTCCGCCCGATACGAAGTGCAGAGCAACGAACGTCTCTTCCTGCCCGTCGTATCCTTTCTTGATACCTATCATCCCGGCACATGTTAACAGCATCGAAAGATTTTCGACGGTAGCTATTTCTTCATGGTGCCAGTTGTCGAGATTCCTGGTGTCAGGGGCCCACATGAGGTACTTTGCCGGACGGAAAGCACCCATATACGCTGCGTGCACCTTTCCGAAACGGATGCCCTTATCGGCGGCGAACTTCGATATAGCTTTGAGCGGATCAGCGCCATCCGGCAGACGGACAAGGAACTCTCTTCCTCGGCCGGTCTCTACGAAGAAGTAATCTTCCGGCTTCTGTGCCGGCAATTCCCAGGGATTTTTCTTCATCTAAAACTCCTCTTACCTTATCATTTTAGTAAAATATTAATATCACTACTTAAAAGCAATAAAATTCCTTCAGCTTCACTTCTCATACTGTCCTCTGAGGGAGGGTACCGCCTTTCCGTACAGTCTCACTCCCTTTATTGCCTCCGGCAGGCCGTCAAGTTCGAGGATTCCCTCTCCGGGTCTTCCCAGCAGGTGTCCCTGCTCGCAGATAATCTTCCCAGTCTTGACAATACCGTACCGGTAGAGGAAGGAGCCCATACAGCCCGTAGCTGAACCGGTGAAGGGATCTTCACCTGCATTGTCGGGATCCATCAGCCGGGCAAAGGTATTTCCCTTTGGAGTAAACCCCTCGGGAGCGAAGACGAACATAACCTTGACTCCGGCCTTCTCAAGCAGCGCCTTCACTTTCGGACGATCCATCACAGCCTTTTTCACTGACACCAGTTTTTTCAGTGCAACCATCAGGAAGGGCACTCCGGTACTGACCACCTGGACGGGGACTCCCTCTATGAATTCCTCCGTATCGAGACCCATCAGCGGAGCCAGTTCCGCCGCTTCGACAGTGACGCCGAACTCGGGCGGCTGCTGCTGCATCCCGACGACCTCGATACTTCCGTCGCCTGCAGTGATCACCTCCACAGGAAGTACACCGATGTTGAATTCGAACTGCACCGTAGTTTTCTCACCGGCGGTCTTGATCTTGCCAAGCTGCGCCAGCAGGTAGGCAGTGGCGATAGTTGGATGACCGGCGAAAGGAACTTCACTCCGGGGGGTAAAATACCGCACTTTGAAATCAGCCTGTTCACTTTTCATGACGAAGGCAGTTTCCGGCAGATTAGTCTCCCGGGAAAGATTCTGCATTTCGGCATCCGACAAGCCGTCGGCTTCCGGAAAAACCGCACATGGATTTCCTTCGAAGGGTTTCGTGGTAAAAGCATCAATATAATAATAAGAATACATTTCTACTCCTTTTCGTAGGCAATCATCTCGATTTCCACGAGGGCATCTACATGGGGCAAGGCTGTCACGCTGACACATGAGCGTGTCGGCAGTGAAGCCGCGAACTTACTGCGGTAGACTTCATTCATTTCTCCGAAGTTACGCATATCAGTGAGGAATACCGTCGTTTTTACTGCATCGGCGAGTCCCAGACCATACTGCTGCAGTTCTGCCTCGAGATTATTTAAGATCTGAAGGGTCTGCTTCTTCACATCTCCCTTCGCTATCTCCCCGGTCTGTGGGTCCGTACCGACTTTACCTGAAATAAACACGAAGCTGCCCGCCTTCAGTGATGATGAAAATGGAAATTTTCCGCTCATTCCTCTCTCCCCTTCTATGTGTGTACTCTATACCCCATCGAAGCAGAGGCCCGCAGAACTCCCGCCTTGACAATTCGTGCCAGTTCGGGAAAATCCCTCTGCCGGATTCTGGTCGTCGGTCCCATGACGGTTACCGACGCGATAACGTTTCCGGCCTTGTCCCAGAGAGGGACGGCCACGCATCGGCCTCCGATTTCAGCCTCTTCGTCATCGACTGCGTAGCCCTGCTCCCTTATCTTCTGGATCTCTTTCAGAAGCAAATCGATCTCGGTAATGGTTTTCGGTGTTTTCGGTTCGAGGATTTTATCAGTTAGTATTCTCGCGATACGATCATCATCCATCGCGCTCATAAGAACTTTCCCGCCCGAGCTGACGTGGAGTTCAAGACTTTCGCCGATCCTCGGCTGTCCGCGGATAAGACTGTTGCTGACTACCTGGTCGATATAGACGGAATAATTGCCTTCGAGCACCATCAGTGATGCCGTTTCTCCTGTCTCATTCGATAGCTCAACCAGGAAAGGGTGTATCTGCTGCACCAGATTGAAGCCTCTTTCCGCGGCCCTCCCCAGGGCAATGAGCCCTAAGCCCAGCCGGTAACGCCTGGTAGCCTCGTCCTGATGAATAAGATTATGTTCTTTGAGCGTATTCATGAGACGAAGCATCGTACTCTTCGGAATCTTCATCTGACGCGAGATAGTCGCCAGATCGATGTCCTCTTCGATGGAGGATATGTTTTCCAGAATTCTTATTGCCTTATCAAGCGCCCGGACAGATGATGCCCGCTCATTGGCTGTTGAAGTTGCTGCATCCATTTTCTCATCTACCCTTGGGAAAAAATGAGGCGGAAGGCACTGTGGCAGCGCCTTCCGCCGAATCTCTATTTCATTGTTTTCATCAGATCGCGTCCGGTGTGAAATGCTTTCAGGTTCAGTTCGAGATATTTTTCCGGAACGAACTTCTTGATAGCCTCTTCCCAAACCGGGACTTCCACGTCGAGCAGCGATGAGAGCGCTCCGATGAGGATAACGTTAACGGTCTTCACCGCGCCGATCTCGAGGGCCTTTTCTGTGGCGTTGAATGCATACACCTTCTTCGCCGTCTTCTCGAGTGACGAATCTATAACGCTGCGGTCGGGATACTCCGCCAGTCCGCTTGAAACGGTCACCGGCGGTATTTTGTACTCGTTGAACACGACCGTGCTTTCGCTATTGAGATTTTCGATCTGCCGAAGAGCTTCAAGGGGCTCGAAGGCCAGCAGGTAATCTACCGTACCATTCATCGACATGGGAGCATGGACTTTTTCTCCCCAGCGTATATGGCTTATAACACTGCCGCCGCGGATTGCAAGACCCAGAATATCGGATTTCTTCGAATCGAAGCCGGCCAGCATGCCTACTTCAGCCATGATGTCCCCGGCCAGAACCGTGCCCTGACCGCCTACTCCTACTACGAGAAAATTTACATCTTTCATTCTGCCAAACTCTCCTTTCCGGCCTCTGGTGGTTCAATCGCCCCTACGGGACATACCTGGGAACACACGCTGCATCCATTGCAGAGTGTCGGATCGATGCTCGATTTGAATCTGCCGTTCTTCTCGTACTTCAGATCGGAGAGTACCACAGCCGGACAACCGACTCTGAAGCAGGTGTGACATGCAATACACTTGTCGGGGTTGACGGTAAAGGCGGGCTTCGGCTTTCTCGAAACGAAAATACACTCGCCTTTGGTGATGAGTACCGAGGGACCATCGTATTCGAGACATTCCTCGAATCCCCGCTTGACTTCCTTCACGTTGAAGGCATTGACGGTCTTGACCTTCTCGACACCCATGGCTCGTACCAGCGGTTCGATCTCGATCCTGCGCGCCGGCCGTTCCTTGGTAACCTGCCATTCCATACCCGGATGGTCCTGGTGACCCGTCATCGCGGTTGTACTGTTGTCCATAATCACCACGACGCCGCGGCTTCCATTGTGGACCATATTGACCAACGGCGGCATTCCGGAATGGAAGAAGGTGGAATCTCCGATGGTACAGACCCTGTTCTCAGGGATCTTGGCCAGAGACATTCCGTGCAGTACTCCCACACTGGCTCCCATTGCGCCCATTGTATGCTGTGCATTGAAGGGAGGCATGCTGCCGAGGTTGTAACAGCCGATGTCGCCCGCCACGGGAACCTTCAGCTGGTTCATCACGTAGAAACTCGAACGGTGGGGGCACCCGGGACAGAAAACCGGTGAGCGGGTCGGAAGCTTGGAAGTGAGCTCCTGCACTTCAGACTCAGCTGTTTTTTTCTCTTCGAGGATACCTGCCTTGGCAGCGAAGTCACGCATCCGGTCCGGAAGCAGCTCGTAGCAGGGAGCGAAGATATCCTTCCCATGTACTTCGATTCCGAGAGACTTGATCTGTTCCTCGAGAACCGGATCGAGCTCTTCTATCACTATCAGCTTGTCAACCTTGGAAGCGAATTCCCTGATCAGCTTGTCTGGAATCGGATTGATCATTCCGAGCCGCAGAACGGAAGCTTCCGGAAAGACTTCCTTTACATAGGTGTAGACTACCCCGCTGGTAATGATACCGATGTCGGTCTTGTTCCATTCGATCTTATTGAGATCGGATGTATTGGCCCATTCCTGGATATCGAGTATCCGCTGCTCCACCTTGGCATGCATCTTCTTCGCATACATGGCGGTACAGTTGTACTTCGAAATATCTCTGGGGAACTTCCCGACCTCTTTGGGGACCTCGGGCCGTGCGCCGGTCTCGACGATCGACTTCGAGTGTGAAACCCGCATGACGCTGCGGATGAGTACAGGCGTGTCGAATTTTTCCGAGATCTCGATACCCTTGACCACGAAATCCTTCGCTTCCTGGCTGTCCTGCGGCTCCAGTGTCGGGATCTTGGCCAGACGTGAATACCACCGGTTGTCCTGCTCGTTTTGAGAGCTGAAGAGACCGGGGTCGTCGGCGGTGACCACAACCAGACCGGCTTCGGCGCCGGTGTAGACTGCGTACAGCAGTGAATCCGACAGCACGTTCATCCCCACCTGCTTGGTGGTGACCATCGTCCGTCTGCCGGAGTAAGCGGCACCAGCGGCGGCGTCCATCGCTACCTTCTCGTTCGTGGACCATTCACAGTAGATGTCATCACTGTATTCCTTCCCGATGGTAGCGATTATCTCTGAACTCGGGGTACCCGGGTAACCGGTGACAACCTGTATGCCGGCCTCATAGGCACCGCGGGCAAATGCTTCGTTTCCTGATAGAATCGTCTTCACCCTTTATACCTCCAGTTAGTAGGTGTTTTTAATCCTTTAGTATACCGCATAGCGGAATGATATTTCATTTTATATACTCTATCATGAAGTGGACTCTTAGTCAAACAAAAAATGGAGAATTTATGCCTCAATTTGTACCGTAAAATGAGAGCAGGTCCCGCATTACGGCATTCGACACTATCAGCTATTGCTGATACAATGGCCCCAAATTTCCCGCAGGAGAACCGCAATGACCGGACCATACCGAATAGCTTTGCCGTACGTTCACTTAACGGACCCCCACCTCTGCACCGACTCGCATGCCGTACTGTGCATCAGGCGTCTTCTCTTCCCGGGTCTTCTCAATCATACCGGCAAGCTGGCCCACGGACTGCTCAGCGACCGATGGAGCGTCGAAGACGGCGGACGGACCTGGACTTTTCATCTGAAGCACGGCTGCAGCTTCCCGGACGGCAGAACCGTAAGCGCCGCAGATGTCGTTTACAGTCTGCAGCGGGCCGTCTCCCCTTCAATCGGCGGCCAGCTGTACACCGTTCCCTACCGGGAGTACATCGGGAACGCGGAGTTCCGGATCATCGACACCCGCACCGTCAGGATTATCAATCCGGATCCTATTGCCGACCTTGCCGGGCTTCTTCCTGATATCGCAATCATTCCCGAAAACTGGAGCGGATATACCGACGGTACCGGTGCCGGTCCTTATGAACTCGCAGAACAGGCCGAACATACGGTGCTGCTCAAGCTGCGCCGGGATATATACTCCGAAGATTCTCCTGCTTCATCCGGAAGCGGGCTGCCCGACCTGATAGAATTTACCGCTATAGCGGATAAGGAAGAACGGCTTGCCGCCCTGCGCGAAGGATCTGTCGACGGAATTCTCGATCCTCCTCTTGATGCAGTGAACGAACATTTTTTTGTTCATTCGGAAAATTTTCATGCACACGGTTGGGACACCAGCCTGAGCGTTATCTTTCTCATTGATTGCAGCCGTCCTCCCCTCGACAATCCGAAGGTCCGTCAGGCCCTCAACTACGCAGTCGACACTGATCGGTTGATCCGTGAAGCAGCCCGGGGACTCGCCCGTCCCCTGAACGGTCCCTTCTCGAACCGGCATTTTGCCCATGATCCGGCCATCCAGCCCTACCCATATGATCCGCGGCGCGCCCGAAGGCTCCTGGAAGATGCGGGTCTGGTTCGAAGCCCGGGGATGTCAACGGACGGAGGAACCGAAGCCGGAACAGCCGGACCCCGGGATTTCCGGCTCCACATCCATGCTCCGACTACCATTCCCGATGAAGGTCCGGCCCTGGCCGGTTTTCTCGCCCGTGCTTACCGTGAGACCGGCCTCGACGTGGAAGTCCACCTTCATGAAGACCGGACTGAATATGCCAGGCAGGTTGCCGAAAAAGAGCTGCATGGCATCTATTGTTTCGACTCCAGCCCTCTGAGCTCATTCAAAGTACTCCACGAAAAAATCGACAGCCGTACAGCCGGTACCTGGTGGCAGGGGTATCATAGTGAAGAGGTAAACCGGCTCCTATCAATGGCGGCATCCACTCCGGACGACACCGGGCGTGCAGAAATTTACCGGAAAGTCTACCGAATCCTTCACGAAGAGGCCCCGTGGGTTTTTCTGTATCAGCCGCAGCGCTTCTGGCTGTTCAATACTTCTTCACTTCCTCCACTGCCGGCTGATGATCTGGGTTTCTTCGAGGCCCCGTTGCCTGGAGTCTGAAAGCTTTTCCGGGCAGCCCGGGCAGTGCCCCTTTACAGCAGGTGACAGTAGACGAAGTGATCGTCGCTGACGAACCTTTTCTCCGGAAAAACCTCCGAACAGATCGGCATCGCGTAGGGGCACCTCTCATGGAAAAAACATCCGCTGGGCAGATTGATCGGACTTGGGATCTCGCCTTTGATGGCTTTGGTCTTCTCCAGATTGTCCCCCGATATTTTCGGGATGGAATTCAGCAACGCCTCGGTGTAGGGATGCCTGGGATTCGCGAAGACATCCTTCTTGCCGCCCATCTCGACAATCTTGCCGAGATACATGATGCCGACGGTATCGCTGATGTGCTTGACCACCGACAGGTTGTGGGCGATGAAGAGGTAGGAAAATCCGAACTCCTCCTGCAAATCCATCATCAGGTTGAGGATCTGGGCCTGGATAGAAACATCGAGGGCCGAGACCGGTTCATCTGCAATGATGAACTTAGGATTGACCGACAGCGCCCGGGCGATACCGATCCGCTGCCTCTGGCCGCCGCTGAACTGGTGCGGATACCGTGATACCTGTTCGGGCCTGATGCCGACCCTCTGCAGAAGCTCCACCGACCGTTCCCTCGCCACAGTCATATTCTCTTCGATCTTGTGAAACACCATCGGTTCGGCGATTATATCGACTACCCTGCTGCGGGGGTTGAGAGATGCATAGGGGTCCTGAAAGATCATCTGCATCTCTTTTCTTACAGGCAGCATCTGTTCGCGTTTGTAGTCGGTGATGTCCTGTCCCTCGAAGGTGATGGTCCCGCTTTTCGGATTGATAAGCTTGATGATGGTCCTCGCGGTGGTCGACTTGCCGCAGCCGGATTCTCCTACGAGGCTGCAGACGTTCCCCCTCTTCACGTCGAAGGAGATGTCGTTGACCGCCTTGACGACGACCCTGTCCCGGACCAGTTTGCCCCCCCTGAGCTTCACTTCGTCCAGGACCCCCTTGGTCAGACGAAAATTCTGGACCAGATTCCGTATTTCTATGATATTGGTACTTTGTTCATTCATGGCTTGCCTCACTTATCCTCACCCACGAGAGGGAAAAAACAGTACACTTCGTGACGATTACCGAGGCTGGTCACCTCGGGTTCCTTGTCCCAGCAGATCTGCTTTGCATAGGGACACCGCTCGGCGAATTTACAGCCGGCAGGCAGCTCGAACATGTTGGGAACGATACCGGGAATCGTGCTGAGCCGCTTCTTCTCCTCATCGATATTGGGGATCGAACTGAGAAGCCCCTGGGTGTAGGGATGGGCGGGCCTGCGGATGATCTCCTGCGTATATCCCGTCTCGACGATCTTCCCGCAGTACATGACGTTGACACGGTCGGTGAGTTCCGATATCACCGCCAGATCGTGGGTGATGAGAATCAGGGCCGAGTTGGTCTCCTGGGAGAGCTGCTTCATGAGCTTCAGGATCTGGGCCTGGATGGTCACATCGAGTGCGGTGGTCGGTTCGTCGGCGATGATGAGGTCGGGATTGGAAGCCAGCGCAATCGCAATGATTACACGCTGCCGCATACCGCCGCTGAACTGGTGAGGATAGTTGTTCAGCCGACCCTCTGCATTGGGGATGCCTACACTGTTCAGGAGTTCGACACACCGCTGACGCCGTTCCTCCCTTGTCAGGTTCTCGTGCAGTATCAGCACTTCTTCGAGCTGCCGCCCGATAGTGTACACCGGATTCAGCGACGTCATGGGGTCCTGGAAAACCATCGAGATCTCCTTGCCCCGGACGGTCGTCATGTATGATTCCGACTTCTGCATGAGATCGGTACCCTTGAAGATGATCTGTCCGTCGACGATCTTACCCGGTTCATCGATCAGGCGTATCACCGAAAAACCGGTGACCGACTTTCCTCCTCCGGATTCTCCCACTATCCCCAGGATTTCACCCCGTTCGAGGTCGAAATCGACCGAATCGACAGCCTTTACTACTCCCTTGTGGGTGTAGAAATATGTTTTGAGGTTCTTGACCTCCAGTATTTTCTCGCGTTCACTCATTGTATGTTCCTACTTCAGCCTCGGATTCAGTTCATCCCGCAGGAAATCACCGAACAGGTTGATTCCGAACACGATGAATACGATGTACAGCCCCGGGAAAAAGGAGACCCACCACAGACCGCTGTAGAGCACCGCGAAACCGTCGCTGCACAGCATCCCGAGGGTCGGTCTGGTGATCGGTACACCGAGACCGAGAAAACTTAGGGTCGCTTCGATGAGGATAAAAGAACCGACCTGGATGGTGGACAGTACGATAACCGAGGTCAGTACATTGGGCAGTACCTGCTTGAAGATGATCCTGATATTGGAAAAACCGATCACCCTCGATGCTTCGATATACTCCTTGTTTTTCACCGTGAGGGTCTCTCCCCGGACGATCCGGGCGTATCGGACCCACCCGATAAGGGTCAGGGCAATCAGAACGTTGCTTACGCTCCTTCCGAAGGTCGTCATCAGGAACAGAGCTATCAGCATACTCGGAAAGGAGAGCTGTATATCGGCGATCCGCATGATAATCGATTCGAGCCGGCCACCTACATAGCCGGCGACAAGGCCCACGACTATACCGGTAATTGCGGCAAAAAAGACCCCTACGAAGCCGATGTACAGTGAAACCCGGCTTCCGTAAACGATGGCACTCATGATGTCGCGTCCCTGCTGGTCCGTTCCCAACAGGAAATTCGCATCTCCCCCTTCGATCCACGCCGGCGGCTTGAAGGCGTCCGCAAGCTCCAATCCCGCCAGTGCATAGGGGTCCTGAGGCGTGATCAGAGGACCGAATAAAGCGATGAGGATAGCAGACAGTATCATCAGCGACGAGATGATCGCAGTTGGAGATTTCCTGTAATTGTGGAAAAATTCAGAGTGCAAGAACTGCTGTATCTTGGACTGTTTGACTGGCAAAGCAGTTTTCCTCCATTGTATGTGTATCTGTAATCACGATCAGATCTCGACTCTCGGATCGATGAGCGTATACAGAATGTCGACGATAAAGTTGATGACCACGAACAGAACAGCAACGAACAGCAGGTAGGCTGATACAATCGGTCGGTCGAGATTGTTGATGGCATCAATAAGGAGCTTGCCCATACCGGGCCAGGCATAGATTGTCTCGGTGATGGTCGTAAAGGCTATCAGCTCACCCAGCTGCAGCCCGAAGATCGTCACTACCGGTATAAGAATATTTTTCAGGGCATGTTTGAACAGGACGTCCCGGCTGTTGACTCCCTTGGCTTTGGCGAATTTTATGTAGTCCTGCCGCATCGTCTCCAGCATGCCTGCCCGTACGAGCCGGATGATGGTGGCGATGTTGATACCCGCCAGGGTAATGGACGGCAGAATGATGTGTTTCCACCCGTCAAGAGTTGCCAGGCTTGTACGGATACCGAAGAAGGACCCTAGATCTCCCCTTCCGGAAACGGGAAACCAGCCCAGTCTCACTGAAAGGAAGAAGATAAGCACCATTCCTACCCAGAAGGACGGCAGGGAGATCCCCGCTATGGACCACCCCATGATAAATTTACTGGACCGTCTTTTCGGGTAGGCTCCCGAGTACACCCCAAGAGAGATTCCGAGGACAATCGTCATCATCATTGCCACGACAACGATCTCAAGCGTAGCAGGGAAACGGCTGAAGATGAGCTTCAGGGCCGGCTGGAAATGGGTGTATGACCGGCCGAAATCACCCTTAAGTGCATTCCGAAGAAAAATGAGGTACTGCACGTGCAGCGGTTTGTCCAGCCCCAGCATCTTGACCACCTGATCAACCTGCTCCTGTGAAGCACGTTCGGGGAGCATGGTATGCACCGGGTTGCCGATTACGCTGGTCATGAAGAAGACGATGAAAGAGACTACCAGAAGTACAATTATCATCTGGTAGATACGTTTTACAAGGAACTTGAACACTACTACCTCCGTATCACATGGACATCTGCACAAGAAAAACCCGGCCTGCCCGGGGGAGAAGATTCCCCCGGACTTTGGGCCGGGATACTAGAATACTTTTATTCAACCAGGCTCAGGTCCCATGCAAATACATGCTGGTCGATTCTCGGAGCATATTCGACCCGGGGGCTGACGGCATAGATTGCATCTTCGCTGTGAGTGGTGAAAAGAGCCGCATCGTCCCAGGCGATCTTCCAGACTTCCTGCATGATCTTGTCTCTCTCCGCATAGTCAACGGTCGCGAGGGCCTTCTCGATGAGCTCGTCGACCCTTTCGTTACTGTAGAAGCCGCGGTTTACACCGCCCCAGCCGTCGCGCTTGGGAACGTCCAGGTAGGCACTGTAGAGAAGGTCCTTGGCGATCAGTGCGCTTTCGGCACTCGGTTCCGACCATGCACTCATGATGAAGTGTGAGTTGTACCCTTCGTACATCCGGATGTAGCCCCAGAATACGGAACGGGACATCGTGTTTGGATTGCACTTTATGCCGACCTTCTCGAGGTAGCCGGCCACTGCTGTGGCGATAGCGGCATCGTTGATGTAGCGGTCATTGGGAGCGTCGAGGGTGATCTCGAAGCGGTACCCGTCAGCCTGCCGCGGATAACCTGCAGCGTCGAGGAGCTGTTCGGCCCCGGCGGGATTGTACTCGTACTTCTTCAGGCTCGGATTGTAACCGTTGAAGCCTTCCGGCACCGGTGTCGGAGCGGGGGAAGCGTATCCGCCCATGATCTTGTCGATGATCTCCTTCTCGTTGACGGCGTGAATGATCGCCTGGCGAACTTCACGCTTGGCCAACGGGTTGGACCCGTCAGGTGACTGTATCGGCATGGGAGCGTTGGGACTCGGGTTTTCCTCGGTCTGACCCATGGCGAACATCATGGTGCTGATACCGCCCTCGGTCACTACCTTGACATCGTTTCTGCTCTCAAGCATCTCGGCATCACGTACCGGAACGTTGCTGATCAGATCGACTTCGCCTGCCATCAGACTGGCGGTTCTGGTCCCGGCCTGAGGAATGGGACGGAATACGACCCGGTCGATCTCCGGTTTCTCTCCCCAGTAGTCTTCATTGACTTCGAGGACAACCCGGTCGTCCTTGACGTATTCAACCAGTTGGTACCGGCCGGTACCGACGACGGTGTTCTCGATGAATTCGGGATCCTGACCTTCAAGGGTCTCCTTATCGACGATTGCGATGTTGCGAAGGTGGCTCGGAAGCAGTACATCGGGAATGATGGTCTTGACTTCGACAGTGTAATCATCAAGCGCCCGCCAGCTCTCGAAATTGCCCAGCGAATCCGCCCATCCCCGACCGTCTGCTTTGCAGAAGTCGAAAGAGAATACTACATCTTCGGCGGTGAAAGGATTACCGTTGTGAAACGTGACACCTTCCCGCAGTTTGATGGTCCACACGCTCGCATCGTCATTCGCATCCCAGGACAGTGCCAGTCCGGGTTCCGGGCTGAGATCACTGGCTGAATAGATAAGCGTCTCGAATACGTGCCGCTGGATTGAATTGGAAATGACCTCGTTCCGCATATACGGGTTCCAGGTCGTTACATCACCGGGCAGCGCGATAATTACCTCGCTTACCGGCTCCTCCTCTACTGTTTCTGTCTGACCGCCGGCGAATACGCTTACTGTAGACAGCAGCATGGCGAAGGTCAGCAAAAGCACTAGCAGTTTTTTCATCTTTTCCTCCCTATCTGTATAGAAATACAATATATACAAGAGAACACCCGTACCGGGCCCTCCCTTACATCTCAAAAAAAGTTCCTTACCGCTCGGACTGGATCCGCACGGCTTGAAACGCACGAGCCGCATTAGCTGCGGTTTACGACACTTGTTCCGCATTATGAAACGATATTTATCAAAGTTAAATTCTAATAACTATGACCCTTTATGTCAAATATATTCACACGTATATTCACACTGTTTTAACAGAAGTTCACCTCACTTCGAAGCAGCGCGGGGCGATTTCCTCTATTGTACGTCCGGAACCATCGTATTCCGGCACCCGCTCGACGGCGGAGAGCAGTGCATCGTCTTCCAATGCATGCGCCGCCGAATAGTCAAGGGTTACGACATGACCATTGTCGACTACCTGCCTTCCATCAATGTAAACATCCCTGACCGCCCGTTCCGCGGCTACATAGATGAGGTTCCTCAGGGGATCGTGGAGGGGCCGCATCATGGGATGATTCGTATCGATAACTGCAAAATCCGCCCTGGCGCCTTCCGACAGACGGCCGATATCCTCCCTTCCCAGGGCCCGTGCACCGCCGACAGTTGCCGCTGTGAACAGGTCGGCCGTGCGGATATCATAAACGTCACCGCTGACGATACGGGAGTAGACCGCCGCATGCCGAAGTTCTTCGAACATGTTGTAGGGGAAGGAATCGGTGCCGATCCCGAGCCGTACACCCTTCCGAATATATCCGCCGGCGGTCTCCATGGTCATCCCCGTCCGGCCGAATACGGTCGGACAGTGGGCCACCGTCACTCCGCGGTCGGCAAGAAGCTGAAGGTCAAGCTCGGTATGCAGCGGTGACCAGCTGTGCTGATCGAGATACAGGCAGTGTCCGAGGATAGTCCTTTCACTCAATACTCCCAGCCGGTCGAGCCACTGTACCGGCGACAGGCCGTGCCTCCGCAGAATCTCGTAGAACTCCACCATCGACTGGGCCGCGTGGATCTGAAAGGGAAGATCCCTCTCTTCCGCCTCTCTGAACGCCGTCTGAATCAGTTCCGCCGTGCATGTGTCCGCCTGGGACGGGATGATAAGACCGCTCAGTCTGCCGGACGGATGTGCAGCCGCCTCTTCGGCGATCCCGAGGGCCCGTTCCAGACCCTTCCATCCGGCTTCTTCGTCCCAGTCGTACTCGACCCGGTGGTCACCGATATTGATCCATCGTGCCTGACGGAAGCCCGGACCAAGGACCGCCCGCATTCCGCTCTCTCCCATCAGGTCCAGCCACTGCGGATATATCCCTGAAATATCCACCGTCGTTGTAACCCCGCTCAGCATGAGTTCACAGAGCGCCGCGGAAGCCGCCGCGGGAGTGAATTTTTCATCAGGTCTTAATAGGGGGCTGTGGGTGTAAAGTGCATGTCCGTAGAGCGCCGGAGCTCCGGCTTCATCCAGAACGCCTTTGTCGATACTGCCGCCGCCGAGGTGTGAATGGATATTGATCAGTCCTGGAATAATCATACAGCCGCGGCCGTCGATCTCATGGTCGGCCCGGTCCGCATATGCAGGTCCTACGTACAGGATGGTGTTCCCGCTGAATGCCATATCGGCATCACGCAGGTAGTAGTGTTCCCGTCTTTCATTGTCCCATGCAACTATCCAGCCGGCCCTTCGGATACATGTAACGGAATCCGGCATTCTGTCTTCCAATTTCAGTACTGCGCCTCCATGTCGTTATTTTTGGCACTATATTCCGCAATGCGGAATATTATTTCGTTTCATTCTACAGCATGGAATACCGCATGTCAAATAAAATGTACATTAATATCATTGCCTATTCTTTCATTCCGGTGTACAACCAATAATTACTATGGCAGCACGTACCGACCGTTTCGTCCGCTTCAGCTATCTCGGACACAGCATCAATGAAGTTTACTGGTTCATTCTCCCCCTGCTTCTTCCAAAAATTCTGAAGGAGTTCGGACTGTCCTATCTGAAGGCCGGCGGTCTGATCACAGTCTACCTCGTCATGGTGTCCCTGTTTTCCCTCCTCATCGGGAGGGCCTCCGACATGCTGCCCCGCTGGAAAATACTGACCGCCGGGTTTTTTCTGGCATTTACAGGATTCCTCCTGGCAGGACTCTCACAGAGCCTCCTTCTTCTGACCCTCTGTATGTCAGCAGGAGCTATCGGAGTAAGCGCCTTCCACCCCATTGCCTATGCGCTGCTGGATGAACACGCGGACAAGGCGAAAGGTCAGGTATTCGGGACCTTTGAATGCTGGGGTATGACGGGGGCTTTCCTGATGTTCGCCGTGAACGGCATTCTGCTCAGTTTCTTCTCCTGGAGGACCGTCCTCATCATCACGGCATCCCCGAGCCTCTTCATGGGTTACCTGGCCCTCACAACATCCGCTCCGAATTCAAGCCGGCGTAAACCGGAGCGCATGCAGGCAGAATCTCCCGTTGAAGCACCTTCACTCATCCTGCTTCCAGTATTTTTCCTGACGGTGGTCCTCCGGATTATCAGCGTGTGGGGTGTCCTCACCTTCGTTCCCACCTATCTCATGCGTGAGCTTGCCGTGGAAGAACACCTTGCCGCCTTCTCCTCGGGAGTGTACTTCCTGGGAGCTATTATCGGCTCACGCATCGGCGGGAAGGCAGGCGATACTTTCGGGCACGTCAGGATTCTTCTTGCGGGTACCCTGGTGATGGCGCCGGTGATCTATCTTCTCGGCACCCTCAGCATATGGTGGACCGCGCCGCCGCTTCTACTCTTATTCGGATTATCGGCATCGAGCGTCAGTCCGAATCAGAACTACATCCTTTCCCGCCTGAGCAGCGGTATGGGCAGAGGCACGACCTTCGGCACCCTGGTGAGTATCCTGACAATGACCAATGCGATCAGCCCGCTCATCTTCGGCGCCGGCGCCGATCTGTTCGGCATAGCGCATACCATCCGGCTCTTCTCACTGCCGATGGTCCTGAGCTTTGCGGTCTTCAGCGTGCTGGCGCTCACCGGCCGCTTCAAGTCAATGCTTCGTTCAGCTCCGTGAATCCGTCTACCCGGCGCATACTGCGTATACGGCCCCCGTATCTCTACATGGCCCCTCTTCGCAGGAGCTTTCCCGGGAGCTTCTCCGTATACCGTCCATCCTCGATCACAGTTTCACCGTTGCACACTACGTAGGAGAAACCGCCGGCGTATCTGCGCGGATCTTCCATACTCGCGTTCTCGCTGACACGTTCAGGATCAAACACCGTCAAATCGGCTCTGGCCCCCCGGCGGAGACACCCCCGGTCAGATAGACCGAGCCGCCGGGCCGGGAAGCCGGT
>Ga0272441_10004516_pt1 | contig 25076 bp, 22 predicted proteins | sample SSMProp6N_FD_193582 | JGI IMG/M metagenome (GOLD analysis project Ga0272441, IMG submission 193582) | Marine sediment archaeal communities from Little Sippewissett salt marsh, Falmouth, MA, United States - SSM-Prop-6N | ecosystem: Environmental > Aquatic > Marine > Wetlands > Sediment ...
GGTGGCCGCGCACGCCCCAGCGCTCACGGCGGCCGCGCATTTACGCAGTGAATCCGCACTTTCCCGCCGAAAATCGCCCCCGGATACACCGGTGGAGGATGCCGTGCACCGGTGGACGGAACTTCTCGCCGCGGATGCTTGACGCCACCACCGCCAAAGGCGGACCTTGCACGCACGCATGTTTGATTTTTCGGGAAAGGCACATCTTGTGACACCCGGCGACGTCTACGATTTTGACAGCGGTGCCCCGCGCTCAACCCCGCCGTCCGACGGTGTGCCGCCGCGCGCCCTCATGGTGGATGTGGATGGCTATGAAGGGCCGCTGGACCTGTTACTGACGCTGGCGCGGGCGCAAAAGGTTGATCTGGCAAAAATCTCGATCCTCGAATTGGCCGAGCAGTATTTGCTGTTTGTCGAACGGGCCAAGGAGCTGGAGCTTGAATTGGCCGCCGATTACCTGGTGATGGCCGCCTGGCTCGCCTATCTGAAAAGCCGCTTATTGCTGCCGCCGCCGGCCGAAGACGATGCGCCCGGCGCCGACGAAATGGCCGCGCGCCTGGCCTTCCGCTTGCAGCGCCTCGACGCCATGCGCGACAGCGCCGCCGCTTTGATGGCGCGCAACCGCATGGGGCGTGACGTGTTTGCCCGTGGCATGCCGGAAGGCGTCACGGTCCTCAAGAAAAGCCAATACACCGCTGAAATCTATGACCTTCTTAAGGCCTATGCAGCACGGCGTGCGGTACAAAAAATCGACCGGCTGCATATATCGCGGCCGCCGGTGCTGTCCATCGAAGATGCCCGCAAGCGCTTACAAAGCATGTTGGGGGGGCTGGCGGAGTGGGACCGCATCGACGTGCTGTTGCCGGAGGCGTTCTGCGCCGGCACCGGCCGCCGGTCGGGCATGGCCAGCACCTTTGCCGCCAGCTTGGAATTTGCCAAGCACGGCACGCTTGAGCTGCGGCAAGCGGGCGCTTTTGCACCGCTTTACGTGCGCCAAAAAAGCCCGCAAGCGGGCAAAACAGCAAACGGGAGGGCACAGCCATGACACTGCCCCACGCACCGCAACAGGCCGACACCTACCATAGCGCCCTTGATGATAGGGCCGATGATAGGACTGAGGACAGTACGCGTGACAGTACTGGCAGCAGCGTGCGGCCGGCATCGAACATCGCCAGCATTTCCGATACGGCGCGCGCCAAGATGCTGCGCATGATCGAAGCGCTGCTGTTTGCGGCCAGCGAACCGCTCGACGAAAAGAGCTTGGCGCGGCGGCTGCCGGACGGCGCCGATGTGCCCGGCCTATTGCGCGAGTTGCAAGCGTTTTACGCTCCGCGCGGCGTCAACTTGGTGCCGATCGGCGGTAAATGGCTGCTGCGCACGGCGGAAGATCTATCGTTTTTGCTGCAGCGCGAGGCCGTGCAGCAAAAGAAATTATCCCGCGCGGCGATGGAGACATTAGCCATCATCGCCTATCACCAGCCGGTAACGCGCGCTGAAATCGAAGAGATACGCGGCGTGTCGGTGTCGGCGGGCACCCTAGACGTATTGCTGGAAACCGGATGGATACGGCTGCGCGGCCGCCGCAAGACCCCGGGCCGGCCCTTAACCTACGGCACTTCGGAAGCATTCTTGGTGCATTTCGGCCTTGAAAGCGTGCGCGACTTGCCGGGTATGGATGATCTGAAGGCCGCCGGCCTGCTGGATGCGCGGCTACCGCCGGATTTTACCGTACCGCAGCCGCATGACGGTGCGCTTGGCGAGGATGAAGACCCGTTGGCGGCGGAAGATAGCGGAGCGGAATTTTTGCCCGCCGAAATGGACAGCGATCTGGTCACCGAGGCGCCGGACGATGACGGCGCCCCACCGTCTAGCCACACGCGCGGCGCATAGGCCGCATTTGCGGTTCGCTGCGATGCGGCTAAGGTGGCCGCCATGACGGCACGGCTTTCTTTCAGCGGCGTTACCCATACCTATGATGCGTTGCACGCGCTGCAGGCGTTTTCCCTCGACGTGGCAGCGGCGGAAGTGGTGTGTCTGCTGGGGCCGTCGGGATGCGGCAAGACGACGACGTTGCGCCTTGCCGCCGGTGTTGAACGTCCGGCGGCCGGACGCGTGGCGATCGACGGTAAAACCGTGGCCGGGCCGGGGGTATTCGTGCCGCCGGAAAAGCGCGGCGTCGGCCTGATGTTTCAAGATTACGCGCTGTTTCCTCACCTAACGGTGCTCGACAACGTCAAATTCGGGCTGCACCAGCATGCCAAATCCAGGCGCACGGATATCGCCTGGCGGGCTTTGGAGCGCATCGGCATGGCGCGCTATGCGGATGTCTATCCGCACGTTTTATCGGGCGGTGAGCAGCAGCGCGTTGCCTTAGCCCGGGCGATGGCGCCGGGCCCGCGCATCATGTTGATGGACGAACCCTTTTCCGGCCTGGATGAGCGCTTACGCGACAGCGTGCGCGACGAGGCCTTGTCGCTGATTGAACACTCTGGCGCCAGCGCGTTGCTGGTCACCCACGACCCGGAAGAAGCCATGCGCATGGCCGACCGTATTGCGCTGTTGCGCGAAGGGCGGTTGGTGCAAGTGGGCACCCCGCATGACCTCTACTACCATCCCGTCGATGTTGAGGCGGCGGCGTTCTTCAGCGACGTTAACGTGTGCAGCGGCCGGGTTGAAAACGGGCTGGTTACCTGCGCGCTTGGCATGTTTCCGGCGCCGCACTTCGCTGAAGGGGCAGCTATCGATGTGGTGCTGCGGCCGACGGCGATAGAGCTAAGCCGCGGCGGCATCGGTGTTGCCGGTGTCGTGCGCCGGGCGCGGATGTTAGGCGAGGAAAGCCTGATTGAAATTACCGTCGCCGGCTATGACCGGCCCGTACAAGTACGCGTGCGCGGCACCTGGCTGCCCACCGAGGGAACGCCGGTGCGCGCCGCCGCGGACCCCGACCGGGTGCTGTTTTTTGCCGCCGACGCCGGGCAGGGCGGTGATGGCGCCGCTACGAAAACCCCGCAAGACTTGCCGCTTGCCGCCGCACCGGCCATTTGAGACAATGCACCGTTGGGAGGCACACGCGCCTTAGCCGCAGGAGAAACCCCATGGGTTTAAGTATCTGGCAGATTCTTATCGTCGTCGTACTGATTATTTTGCTGTTTGGCCGCGGCAAGATCTCAGACCTCATGGGCGACGTCGCTCAAGGCATCAAGAGTTTCCGTAAGGGGCTCAATGAAGATGAGATCCCGCCGAACGACGCCAGTAAGACGATAGAGGGCAATACAGTGCAAGGCACGGCGGACAGTATGCCGCGCGACACCAAAGACGCACAGCAGGGCGAAACCCTGAAGCGCTAGCCGAGCAAAAAAGGCGGACCCTGGACCCGTGTTCGATATCGGTTGGCCAGAGCTTATCGTCCTCGCTGTCGTTGCGGTGGTGGTGGTCGGGCCCAAGGAGCTTCCGCGCCTGATGACGATTCTTGGCCGCTATTTGGCGCGGGCGCGGGCGATGGCGGCGGAGTTTCAAAAAGGCTTCGAAGACATTGCGCGCGAAACCGAGCTTGAAGATTTAAAGCGCGAAATAGACCGGATAGGCGAGGGCGATATTCTTGCGTCACCGCCCTCCTTGCGCGCCGATGATGCCAGCGATCCCGCTACCGCTACCGACACGGCGGCAAGCACACCGGACACGCCACCAGAAGCGCCCTCTACGCCACCGGCAGGCGGAGAGCGCACGTGACCCGCCGCGACGGCGCCGACGACATCGAGGCCAGCCGGGCGCCGTTGCTTGACCACCTCATTGAGCTGCGGGCGCGGCTGATCAAATCGATCATTGCCTTCGTGTTGGCGTTTTGCCTCACCTTCTATTTCGCCGAAGAAATCTTCCGGTTTTTAACCCAGCCCTTAGCGCAAGCGCTGGCCGACGACCCGGATAGGCGGCTGATCTTCACCGCCTTGCAAGAGACCTTCTTCACTTACATCAAGGTTGCCATGTTCGCCGCGCTGTGCCTCGCCTTCCCGGTGATTGCCGGGCAATTATGGCTGTTCGTGGCGCCCGGCCTCTACCGCGACGAGCGCATGGCGTTCTTGCCGTTTCTAGCGGCAACGCCTGTGTTGTTTCTGCTCGGCGGGGCGCTGGTCTTTTATTTGATCATGCCGCTGGCGACGGAATTTTTTCTCTCGTTCGAAGCGCCCGGCGGCGATGGGGCGCTGCCGATCGAGCTCGAGGCCAAGGTCAACGAATATTTGTCGCTGGTGATGACGCTGATTTTTGCGTTCGGGCTGGCCTTTCAATTGCCGGTGCTGTTGATGCTGATGGGACGCGTCGGGCTGGCATCGTCTGCCGGGCTGGCCAAGCGGCGCAAATATGCCATCGTCGCGGCGTTCGCGGCGGCGGCGATTCTCACCCCACCGGACCCAATCAGCCAAATCGGCTTAGGCGTGCCGATCATCTTGCTGTACGAAATCTCGATCCTGGGTGTGCGCGGTATCGAGCGGCGCCGGGCCGATAAGCGCGCGCAGGAGACAGGGCAAAAAACCGTCTGATCTGCTGCTAGACCCGGTCTGCCGCACCATCGTATAGAGGGGCTGCTGCCGCCGCCCGGCGCCCGACGCGAAAGAGCCGCCCCCCATGCACGACGTTAAATGGATCCGCGACAACCCGGCCGCCTTCGACGCCGGGATGGCCAAGCGCGGCGTCGCGCCGCAAGCGGCGGATATTTTGACGCTCGACGACGCGCGCCGGGCGCTAATCCAGGATCTGCAAGCCTTACAGGCCCGCCGCAATGACGCCTCCAAGACCATCGGCAAGGCCAAAGGGCAGGGCGATGAGGCACAGGCGCAAACGCTCATCGCCGAAGTTGCAGCGCTTAAAAGCGACATCCAGGCCGGCGAAGACCGCCAACGGCAATTGGAGGCGCGAATCGAATCAGCGCTGGCCGGGCTGCCCAACCTGCCCGCGGACGACGTGCCTTTAGGCACCGACGAAACCGCAAATGTTGAAGTGCGCACGCATCTTGCCCCGCGCCCGTTAAACTTCACCGCCCGCGCCCATGACGACTTGGGCGAAGCGGCAGGGCTGATGGATTTTGATACCGCCGCCAAATTGTCCGGCGCGCGTTTTGTGGTGCTCAAAGGCGCGCTGGCGCGGCTTGAGCGCGCGTTGGCCAATTTCATGCTCGACATGCACACGCGTGAATTCGGGTATACGGAAGTTGTGCCGCCGATGCTGGTGCGCGACGCCGCCATGTTTGGCACGGCACAGCTACCGAAATTCGCCGACGACCAGTTCAAGACCGGCGCGCCGGACGATGCAAACGCCCATTGGCTCATCCCCACGGCGGAAGTGCCGCTGACTAATCTGGCGCGCGAGGCCATTCACGCTGAAGAAGACCTGCCCTTGCGCTATACGGCGTATACGCCGTGCTTTCGCAAAGAAGCCGGCGCCGCGGGCCGCGATACCCGCGGCATGATCCGTATGCACCAGTTTTCCAAAGTGGAACTCGTCAGCATCACCACCCCCGCCGACGCCACCGCAGAGCACGAACGCATGACGGCATGCGCCGAAGAGGTGCTCAAGCGCTTGGACTTACCATTCCGCACCGTGGTTTTGTGCACCGGCGACATGGGCTTTTCCGCCCGCAAGACCTACGACCTGGAGGTGTGGATGCCAGGGCAGAACGCCTATCGGGAAATCTCGTCGTGTTCGCAATGCGGGGCGTTTCAGGCGCGGCGGATGAACGCCCGCTACCGGCCGCATGGCGAAAAGAGCACACGCTTTGTCCACACCCTTAACGGGTCTGGCCTAGCCATTGGCCGCGCGTTGGTGGCGGTGTTGGAGAATTACCAACAGGTGGATGGCTCGGTGGCGGTGCCGGACGCGTTGAAACCCTATATGGGCGGTCTAGAGACCATCGAAACTGGAGCGGCGGCGTGAGCGATAAGCTGCAAATTGAAACCGCCGACGGTGGCGTGCGGCCGTTGCGCATTTTGTGTTCCAACGATGACGGCATTCATGCGCCAGGCCTTAAATCTCTTGAGAAAATAGCCAAGGCGCTGTCCAGCGATATATGGGTGGTGGCGCCGGAAACCGAACAATCCGGCGCCTCGCATTCGCTCACCCTCGCCAACCCGTTGCGGGTACGGCAGATAACCAAGCGCAAATTTGCCGTAAGCGGCACCCCAACCGATTGCGTGCTGATGGGCATTCGCGAAATCATGGCCGATACGCCGCCGGACCTGGTGCTGTCGGGCGTTAACCGCGGCCAGAACATCGCCGAAGACGTCACCTATTCCGGCACCATCGCCGCCGCTATGGAAGGTACGACGTTAGGTGTCCCCTCCATTGCTTTGAGCCAAGCCTATGGGTTTGAAGGCCGCGCCAAGGTGAAATGGGCCACCGCCGAACACCACGGGGCGGCGCTGATATCCAAATTGGTTGAAATGGGCTGGCCGCAAGACGTCTTGATCAATGTCAACTTCCCCGACGTGCCGCATAGTGCGGTCACGGAAGTGGAGGTGACGGTGCAAGGGGCCCGCGACCAGAACTTGACGCTCATCGACACCCGCATGGATGCGCGCGAAACGCCTTATTATTGGCTCGGGTTCCAGAAGCGGCTGTCCAACCCGCCGGAAGGTACAGATTTGCGCGCGATTTATGCCGGGCGCATTTCCGTCACGCCGCTGCACTTAGACCTTACGCACAAAACCACCCGCCGCGCCTTGTCGCGCGAGCTTGGCGGCATGCCGCCGAAGGCGATCACGCCGGTGCGGCTGGCTGCCCGCGCGAAAGGCACACGCTAATGCACGGCGATGGCAATCAGCCGCGCCTTATTCAGCTGATCATGGCGTTGCGCCGGCAAGGCATAACCGACGGCCGGGTGCTTAGCGCCATCGAGCGTATTCCGCGCGACCTGTTCGTGGAGCGCGCGTTTGAAGGCCAAGCCTACGACGATAACGCCCTGCCGATTGAATGCGGCCAGACCATCAGCCAGCCCTATATCGTTGCCTTCATGACCATGAAGCTGGAGGTTACCGACCGCATGAAGGTGCTGGAAATCGGCACCGGGTCGGGCTATCAGGCCGCCGTCTTGGCGCTGTTGTGCCGGCGGCTTTACACCATCGAGCGCTACCGCACGCTGTTGAAAGCGGCGGAGAGCCGGTTTGAGACGCTGCAGCTTACCAACATCACCTCCATGGTCGCCGATGGTGCCTTAGGGTGGCCGGAACAAGCGCCGTTTGACCGTATCATCGTCACCGCGGCCGCGCCCGACATACCCTTAACCCTCGTCAACCAGCTTAAGGTCGGCGGTATCGCCATCGTGCCGATTGACGTGCCGGTGGGTGAAGGCAGCGGCCAGATATTGACAAAGCTGACCAAAACCGACGCCGGATATACGCGTGAAGACCTACTGCCGGTGCGCTTCGTACCGTTGGTAGAGGGCGCGGCACGAGAGATGTAGGCGATGCTGCGGCGTGCCGCCACACCTTTAAGCGCTGCGCCGCGTCTAGACTTTGTTAACCATATTGACCAAAGATTCCCCCCGTATTTTGCCCGTCATCCGCCCTGTGGCGGTGCGGGCGCCGACTAGGCATAATTGTGGGCTCCATGCCGATTGTCGCAGCGTGGTGTAAGAGCATGTGGTTTAAGAGGCTATCGCCGCCGGCGTGTGTACTGGCGTTATGCCTGCCGGTGTTGGCCGCGTGTGCAGCACCGTCGCCGCATAACGGCCGGCCCCTTGATTTGCAAGGTGCAGCGGCGCCCACGGCGCCTTATGACATTACCGTTGCGCGCGGCGATACGCTGTCCGGCCTTGCCGCGCGCCATAATGTGCCGCTGGCAGCTTTGGCCCGCGCGAACAATCTAGCACCGCCTTATACACTGTATGCGGAACAACGGCTTACCATACCGGTGCCGCGCACCTATCGTGTGCGCTACGGCGACACGCTATCGCAGATCGCCGCCGCCCATAACACCACCACAAAGGACGTGGCGCGCCTCAACAATCGGCACGCGCCTTACCCGATTTATGCCGGCGAAACCTTACGCCTTGGCGGCTGGATACCGGGCAGCGACACTGATAGCCGCCGTTACGCGGCTACTAGCGCCGCACCGGCGACGCCAGCCACGCCGGCCACGCCGGCCGCACGCCAAGATGCTAAAGCCGCCGCGCCGCGGGCGAAGCCTGATAGTCTGGTACAACCGTCTCAGCGCGCGGGCCGCTTCGTATGGCCGGTGCATGGCCAGGTCATTTCAAGCTTTGGCCCTAAGGACGGTGGGCTGCGCAATGATGGCATCAATATTAGCGTGCCGCCGGGAACACCCGTCGTTGCCGCCGAAAACGGCGTCGTCGCCTATGCGGGCAACGAATTAAAGGGCTATGGCAATATGATATTGGTGCAGCATAGCGGCGGCTACGTCACCGCCTATGCGCATAATGCGCAACTGTTAGTTGCGCGCGGCGATACGGTTACGCGTGGGCAAAAAATAGCATCGTCCGGGGCCACCGGCGGCGTCAGCGAGCCGCAAGTGCATTTTGAGATCCGGCGCGGCGCGCAGCCGGTCAACCCGATGCCGTATCTTGGCAATACGGTGGCGGCGCGCTAGCGGCCACCCTTACCAACTACCGCTACCTGTTCCCCCTAGCTAAGCGATGTGCCAAGCCTGCCGGCGACCTCTTGGATGAATTGCCAGGCCACACGGCCGGACCGGGCGCCGCGCGTATGCGCCCATTCCACCGCTTGCGGGCGCATATCCGCCCACGGCATGGCCAGGGCGTAATGGTCGGCATATTGCCGGACCATGTGCAAATAGTCCTCCTGGCTGCAATGATGAAAGCCTAACCACAGGCCAAACCTATCGGACAACGACACCATTTCCTCCACCGCTTCACCGGGGGTAATGGCGCGCTGCTGCTCGTTGTCCATCATGTCGCGCGGCATCAAGTGGCGGCGGTTGGAGGTGGCGTAAAACAGCACGTTCGCCGGGCGGCCTTCGATGCCGCCCTCAAGCACCGCTTTGAGCGATTTGTAGCTGGTATCGGCCCGGTCAAACGATAGATCGTCGCAAAATATCAAAAACCGCCGTGCCTGGCCGCGCAGCAGCGCCATAAGCCGCGGCAAAGTGGCAATGTCCTCGCGGTGGATTTCAACGAGCGCCACCCCCCCGCCGGCGGCGGCGCTAACCCGGGCGTGGACGGCTTTCACCAGCGAACTTTTGCCCATACCGCGCGCACCCCACAACAGCGCGTTGTTGGCCGGCAGACCTTGGGCAAAGCGGTGGGTGTTGCGCAGCAGCGTGTCGCGGGCGCCATCAATGCCATAGAGCAAATCAAGGTCGATGCGCGCCACTTCCGCCACCGGCACCAGCGTGCCCATATCGCCCTGCCAGACAAAGGCATCAGCCGCCGTCAGGTCCGTGAGGGGTACGGGGGCGGGGCTGGATGCCTCCAGCGCTTGGGCGATACGCTCTAAAAGCGGCACGAGGCGCAACAGATTTTCGGAAGGTAGGTGGCCATCGGCCATGATGCGGTGATTCTCCTAGCGACAGCCGGGCAGGTGCATAGCTTGCCCCCGGCAATGCGCTAATGCTACCACGCCGGGCGCTTAGCCAAATACAGCTGCTTAATCCCAAATATAGCCGCTTGATCGAAGGTGGCGCATATGCGTCCTTGCGGGCAGCGCCGGTGGTTGGTTTTCAAAGGTGCAGCGCACCGGTATAGTCCGCCCGCGCCGGCCAGCACGCGGCCGTTCGCGGCTTATCGGCTATCTCGTGGAGACTTGAATGCTTATATCCCCAGCATACGCCCAAACAGCGGGAGGGGGCGGTGATTTTCTTGTCACCATCTTCCCGTTTATCATCGTTTTCGCGATCATCTATCTGCTGATATTGCGGCCGCAGCAAAAGCGCATCAAAGAGCACCGCGCAATGGTCGAAGGGGTGCGCCGCGGCGATACGGTGGTTACCGCCGGCGGCATTATCGGTAAGGTCGTCAAAGTGGTGGATGACACCGAAGTGCAGGTGGAAGTGGCCGAAGGCACACGGGTGCGGGTGGTGCGCAGCACCTTATCCGACGTGCGCTCCAAAACCGAGCCGGCACCGAAAGCCGCCAACGGCAACGCCGCGGACACCGAAACCAAATCCTAAACCGGCGCGCGCCGCGGGCGGAGACCATCTGAATGCTCTATTTCCCACGTTGGAAATACACCCTCATCGCCATCGTCTGCGCCATGGGCTTTGTGCTGTCGGCGCCTAATCTTGTGTCGAAAGAGATATTGGCGGAGCTACCGGACTGGGTGCCCTCCAACCAGGTCAATCTGGGCCTGGACCTGCAAGGCGGCTCGCATCTGCTGCTGCAGGTGGACGTGGACACCGTGCTGGCCGACCGGTTGGAAGCGCTGATGGACGATGTGCGCCAGACCTTGCGCACGGCGCGCATCGGCTATACCGGCCTGGGCACCGCCAATGACGCCGTCACCGTGCGCATCCGCAAACCGGAAGACGTCGAGCGCGCTTTGGACCTGCTGCGCGAGCTCTCGGTGCCGATTACCGCCAATATTTTTGCCGCCGTGCCGGAACGCGATTTAGCGTTTGAGGAAAACGCCGGCCGCATCAGCATTACCCTCACCGATGCGGCGCGCACCGAACGCCTAAACAGTGCGTTGGAACAATCGATCGAGATCGTCCGCCGCCGCATTGACGAATTGGGCACGACGGAACCGGTCATCCAGCGCCAAGGCGCCGACCGCATTTTGATCCAAGTGCCCGGCCTTGATGACCCGCAACGGCTCAAGGCGCTGCTTGGGCGTACCGCAAAGCTCAATTTTCATTTGGTGGATACGTCGGTCTCGGTCATCGAGGCCATTCAAAACCGCCCGCCCGCCGGCTCGCAGGTATTGCCGTTGGTGGACGGCTCGGCCGGCTCGGTGCTGATCCGCCGCCGGGTGATGGTTTCCGGCGAAAGCCTGGTGGACGCCCAACCCGGCTTTGACCAGCAAACCAACGAGCCGGTGGTGTCGTTCCGCTTCGATGCCTCCGGCGCCAAGCGATTTGCGGATGTCACCCAGGCCAATGTCGGCCGGCCGTTTGCCATCGTGCTCGACAATGAGGTGATTTCCGCACCGGTCATCCGCGAGCCCATTCTTGGCGGCAGCGGCCAAATCAGCGGCGGCTTCACCGTTACCGAGGCCAACGATCTAGCGATATTGCTGCGCGCCGGGGCGCTGCCGGCGCCGTTGGATGTGCTCGAAGAACGCACCGTCGGGCCGGGCCTTGGCGCCGATAGCGTGGCCGCGGGCAAGGTTGCATCGGCGATAGGCTTTGCCGCCGTTATTCTATTTATTATTGCCGTATACGGATTGTTCGGTATTTTCGCCAACGCAGCGCTGATTATCAATATGGCGCTGATTTTCGGCGTGCTGTCGCTGTTGCAGGCGACGCTAACGCTGCCCGGCATCGCCGGTATCGTGCTGACCATCGGCATGGCGGTGGATGCCAATGTGTTGATTTTCGAGCGCATCAAAGAAGAAATGCGGGCGGGCAAGACGCCGGTCAACGCCATAGATGTGGGCTATTCGCGCGCGCTTGGCACCATCATCGATGCCAATATCACCACGTTCATTGCCGCCGCCATTCTGTTTCAGATGGGCTCGGGCCCGGTGCGCGGGTTTGCCGTGACGCTGGCGGTCGGCATCGTCACCTCGGTGTTTACCGCTTTTACGGTCACGCGCCTTTTTGTCTCCTTATGGCTTAAGCAGCGCCGCCCTGCTGAAGTGCCGCTATAGAAGCCGGAAAACCTTGATGCGCAAATTAAAGCTCGTTTCCGATGACACGCATATCCCGTTTATTGGGATGCGGTTCGTGGCGTTGGGCCTGTCGGCCACCGCGGTGGTGGTGTCGGTGGCGCTCGTGGCTATCCTTGGGCTTAACTTTGGCATTGATTTTCGCGGCGGCACGCTGATTGAAATCGGCAGCGAGGAGCCGGCGGATATCGCTGATCTGCGCGGCCGGTTGGGCAATTTGGGCCTTGGTGACGTGCAAATTCAAGAATTCGGCGCGCCGACCGATGTGTTGATCCGCGTTGAAACGCAGCCGGGCGGCGCGGAAGCGCAACAGGCGGTGGTCGATGCGGTGCGCGCGGAGCTTGGTACCGCGTTTGACTATCGCCGCGTCGAAGTGGTCGGCCCAACCGTCTCCGGCGAACTCATCGAAGCGGGCGTCTTGGCCATCGTCCTCGCCGTCGGCATGATGCTGGTCTATATCTGGTTCCGGTTCGAATGGCAGTTTTCCGTCGGGGCGGTCGTCGCGCTGATCCATGACGTGCTGATCACCATGGGTCTGTTCGCGCTGTTGCAGCTTGAGTTCAACCTGTCGATCGTCGCCGCGCTCTTGACCATCGTTGGTTATTCGATGAACGACACGGTGGTGATCTATGACCGGGTGCGCGAGAAGCTGCGCAAATACAAGCGCATGCCGCTGCCCGAATTGCTGGACCTAGCCGTCAACAAGACCCTGTCGCGCACGATCATGACCTCGGTCACCACCCTCTTGGCGCTGATATCGCTTTATATTTTCGGCGGTGAGGTCATTCGCGGCTTCACCTTCGCCATGATCTGGGGCATCGTCATCGGCACCTATTCGTCGATTTTCGTAGCCGCGCCGATGCTGTTATGGCTGGGCATCAAGCGCGATTGGTCGGGCGCGGGGGCAGGGGAGCCGGGCAGCAAACCGGCCCCGCAAGCCGGAGAATAAGCATAGGCCTCAAGCCTTGGCCCCAAGCCTTCACATCAGGGCAGCTAGGGGCATATTCTAGCAGGACGATTCTTGAGGCGCGGGCGGCATCGCCGCCGGCAGCGCCGCTGTAAGGGGAGATGGGGATGGCTGGTATTTTAACAAATCTGCGCAGCACGGTTATTGCCGGGTTCGGCCTCGCGTTGCTGTTGTTTATATTCTACATCTATGGGCAGTTCAGCGCTGCTGCGCATATTGGCGATGCGCTGGGCTCCACCGTGTTCTGGGCCTTTATCTTCCGTTGGGCGCACGTGTTGTGCGGCATTATGTGGATCGGGCTGCTTTACTATTTCAACTTCGTCCAAATCCCCAACATGCCGTCGATCCCGGACGAGCAAAAGCCTGCGATCGGCAAGGTGATTGCGCCGGCGGCGCTGTGGTGGTTCCGCTGGGGCGCCATGGGTACCATCGTCTTCGGCATTCTTCTTGCCGGCCTGAACGGCTATCTCATCGACGCCTATTTGCTTGGCCTGACCGATGGCGGCGCCAGCACGATTATCGGCATAGGCATGTGGCTTGGCACCATTATGTGGTTCAACGTGTGGTTCATCATTTGGCCGAACCAGAAAATTGCCCTTGGCATTATCGACGCCGACGCGGAGCAAAAGCCCAAAGCGGCGCGCACGGCGATGCTGTTCTCACGCACCAACACGTTGCTGTCTATCCCCATGCTGTTTGCCATGGTGATCAATCAAAACGCCTTCTAACCGGCGCCCACCATCTGTGCCGCCAACGGCGCTATCTGTCCTGCCCAGATAGCGCCGTTTGCATGCAGGCGGCGGGAGACGCATTCAAGGCGGCGCGCCGATGACGCAGCCCGACCCACAAACCCGTTCAGCGCTGCCCAAGAGCACGGTGCAGAGCTTGCGGCACGCCGATTCCGACCGGTTCTTATCGGCGCTGTTCGCACCCGCCGAGATGCGCGAGCACATTCTTGTTCTTTACGCGCTTGACCATGAGCTCAAGCGCATTCCGCATGCTGTCAGCGAGCCGATGCTGGGTGCCATTCGGTTTCAGTGGTGGCGCGATACGGTGGGGGCAATTTATGCCGGCGACATGCGCGGCCATGCCCTCGTTCCCGCGCTCGCCCAGGCGATTGGCCACGCCGACTTAGCGCCGGCAGCATTTCATGCCTGGCTCGATGCGCGCGAAGCAGAAATGACGCACTACCCGTTCGCAACCCTGCAAGAGATGACCCGCCACGCCACCCAAGCCGACGGAACGGTGATGGAAATGGCAGCGCGGGTACTAAGCGAGGGAGCGCTCGACGCCGATACGGCCGCCACCGCGCGGGCGTTAGGCACCGCCTATGGCCTTACCGATATGCTGAGGCGGCTGGCCGCGGCCGCTACCCGGCGCACAGCCTTTGTGCCCCACGATATGGCCGGGCAGGGGGCGGACATGCTATTTGCCGGGCAGATGACGGATGCAGCCGCGGCGGCCTTTGCCGCGGCCCTGGACATGGCGCAGGAAACGTTCTGCTCGGCGCGCAGCCAAGCCCTACCCAAAGCCTGCCTGCCGGCGCTGCTGCACGCAGCGCTGGTGCCCGGCTATGTGCGGCTCATGCGGCGCGCAAGCTTTGACCCGCTGCGCACGCGCGCGGACATTCCCGCCTATCGCCGGCAGACGGTGTTGCTGGCGCGAGCCCTGCGCGGGCGTCTCTAGCTTATCTTTGTGCCGCTACTATTCCGCCGCCTGCCGGGCGCCTAGCCACACGTCCAGGTCGGCGCGGGCGCGCGCGGTGATGGCGCGCTTGCGTGCCGCGCCTTTGGCCTTGCCGCGCAGGCGCGCACCACCTGGGGTTTTGGCAATTGTAACGGGCGGAAACAGGCCGAAATTCACGTTCATCGGCTGGAACGACCCGGCGCCCGCATCCACATGGCCGCCGGTAATATGGGTGAGCAGCGCCCCTAGCGCCGTGGTGACGGGCGGCGGTGCTATGCGTTGGCCACGCGCCTGCGCGGCGGCAAAGCGGCCGGCCAATAGGCCCATGGCGGCGCTTTCCACGTATCCTTCAACGCCGGTGATCTGCCCGGCGAACCGCACATCCGGGCGCGCCTTGAGGCGCAATTCCGCATCCAGCAATTTCGGGCTGTTGAGGAACGTGTTGCGGTGCAGGCCGCCAAGCCGCGCGAACTGCGCATTTTCAAGGCCGGGGATGGTTCTGAAAATGCGCGTTTGCGCGCCGTGGCGCAGCTTAGTTTGAAAGCCCACCATGTTGTAGAGCGTGGCCAGCGCGTTATCCTGGCGCAATTGCACCACCGCATAAGGTTTTGTGTCCGGTGCGTGCGGATTGGTTAGGCCGACCGGTTTCATCGGCCCGTAGCGCAAGGTCTCGCGGCCACGCGCGGCCATCACCTCGATGGGCAAGCAGCCTTCGAAATAAGGTGTTGCCGCCTCCCACTGCTTGAAATCGCTTGTCTCGCCAGCCAGCAGTGCGTCGATGAACGCGTGGTACTGCGTTTCATCCATTGGGCAGTTGATGTAATCGGCACCGGTGCCGCCAGGCCCGCTTTTATCGTAGCGCGATTGAAGCCAGGCCTGTGACATATCCACCGTGTCAAAATGTACAATCGGCGCGATGGCATCGAAAAAGGCCAACTCTTCTTCGCCGGTCACCGCCTGAATGGCCTGGGCTAAGCCCGGTGCGGTCAAGGGACCGGTGGCGATAATCGTATTGCCCCACTCTTGCGGCGGCAGAGCGGTTATTTCGTGTCGCTCGATGGTAACCTGCGGCTCCGCTGCCAGCGCTGCGCTGACCGCGCGCGAAAACCCTTCTCGGTCGACCGCCAGCGCGCCGCCGGCCGGCACTTGGTTGGCATCGCCGGCGCGCATAATGAGCGACCCGGCGCGGCGGAGTTCCGCATGCAGAAGGCCGATAGCGCTGGTTTCGGCATCGTCGGAGCGAAACGAATTCGAGCAGACCAGTTCGGCCAGACCATCGGTCTGATGCGCATCGGTTGTCCGTACCGGCCGCATTTCGTGCATGATAACCGGCACACCGGCGCGGGCGATTTGCCACGCCGCCTCCGAGCCGGCCAAACCGCCGCCGATGACGTGAACTGTCGTCTTAGTATCCATACGCCAGACTTAGGTCACCTATGCGTGCGCTGCAAGTTTCCAGCGCGGTGCGGCATTGCACCCCTTGCGCCTAAGCCTATTTGCGCGGAGCATGTGGGCCTGATCCATAACATGATCCATAAAGATGTGTCCTGATCGGAACAACCAATGAGACGACACCTATGGGGCCTATGCGGGTTTGCCGCATTGAGCGTCGCTGCGACATCCACGGTGGCGGACGAAGAGCCGGATCTGGTGGGGTGCTCCTATCTTGGTCTTGACCTGTACGGCGAGGTTATTTTGGTGTCGGACGACCCGGATGTGCGGGTTGAGATTGTGCAAAAAGACCCGGATATCCGCGTGCAATGGGTCAACCGCCACGCCGGGTCGTGCGGGTATTGGCGGCTAGTGGGGTTGGGCGCCGATTTCAGGGTTCAGATCGTGCCGGAGAACGGCGACATAAAAATCCAAGAAGTGGAAAGCAATCCGGGCTTGCCGTAGCGGGCGGTGGTAATGCGCTAATGGGCAACCGCGGCCAGTTCGCCCGTATCCCCCAAATAGCCATCCCAGGCGAACCAAAAGGCGATGTGCCCGGGCATGCGGTAGAATTGGGTGCCGTCAGGCCCAGTTAAGGCGCTTTCGCTGACCTCCCAAATACCGTCATCGGATGTCAGCTGGGTGGCCGATGGCCCGGCGGCAAACGGGCGGCCATCGGTGCGGTAGGCGCGCACGCTGCGGCTTGCCGCATCGCCGATAAGCGTAACCGGCACGATGCCGGCCACGTCATTGATGACCGCGCCGCCTTCAAACTGCGACAGCCGCCACGCCTTCTCCAACCCGGCACCGCGCAGCGCAAAGACATAATCCTTCGGGCCTAGTTCCGCGCGATCCACGGGCGCGGGGAAAATCAGCTCCGGGCTTGAGAAATAATCTCCATACGGCGCACCCGGCGTATAATCGCGGCGGTAGCCGGTGTTGAGCGATAGCACCCGCGTATGCGGATTGCGCGCTTTCCAGTCCTCCCAGGTGGTGATGGTCACCGGCCGCGTTTTGAGTTCGATGCCCGAACCGGTAAGCGCGCCGACCACCGGGCGGCCGGTGAACTGGTTCCACAAGCTTTGCGTTGCATGATCATACATCAGCTTGTTGGAGCGGTAGAGCAGGCCGGAGGAGCCGAAGGTAAACGGCGCATCGCGGCCCGCAACGGTGGTATCGAACAAAATGCCCGAGCCGCACAAGGTGCAATAGGCCAGGCTCACCGGCACGCCGCCGACAACGTCGTTGAACATTTCGTGCCAATCCATGATGCGCAGCGGATAGGCGCGCGCATCGCCGTTGATCTCAACGCCGAACACCAGTTCGTTGCCGGTTAGATAGTCGGCTGCATCGGAGGCGATAAGCTCCGGATTGGTCAAGGCGGGAATACCGTCTTTCAAGACACCGCCCCACACCGCCTCCCACAAAGGTATTTCGTGCGCCACGCCGGGATAGATGAAGCCATAGAATTGCGGGTCGATACGCGCCAGCACCAGCGCCCGCGTTTCATCGTAGCCGGCAAACGGCGTCAACCCCTGTTGCCGCTGCAGCCATTGCATCCAGTCAAACCAGCTTTCGCCGTAGCTTTCGCCTGTGAGCGCTTCCAACGCAGAGCCAAGCGCCGGCCGCATGCTGCGGTGAAAGCGCAACGCCTGCACCAGCGCGAACGCGCCATCCACATTGCCGCGGGCGATGAAATATTCCATCGCGCCGACAACCGCCGCCTGATTGTCCGAGACCAGATCAAGCGCCCGCGCCACCTCTTCCGGCCGTTCGCGGACCGTATCAGCGCTGCCCGCATCCTGCGGTTGCGCCTGGGCTACCGCAAAGCTGGCAATACCACCTGCTACCGCGATAGCGGTCATGACGCGCGACACCAAATGCATGGCTGCACCCCCTTGCATAAGAAATGGGCAAGGCGCACCGTGCCGCCTTGGCGCCGGCGATGCACTTCACTATGGCGCACATTCGCGTGACGCTGCCCCGTGACATTGCCCCGTGGCACTGAGGTATTGCTTAGTTCCACACCGGCGGGTGCTTGCCGGCCCACGGGCAGGCATCTTCAAGCTGGGCCGCTAACCGAAAGAGCGTCGCTTCATCACCATAGCGGCCGGTGAACATCATGCCCAACGGCAGCCCGTCTTGCGACCACCACAAAGGCAAGGATAAAGAGGGCTGGCCGGTAAAGTTAAACGGCGGCGTAAACGCAAACACCTCTCCTTGCCGTGCGTTGACCTCTTTCGGCTCCAGATTGACCGGGTCTATGTAACCGATCTCCGGCGGCGGCGTGCTCATCACCGGGCACAGATAGGCGTCATAGGGTGCCAAGGTGGCGAGGATTTGCCGCGATAGCCGGCGCAGCGTCCGCCACCCCCAAAACGCCTGCGCGCCGGTGACCCTGGCCCCGGATTTAAGCGCCGCCCATGTCAGTGGTTCCAGTTCATCGGCTTGCGGTGGACGGCCCAAGAGCTCTTCACGCTCCATCATGCCGGCGGCGAAATTGGCAGCGGATACCAGCCCTTGCGCGCGGTACAGCGTGCGGTAATCGACACCTAACCCTTGTTCGACGCAGTCATGGCCCAACTCCCGCAACAGCGTGACCGTCTTTTCCAGCGCTGCAAGATTTTCCGGATGCACGGTATGGCGGCCGGGCCGTTCGGCCGAATAGGCGATGCGCAGCGTACCCGGTGCGCGGGCAACCTCTTCAAGAAACGGCCGCGCATAAGGCAACGGCGCATAGGGGCTATCGGGCTCCGGCGCGCAGGTTGCGTCCAGCATCGCCGCGCTGTCACGGACACTGCGCGTCACCACGTGATCGACCGAAAACCCCATGGCGCGTTCACCGTCTTCACCGGAATCAGGATTGCGTGCCCGCGTGGTCTTAAGACCCACCAGCCCGCAGCACGCAGCCGGAATGCGAATGGAGCCGAGCCCGTCTGAGGCATGCGCCATCGGCACGATACCCGCCGCCACGGCGGCAGCAGCGCCGCCGGAAGACCCGCCGGCAATATGGTTTGTGTTCCACGGGTTGCGGCACGGGCCAAGCCGGGCGGATTCAGTCGTGCCGGTAATGCCGTATTCCGGCGTATTGGTTTTACCGACAAAAACCAAGCCGGCCTGCCGGTACCGTTGGGCTAAAATACTGTCGGCGTCTGGCACATAGTCGCGCAAATAATGCGAGCCGGACGTGGCCGGCCAGCCCGCCACCTTCACCCCCAGATCCTTGATCAGAAACGGTACCCCCTTGAAGGGGCCGTCGGGCAGGGGGCCTTGCGCCCATGTGCGCGCGTCGTCATAGCCTTTGTAAACAACTGCATTGAGCGCGGGGTTGTGCGTTTCGATCCGCTCAATCGCCGCGTCCACCAGCTCAAGCGGTGTCATCTCTTTGTCGGCAACAAGCTGGGCAAGGCCAACGCCATCATAATCTGTATACGCATCAAAAGCCATGCTGCATCCTCCACCTTAGTCCCATAGGGGCGGGTGGCGGTGCGCCCAAGGGGCTGCTTCTTCTAGCTGCGATGCTAGGCGCAGCAGCGTTGCTTCGTCGCCAGCGCGCGCGGCGAAGTGCACGCCCACGGGCAAGCCGTCCGGCGTCCAGTGCAACGGCAAAGAGATGGCCGGCTGCCCGGTGGCGTTTTCAATCGGGGTGAAAGGCACATAATTGAGGATCGGGGCAAAGGCCTTTTCCACGTCGCCTTCGTTGATATTGACGGTGCCGATGGGCAGCGGCGGCCGACCCAATGTCGGTGTTAGCCACAGGTCATAGGTATCGTGCCAAGCGGCCACGCCACGCGCCATCACCTGCAAAAAGGCAACGGCGTTTAGGTAATCGGCGCCGTTTATCTTGTTGCCCGCTTCCACCATACCCGCGGTCAACGGTTCTAAGTCGCCTTGCTTTGGCGTCTTGCCGAACAGCATGTTTTGCACGGCGATTTGTTGCGCAACGCCCGTCGCCCATAAGGTCATGAACGCCGGCTGCATCATATCGGCATCGATCGGCGGCGCCGCCTCTTCGACCTCGTGGCCAAGATCCGCTAACAGGTTCGCCGTCTGCTCCACAGCGGTGACGCATTCCGGGTCCAAAGCATCCCCGTTAAGCGCTTTGGTGGTGAAGCCAATGCGCAAGCTGCCCGGCGGCAGGCTGATATCGGTGGACCACAAGCCTTCGTGGTGCGGCGCGAAATAAGGATCCCCGGGCTCCGGGCCGGCGGCGATGTCGAGGGCAACGGCCGTATCGCGGACGCTGCGGCTGACCACCAAGTCCGCGGTCAACCCCGACATGGCATCGCCGATCAGCGGGCCTTGCGGCACGCGGGCGCGGCTGGGTTTCAGCCCCACAAGGCCGCAGCACGAAGCGGGAATGCGGATCGAGCCACCACCGTCATTGGCGTGCGCCAAAGGCACGATGCCCGCCGCGACCGCCGCCGCGGAGCCGCCGGACGAGCCGCCCGGGCTGTGTTGCGTATTCCACGGGTTGCGGGCAGCGCCGTAAAGATTGCTTTCGGTCACCGGCACCAGCCCAAATTCCGGCACGTTGGTTTTGCCCAAGGGCACCAGGCCTGACGCCACAAAGCGCGCCGTCAGTGTGGAATGCACCGATGCCACATTGCCTGCAAGAAACCGCGACCCGTATTGCGTGGGCACCCCTTCGAAATCGCCCATAATGTCTTTGAGGAGAAACGGCACGCCGGCAAACGGCGCCGAGCGGTCGCCTGCGTCGACGGCGGCGGCCACCTTGCGGCCTTGCTCTGCCATATCGATGACAACGGCGTTGAGAACCGGATTGTGTTTCTCGATCCGCGCTATGGCCTCTTCGGCCAATTCACCGGCGCTTACCTCGCCTTTGCGCACTAACTCCGCAAGCCCGACCCCGTCATGTGCCGCATAGGCATCCATGGCCATGGTTTTCTCCTCCCGCCATATTGTTTTCGTATCGGACACCACGCTACTGGAGCGGGCAAAAAACCGGAAGGGCTAAGCGAACGGAAAAGGCGGTGTGCCGGCAAATATCGGGCCATCGAGGATCGGCGCCGTGCCGCCTTGCCATAGCGGTGCGCGCAACGTCGCCCGGCGCACAACGTCTGCCGGCCCGCTATCGGTCTGCGCCGCGTTGGCGTTGGCGACGGTCACAATTTGCGCCTCGATGGCGTCCTGCGTGACCGTGAGCACGGTGTAGCCATTGGCATGACTGTCCATATATCTGAGATAGGGGTTGGCCGCGGCATTAGCGAGCCAGCCGGCAAGCGTGGTGCTGCCGGTGAGGCTGGCAGCTAACGCGGCGCGCGCGCCGTGCATCATCAGCAGGTTGAAATTTTCACGCATCGTCCCGTCCGCCTCCTCGATGACGACCAACGGCCGAAACGGGTCATCGGGGCCGCGCGTAAAGCGTTCGGCACCGCTGAACATGGTCGTCGACGATATGCTCGTAGTTGCAAACTCCAAGGCTGTACCTTGCGGTGCTTCCGCGTCCGGGTCGGTGGTCAGAACGGCCGCCCCGTGCATGTGGTAATCGCCGGCGCACGACACCACGCCAGCGATCTTCTGCTCATGAACGAATGTCATCAGTTCGCGCAGCTCGCCCGGATAGCCGTTCCACGCGTCAATGCCGACGGCAACATTCGGCAGGCCCTGAAACGGCAGCGACGCCAGGTCTATGCGTAACGCCATCGCCGGAATGGAATTGGCCCATAATTTCCAATGCGCGCCGCTTTGCTGCAGCGCCGATTTGAACCAGGCTTTTTGCGTGTGGCCAAGCAATGAGGCGGCAGGGGCGTCAGCGCGCGGATTGGCAATCTCAGCCCCATCCGGGCCGCTAAATACCTGTGGCGGGCTGCCGTAATTGGCCAAGCGGCCGGCATCGAGCGCGCGCACCACATCCACCGGCGGCGACGGCGCACCGATAGCCTCTTCGAGCGCTTGGTCCATCGGTATCGGCGCCCGGTAGCTGCGCGTGTCGGTGAGGATGAGGGATGCCGTCTTGCCCCAGTCCAGCGACCGGTAAATGGTCAGCGACGCCAAGGCGGCCTTGTTGTCAGCGTCGTCGATCAAATAGCCGGCACCGGGTGCACCGCCGGCGCTGTCGGCAACCTCCGTTGCCGTAAAGGCGTGCGCCGGCGCTTTAAGGCGAGCGGGGATGAACTCAAACCAGGCTTGGTTGGCGGCAACCTTGCGCTGCTGCGCCGGGCTGTCCACGCCGTCATAGGTTGCATAGCTCTGCCAGCTATCATTGGTGAATTCGTGGTCGTCCCAGGTGCAAATGAACGGCCAGCGGGCGCGCGCCGCCTGCAGCGCCTCATCTTGCAAATAGGTTTTGTAGAGGTGCCGGTAATCGGCCACAGTGCGTGCGTATGCGGTGCCGTCGGCCATCGTCGCGCCATCGGGAAACGGCGCAACGCGCCGCGCCGCTGCCACACCCTCCGGCAGGTCGGGCGATCTCTCGTAAATGAAATCGCCTAAATGCAGCACCGCGTGGATCTGCTGGCCGGGCGGGGCTGCCTTATCGTCTTCCAGCAGCCGCGCCCACGCGCCAAAGAACCCTTGCTCGTAGTTCTGGCACGCGGCCATGGCCAGGCGCAACGGTGCCACACTATCGGCGGCGGGCGCTGTGCAGGTGCGGCCTAGGCGCGAGATATCGCCGGCACTGGAGACGAAGCGGTAAAAATACCAGCGCCCGGGCATGAGCCCGCGCACGGTAACGCGCAGCGTGTAATCGTTAGCCAGCGTAGCAACAACCTGCTGCTCCAGCACCACGGTGGTGAAGGTGTCATCCGGCGAGACTTGCACGGTGAGTGGCAAGGGGGCGGCGGATCTATCGAGCGGCATCGCCCGCGTCCACAGCACCACGCCGTCCGGCGCCGGGTCGGCGGAGGCCACGCCGTGGTCGAAGCGGGCACGGCGGCCGGCCGCGCCGCCTTGCGCCCATGCCGGGGCAAACCCAACGCTGCTGGCCAGCGCCACAAAGCAGCCTGCACTGGCACCGAAGCGGCTCAAAAACTGGCGGCGTGTCGTCTGGGTTTGGTCGCTCATGCGCCCTCATCCGCTCCCGCGCATCTATCGAGCGCCACAATGACCGCTAACGGCCGGCGCGGCAACGTCTTACGGGCGCCTTGCGGGGGACTTCTATGTGGCGCCGGCAGTAGCTACCGGTAGATCGCCGCTAGCGGCGGGCGGTGCGTGTCTTGGTTTTTGTCTTGGCTTTGGTCTTTGTGGGTGGGCGGGTTTTTGCTTTCGTTTTTGGTGTGGCTTTACGCTTTGGCGCAGGCGCCGTTTCCGCCGCCGGCGCTTTGCGCATAGGGCGGCGGGCGGCGGCGGCAGCCGCGGCGGCAAGCGCTGTTTTCTGTTTGCGGGCGGCGGATTTTGGCGCCCCGGTGCGGCTCTTTTTCAAAAGCGGTTTGAGATATTGGCCGGTATAGCTGCGCGGCACCGCCGCCACCTCGCTTGGCGTGCCTTGCGCCACGATTTCGCCGCCGCCATCGCCGCCTTCCGGGCCAATATCGATGATCCAGTCGGCGGTTTTGATAACCTCCAGATTGTGCTCGATCACCACCACCGTATTGCCTTGGTCGACAAGCTCGTGCAGCACATCCAGCAGCTTAGCCACGTCGTGAAAATGCAGCCCCGTCGTCGGTTCATCGAGGATATAAAGCGTGCGGCCGGTGGCGCGTTTCGACAGCTCCTTAGACAGCTTGACGCGCTGCGCTTCGCCGCCTGACAGCGTCGTCGCCTGTTGGCCGATCTTGATGTATCCCAGGCCGACCTGCTTCAAGGTTTCCAGCTTGTCACGCACCGCCGGCACCGCCTTGAAGAACGCCGCGCCATCCTCAACCGTCATCTCCAACACGTCGGCAATCGACTTATCGCGGAATTTCACCTCCAGCGTTTCGCGGTTGTAGCGGTGGCCGTGGCATACATCGCATTGCACGTAGACGTCAGCCAAAAAATGCATCTCGATCTTGATGACGCCACCGCCCTGGCACGCCTCGCAGCGGCCGCCTTTGACGTTGAACGAAAACCGCCCCGGCGTGTAGCCGCGCGCCTTGGCCTCCGGTAAGCCGGCAAACCATTCGCGGATCGGCGTGAAGGCGCCGGTATAGGTGGCCGGGTTAGAGCGCGGCGTGCGGCCGATGGGCGATTGGTCGATGTCGATGACCTTGTCGAGAAACTCAATGCCGGTGATTTTGTCGTGGGCGCCGGGTTGGGCACGCGCGTTCATCAAACGGCGGGAAAGGGCCGGGTACACCGTATCCACCAGCAATGACGATTTGCCGGAGCCCGAAACGCCGGTCACGCACACAAACGCCCCGAGCGGAATGTCGACGTCGACATTCTTAAGGTTGTTCTCGCGCGCGCCTTTGATGGTTAAGCGCTTTCGGCCGGGCGGGCGGCGCTCCGCCGGCAATTCGATTTGCCGCATGCCGACCAAATATTGGCCGGTCAGGCTCGCGCCCGACCGCATCACTTGCTTGGGCGTACCCGCCGCCACCACGGTGCCGCCGTGGACGCCGGCGCCGGGGCCCATATCCACCACGTAATCCGCTTCTAAAATGGCTTCTTCATCGTGCTCGACCACCACCACGGTGTTGCCGATGTCGCGCAGGCGCTTCAAGGTTTCAAGCAGGCGGGTATTGTCGCGCTGGTGCAAGCCTATCGAGGGTTCATCCAGCACGTACAGCACGCCGGTAAGGCCTGAGCCAATTTGCGATGCTAAGCGAATGCGCTGGCTTTCCCCGCCCGACAGCGTGCCGGAGCCGCGCGATAGGGTGAGATATTCCAGCCCGACATCGACAAGAAATTTCAGCCGTTCGCGGATTTCTTTCAACACCCGGCCGGCGATCTCTTTTTGCTGCGCGCTGAAAGTCTTATCCACCGTCGAGAACCACGCATGCGCCTCACGGATGGAAAATTGCGCCACCTCGCCCACGTGCAAGCCGGCGATCTTTACCGCCAATGCTTCCGGCTTTAAGCGAAACCCGCCACAGGCTTCGCACGGGTGCGACGATTGATAGCGCGCCAATTCCTCGCGCATCCAGGCTGAATCGGTTTCGCGCCAGCGGCGCTCGATATTGCCCAACACCCCTTCAAAAGGCTTTTTGGTTTTGTACGACCGGATACCGTCATCGTAGAGAAATTCAACCGCCTGCGTGCCGGTGCCAAACAAAATGGCGTTGCGTAGCGTGTCCGGAAGGTCGCTCCAGGCGCAATTC
>Ga0272441_10004517_pt1 | contig 25064 bp, 22 predicted proteins | sample SSMProp6N_FD_193582 | JGI IMG/M metagenome (GOLD analysis project Ga0272441, IMG submission 193582) | Marine sediment archaeal communities from Little Sippewissett salt marsh, Falmouth, MA, United States - SSM-Prop-6N | ecosystem: Environmental > Aquatic > Marine > Wetlands > Sediment ...
CGGGCAGAACGGCCCCATGCGCGGCGGACGGATCGCCGTGATCACGACGAGCGGCTGGCGCCGGATCCTGAACAGCAGCGCCACGGCCGGCTCCGTCGCTTGCCGCATGCGCCGCAAATCGAAATTCGAGCAGGGCCGGGGCAACGCGAACCTGAAATGGTAGGGGGTTCCCGCCAACCGGTTCTTCGAGTCGCCGGCGATCATGTTCAGGATTTCGGCCATGCCCTCGGAGACCTGGTCGTCCGTCAACAGATCCGGGTGGCTGCCCGTTACGGCGCCGATCAGCCCGGCGGCCAGCCGCCGGCTTGTGCTCAGGGCCATGAATCCGACGGTACGGCCGGGCGGCTTCATGATGATTGAGACGCCTGCCGGGATTTCCTCGTCCTCGCAGGATGCGGGCGTGCAAATCCGAACACACTTCGCCTCCATCGCCGCCATTGTCCGGATCACGCCGTGTGTCGCCGCCTGCACCGCCTCGTGTGGCACGATCTCCTTCACGCGATCTCTCCCACGCATTGCATGATTCGGGTAATCAGGTCTTCCTGCGTGTATGGTTTGGCCAGGTAGTTCTCCGCTCCCGCACGGACCGCCTTGAGGATGTTCTCCCGCTCCCCCTCCGACGTTACCATCATCACCGGGATCTTCGCAAGCTGCTTGTCCGCCTTGATCTTCTTCAACAGCGTCAAGCCGTCCATGCCGGGCATATGCCAGTCGAGCAGCACGAGTGAGATCTTCGTGCCCTCGCGTTTCAGCGTCTTCCACGCTTCGGCTGCATCGGCGGCCTCCAGCGTCTGGGCTCCGATCACCGCGCCGGCATTGACCACGAGCCTGCGCATCATCGCGGAATCGTCGACCGTCAGCAGTCTCATTGTATCCTCACGTAGTACGAAGCCTTCTTGTATTCACGCCTTTCAAAATCCGTCGAGTACCCCAGGAGCGACTCCGAGGCGCCGAGGAACAGGATTCCGCCGGGAAAAAGGGCTTCGGCCGCCCTGTGGAAAAGCGTCCGCTTGAAATCGTCCGCGAAGTAAATGCTCACGTTACGCAGCAAGATCAAGTCAAACTTCCCGAACGCCGTGAAATCGTTCTGGAGATTGAATTTCTCGAATCGGACGGATTTGCGCAAGGAGGGAAGCAGCACCGACACGTCTCCATCGGCTGTGAAGTATTCGCGCCGCAGTCGGTCGTTGAGGCCGCGTGACATGGCGATCGTGTTGTAGCGGCCGGACGCAGCCACGCGCAGGGCGCTGGGCGAAATATCGGTGCCGATCATCTCGAATTTCCGGATCAAATCGTGAAGATCGCCCTTACGGTTCGCGTACTCACGAAGCAACATGCCGAACGAGTAGATTTCCTGGCCCGTCGAGCAAGCGGCGGACCAGATCCGAACCCGCAGCTCTTGCCGCGTTCGCAGCCGATTGAAGAGCGCGGGGATGACCAGCTCCCGGATCGCGAGCCAGTGGTTCCCGTCCCGGAACCACGACGTTTCGTTCGTCGTGATCGCATCGATGATGCGATCTTGCAGCGACAGCGAATCGTCGTCCTGCGCCTTGCGATACAGATCGGCGAAGTCCCGTGCGCCGATCTCGGCCACCAGCCCGGCCAGCCGGCTCTCGATCAGGTAGCTCTTGTCCTCGGGCACGCAGATCCCGCATTGCTCGCGGATGTAGTCGCGCAGCACCGAAAATTCCTGTCGGGTCAGGTCCATGGCTGAAGGTGTCTACTCCATAACGAGCGACGTGATTCTTCCGGCGATCCGCGAGAGTGGGAGCACCTCATCGGCAAGTCCCGCTTCGACCACCGCGCGCGGCATGCCGTAGACAACACAGGTGTCTTCCGTCTGGGCGATACAGTAGCAGCCCCGCCGCTTCATTGCCGCGACCCCGTGTGCGCCGTCATCGCCCATGCCGGTGAGCACGACCGCAAGGATCTTGCCCTGCAACGTCGCGGCAGCGGATCGGAACAGAACGTCGGCCGAGGGCCGGCAAGAGTTGACCGGCGGCGAAAGGTTCATGCCGACCCTGAACGTCTCGACCGGGCCCTGCCCGCGGCGCAGGATCATGTGTTTTCCGCCCTGGGCGATCAAGATCGTGCCCGCCTCTACGAGATCACCTTCCACCGCTTCCCGTACGGCAAGCCTTGTGCGGGCGCCAAGGTGCTCCGCCAGCGACTTTGTGAACACCGCCGGCATGTGTTGAACGACCAGGATCGGGGCGGGGAACGCGGCCGGTAACGCCGGTAGCACCTGGGCAAGCGCGTTCGGGCCGCCGGTCGAAACCGCGATCAGTACGATCCGGAACCGGCTCGGCAAGGGCGCAAAGTGCGCGGCCCCCACGGCCTCCGACGGCGGCTCGCCCGAGGGCTCGCCCCACCGCACGGCGTGTGCAAGCAATCGGATCTGCACCTGCCGCAGGAGTGGACGCAACACCGCCGACAGCTCGGCGATGGCTTCGGACGGAGATGCCGATTTCGGCTTTGGGATGAAGTCGAGCGCGCCCAGTTCCAGCGCCTTGATCGTGATGGCCGCGTCGCGCGTGGTCGCGCCGCTGACCATGATGACCGGCACGTCCGGGAACCGTTCGCGGATGTGCGTGAGCGTCTCCACGCCGTCCATGTCCGGCATGAAAATGTCGAGCAACACGGCGTCGACCGGTTGGTGCGCCATCTTGCGCAACGCGATCGCGCCGCTGGCCGCCGTGGCTGTGACCGTGGCGTCCGGCACACCCTTGACGGCCTCGGACAGGATCTTGCGGTACAGGACCGTGTCGTCCACCACCAACACGCGAACACTGGCGTCCTCAGCCATCACCCAACCCAGCCCCGTATGCCCCGCGCTGTTTATACCTTGAACTGTTCGACGATCTGCTGCAGCCGGGAAGCCAGGCCGGCAAGCTCCTGGGCGCTGCCCTTTGTCTCGGCGGCCCCCGCCGCTGTCTGGTGCGAGACCTTGTCCACCTCTTGGATGTTCGCAGATACCTCGTGTGCTGCTTTCGCCGCGTCCTGCACGTTGCGCGCAATCTCGTTGGCCGCCTGGCTGGCCCCGCCGATGTTGCGCGCAATTTCGCTGGTCGTACTGGACTGCTGCTCGACCGCGGCCGCGATGGACGAGGAAATGCCGCTGACCTGTTCAATCACCTTCGCGATCTCCTCGATCGCGCGCACCGCATTCTGCGTGTTCGATTGCATGTTCTTGATCTGCTGCGAGATCTGCTCCGTCGCTTGGCCGCTCTGCTTGGCGAGCTCCTTCACCTCGTTGGCCACGACGGCAAAGCCCTTGCCCGCCTCGCCGGCACTGGCGGCTTCGATTGTGGCGTTGAGCGCGAGCAGGTTGGTCTGTTCCGCGATGCTGTTGATTACCTCGACAACCTTCCCGATCTCACCGGCGGACTCCCCGAGCTTCTCCATCAGCTCACGGGTGTTCTTCGCCTGTGCGTCCGCATCACTGGCGATCCGCGATTCCTGCTCGCAGTTCTTCGCCACTTCGCTCAGCGATGTGCTCATCTCTTCGACCGCCGTCGCCACGGTGCTCACTGACGTCGACATCTCCTCCGCGCCCGTGGCGATCGTGTTGATGTTGGCCGACAACTGCTCGCCGGTTGCCGCCACGGAATTGGCCTGCGCGCTGGTCGTCTGCGCGCCGGTCGCCAGTTCGGCGGATACCATCGAGAGGCCCTCGGACGAGGCCGACAACGTGCGGGTGCTGTCCGCCACGTTGCGCAGGCTCTCCTGCAACTTGTCCACCACCGTATCCACGTACGCCGCCAGTTCTCCGATCTCGTCCGCCTTTCGGATCTGGAGCCGTTTGGTGAAATCGCCCGCGGCGATTTCTTCCAGGTTGCGCATGATCAGCTGCATGGGGTTGGTGATCGACTTCGATACGTACAAGCCCACGCCGAGCGCGAAAATGCACGCGAAAACCCCGAACCCGATCTGCAGAGTCTCGCTGCCCGTGACAACCGCGGAACTGCGCTGAGAGGCGCGTTCCGTGTCGCCTTTTGTCTTCGCGGCTTGCAGCACGAGTTTGCGCTCCAGCGCCGCCAGATGGCCCGCGATCCGCTTGGACGAATCCTCGAAGTCGCGGTCGGCCTGCAAGGTCATCTTTCGCGCCTCCGCCATCGCCTCGGCAAGCCCCTTGAGGTCGTCGAGCTTGCCCTGCAGTTTCGGCACCGCCTCGTTGGCCTTGATCTCCAAGAGCGAAGTCTCCGCGCTGCCCAGGTTCGTGAGGATCGCCCGTTTGGCCGCATCGACCTTCTCGTCGTCGTCGGTCAGACAGACGCCTCTCGCCTGTGCCTTGAGCTCTGCGCAGTACGTGCTGACTTGATAGGCCGATTGCAGGGTCTGTACCGCGGCCCCGACCGTAGTGGCCGTGGCCTGGCCGTTCGCGTCTTCCGTGGCCATCGCGGCGTTGAAGGCCGCCGTGTCGGCCAACTCCTTAGCCTGCTTCGTGGCCTGCTCGATGACCGTCTCCCACGAGGCGGTCAGCGCAGCAACCCTGGTTTCAGCCTGAAGCTTCTCCGTCTTGTAGTCGTGAAGCGCCTTTGCCTCAACCCAGGCCTGGGCCAGCGGGGAGTCTTCGTCCGTGACCTCAAGCTTGGATCCGATTCGCTCTTTGAGCGGCTCCAGTGCATCCGCATTGTTGGCCCTGCCGACCTGCGCGGTGATTTCACGGAGTGCGGTCACACTGCTGCTCTGTTTGTTCTGCTTGTCGATGATCGCGGAGATGTTCGTTGCCGTCAGCTCGAGGCTGCGCTGGATTCGGTGCAGCGCCACCACGCCGACGACCGCGCAGGCGATCGTAACCAGCGCGCACAGCAGAAACCCGCCGAGCAGACGCCTGCGCAGTGTGAGTTTGAATCGGGCTCGCATGTCAATCCTCCTTGAGCGGCTGGATCTTGCCGTCCCTGATGATCGTGAGGAACACCTCGTCCGAGCCCTGGTGGTCGGCCGGGCCAAAGTGCAAGTTGACGCCGCCAAGATCGAAAGTCCCGGTCTTGTCCAGGGCCTGCACGAAGGATTGCCGGGTCAACTCGCCGTCGACAGCCTGGACAACCTGGCAGAAGAGCTTGCCGACCATGTATCCTTCCAGCGACACGAAACCCCGGTCAGCCTGCGGTTGGTATCTGCCCATGTCCGTCGTGTACTCCTTGACGATGGGCACACTCTCGTCCCACGGAAAGGTGACGACCTGCGAGATGATGCAGCCGTCGCCGGCTTCGCCCAGCGCTTCGAGCAGGGCCTTCGTGCCGACAAAGGAAATGTTGCAGTAGATCTTGTCGCTCATGCCCACCTTCTTGGCCAGCTTGATGAACTCGGCGCACGGCTCGTAAGCGCCCACCATCACCACGGCGTCCGGCTTCGCGTTGCGGATCTTCAGGAGCGCGCTCTTCACCGCCGTTGTGTTGCGCTCGTACGTGCCCGTCTCCGCCAGCTGCATCGAGCGGCGCTTGAGCGCTCTCTCAATGCCGCTCAGTCCCGCCTGCCCGTACCCGTCGTTCTGATAAAGACATGCGATCTTCTTCAGGCCTTTCTTGTCCACCAGATAGCGCGCCAGCGCCTCCATCTCCTGATAGTAGCTTGCCCGCACGTTGATGACCCAGGGCTTGAACGGGTCGCGGAGAAACTCCGCCCCGGTGAACGGTCCGAAAAATGGGATGTTCGCCTCTTCGGCAATCGGCACAACCGCCTTCGAGGTCGGGGTCCCGACTTCGCCGATCAAAATAAACGCCTTCTCTTCGTTGATCAGCGTGCGCGTGTTCTCGATCGCTTTCGGCGGCTCATAACCGTCGTTCTTGCTGACCAGCCGTATCGTACGGCCGTTGATGCCGCCCGCCGCGTTGATCTTGCCGAAATAGGCCAGGAGCCCGGCACGCATGCCGATTCCCAGCGCCTTGGCCGGACCCTCGAGCGCGCAGGATTGGCCGAGTACGATTTCGTCATCCGTGACGCCAGACGTGTCCTGCGCGAAAGCCGGATGCGCCAGAAGCCCGGTTACCATTACGAGTACGCTTACAATTCTCATTCCGCTCTCCCCTCTGTTTGTCTTCCGAACCGATTGTGGGCTGCCCTATGCCGTAGCCTTGCTTGCCGTTTCTTTCTCCCCTACGATTTCCGAAGCCTTAAGGACAATCAAAAGCACGTTCTGTAACTTGACAACACCGGACAGAAACGCGGACGCCAGCCGCCCGGCGTGCGCCGGCGGCGGTTCGACCTCGGTCTCCTCGACCGTGACGACATCGCCGATCGCATCGACCAGAAGCCCGACCTGGTCGGGCGACGTCGAGTCGCCGATGTCATACAAGGTCCCCTTCCGTTCCATTTCGAGCGAGCTCTTCAGGATCACGCAGCACGAACGCCGGTCGATCCTGCGCGGACCGAGCCCGAGCCTGACCCCGAGGTCCAGAATCGTGATGATCTGGCCGCGCAGATTGAGCAGGCCGCGAACGAATTCCGGAGCCAGCGCGACCGGCGTAATGTTGAGTTGCCGGTACACCTCGCGGACCAGCCGAATGTCGACGCCGAGATAGTCGTCGTCGAGATAGAAGGTTATGAATTGCTTCTCAGCCATATGAGAGGTCGTACCCTATGCCTATTTATTTTCGTTCTCAACCGGATTGTCAACGCTTTCCGTACTCGTCGCCGGCAACGCCGGTCGCGCGGGGCCGTGCACGCCCGCGTGGTGCCCGTCCATGGCAAGCAGAATTTGCCTGAGCGTTTCGCGCAGACGCTCGCGGTCGAACTTCGCTTCGTAGGCGGTCAGCCCGGCTTCCTCGCCTTTGCGCCGTGCTTCTTCGCCCGAGAGCGTGGTGAGTGCGACAACCGGCAGATCCTTCATTTTCTCGGAGGCCCGGATTCGGCGGGTCAACTCCAACCCGCCCATGCGCGGCATCTCGATGTCGGTGATCACAATGTCGTAGGTGTTGCGGTTCAGATAGCTCCAGGCAGCGACCCCGTCCGGCGCGACATCTACGCGACAGCCGAATGCGGTAAGGTACTCGGTCTCCACTGTCTGGAAGAATGCCGTGTCTTCGGCCAACAACACGCGTTTGCCGCGGAGCACGTCGGCCGTGCCGGCGTGCCGCTGGGCGAATTCCGGGTCGGCGGCCTCGAACAGGCTGTAGATATCGAGCAGAATCGCAAGCCGCCCGTCTATGACGGCGCTGCCGAGAATCCCGGGCCCGCGCAAATTCTCCTTGTCGAGCATCACGTTCGTCTCCATGACGTCGACGACTTCCGTCGCCACAATGCCGATCGGGCAGCCCGTCAGATCCGGGACGACAACATGAACGAATTCCGTTTCCAGCTCGGGGCTGCCGACGGGCAGGAAATCGTGCAGTCGCACAACGCGCATGGAGCTGTCTTGGTATTTGAGGAATTCCTTCTCGCCAATGCGCTCGAGCTCTGCGGTGCGCACCTTCTCCACACGCGTGACGAGCTGCAGATTCAGCGCAAAGAGCTCGCGCGTGCCGTTCCGAAACAGGAGCAGAGACTGCGTCTCGCCTTTTCGCTCGAGCTGCTCGCGCCGCGCCTCGATTGCCAGGTTCTCTTCCTCGATCGCGGAAAACGAGAGTTCGGCGATCTCCGCAATGCCGGGCACGGCCAGAATCATCGCCAGCGTCCCGTCGCCCATGATCGTCGAGCCCGAATAACACTTGCAGCCCTTCAAATACGAGCTCAGCGGCTTGACCACGATCTCTTCGCTGTCGACCAACTCTTCAATGGCCAGGCCGTAGCGGTTCTTCTCACTGCGCAGCACGAGCACGTAGGGTGCCGTCGTGCCCGGCCCGGTTTCGATCTTGAGTACCTCCGTCAGCGTAAGCAGAGGCAGCAGCTTTCCGCGAAGCCGCAACACCGGCGCTTCGCGCACGTACTCGATCTGCGTATCGCCGCCGATTCGGACAATCTCCTCCAGACTCGCCTGCGGCACCGCGAAACGCCGCCCGCCCGCGGCCGCGACCATCGAAGGTATGATCGCCAGCGTGAGCGGGATGCGAAGCGTAATCCGCGTGCCCTCACCCGTCTTGCTTTCCACCTCGACCTGGCCGCCGAGGTGCTCGAGATTCGCGCGAACCACGTCCATCCCAACCCCGCGCCCCGAAACGTCCGTGACCCGGTCGGCCGTAGAAAAACCGGGCAAGAAGACCAACGAGAATGCTTCGCGTTCCGACATGCGCTGCGCGGCGGTTGCCGTGACGACGCCTTTTTCCACGGCTTTGCGCTTCAGCTTCTCCGGGTTCATGCCGCGCCCGTCATCCACGATCTGTACGAGCACTTGACCGCCCTCGTGCTCGGCCGTCAGATTGATCACGCCGATTCGGTGCTTGCCCTCGCGTTCCCGCTCCGACGGCAGCTCGATGCCGTGGTCTACACAATTTCGTACCAGATGCGTGAGCGGATCGGACAGAATCTCGATCACCGACTTGTCCAGTTCGACATCCTCGCCCGTGATCGTCAGGTCGATCTCCTTTTGCAGCGAACGCGACAAATCGCGCACGACGCGGTTGACTTTCGAAAAGATCACGCCGATCGGCTGCATGCGTGTCTGCATGACCTTGTCCTGGACCTCGGCTGTGACCAGATCGATGTTCTGCAGGACCGCAGGCAGGCCGCGCACCTGGCGCGAAAACGTCTCGGCGATACGCAGTAGCTGGTTGCGGCCGAGCACCATCTCGCCGGCCAGATTCATGAGGTCGTCGAGCAGCGAAATCGGCACGCGGATCGTTTCCTCGGTCTTCTGGATGTGTGTCGGCGCCGGGCTCGAGGGCTGCGCGGGCAACGTTGCGTCGCGCTCAACCTGGACGAGGGCCGTCTCGGCCGCATCTTCGGCCGGCGCCGCCGGCGCCGCGCTCTCCGCGGGGCCGACGGAGACCTGCTTGATTTGGCCCGCGGGTATGCCCAGTCCCATCTGGAGCACGTCGGGCTCGAGCACGGTCTTTATCAGGAATTTCAACGGCAGGTCCCTCGCGAGGCAGTCGTCCAACCCCTTGACACGCTTGGTCTCGAGAAACGAGTCAAGGAACGAGCCGATACTCTCGACCTTCTCCAGGAAATCCGGGGGCGACACCGACTTGTCCGCCATGTCTTCGCCGGTCAGCACGACAACGGAGTAGATGAACCGCCCGCGCTTCGCCGCTTCCTCAAGCGCGGCAGCATCCACGTCAAACCGATCCAGCGGGAGCGGACAGCGGGCTTCTTCGTCCGCCCGTTCACGCGCGGACGAAGGCGCGGCTGCAGCGGATGATGACGCCGCCGGCGCGGGCTTGGGCTCCGGCGCGGCCGCCGGCTCGCGGCCCTGCAACACGGCCTCGAGCGCCGAGAGGTCGCCGCTGATGTCGATCTCTTCGCTGTGCCCCACGTCGTCGATCATGGCGCGCAGCCGATCGCCCGCAGCCAGAAGCACATCGATCGCGGAACGCTCCGGCACCAGCTTGCCGTCGCGTACGTGCGACATGACGTTCTCCATCGCATGGCTCAGCTTATTGATCTTGCCCAGCCCGCAGACGGCCGCGCCACCCTTGATGCTGTGGACCCCGCGAAAGATGCGGTTCACCAGTTCCGTGTCCGAGACGTTTTGCTCCAGCGCCAACACATCTGTCTCGAAGTTCTCGATGTGTTCGCGCGACTCGGTCACGAACAGCCCGATCATCTCTGCGTCGACCATCGTCACCGTCTTCTCTCCGCTCTTCAGAGTTCCAGGCCGAACGGGCCGGCCAACCCATAAATCGACAACAGGCGTTGGATCGCCTCCGGGCAGTCGGCGACGTGAAAGGTGTGTCCCGCCGCCATGCAGCTCTTCCATACGCCGACCAACAGATTGACGCCGTCAGAGTCGATCGCCTCGACTTGCCGCACACTCAGAACCACCGTCTCCACGGAGCCGGCTTCGCTGCACAGATCCTGCAGCGCCGACAACTGTTCGGCAACGCTCGACCGGATCAAATCCTTCTCCGGCGTAATCGTCAGTGTTGTCCCGTCAATCTCGCGTTTCATCGCTTGCCCCGACTACGCTTCTGCGAAACCTGCCGCGTCGGGCCCGCCGCGCGGGCCCAAGTGGCCATGTGCCCCGCCTTTGGCCAGGCCACGTGGAAACCTGACATCCTCCCACTCACAGAACAACCTGCAACAACGAGAAGTCGTCTTCGAACTGCTCCGTGCCCTGTATCGCGCGGACTTGATCGACCACCCAATCGAGATCGTCGGGGGGGCCGTGCGTGAACTTGTCGAGCAACTCGACCCACTGCTCCAGTGTCCACACCTTCCCGTCTTCCTTCTTCTTCACTTCGTAGACCCCGTCGCTGAACACAAACAGGCTGTTGAACTTGTCCAACGTACACGTCTCGGCCGGGAACTCGAGGCCGGGCATGCCGCCGATGACCATGCCGGGCGTCGCAAGCTCCTTGGTTGTGGATGCTTCGAGGCTCGGACCCGTCAACAGAACGGCCGGCGGATGCCCGCCGCTGGCGTAGGCGAGCTCGCCGCTGGCCCGGCTCCAGACGCCGTACCACATCGTGAAGTACATGTTGTGCTGGTCTTCCATCTGGAAGGTTTCGTTCAGGCCCTGGAGCACCTGGCCGGGATGACAGAAATCCGTGTCGGGCAGCGTCTGCGAGCGCAGCACGTTCATTGCGGAGACGCTCAGCAAAGCGGCCCCCACGCCGTGTCCGCAGACATCCAGCAGATAGATCGCGAAATGGTCGTCGTCGATCCAGTGATAGCCGAAGCTGTCGCCGCCCAGTTCCGCAGACGGAATGAAGCGCCAGTCCGTTTGGGGCTCCGCCTGGCGTTCCGGCAGCAGCGAAATCACGTAGTCGGCCGCCTCCGCCAACTCGCGGGCCAGCTTCTGATACGCTTCGTTGCGCTCCTGCAGTGCGATGTAGCCCCGGCTGTGATAGCGGATCCGGGCAAGCACCTCGAGCTTGTCCGGGAGCTTGACCATGTAGTCGTTTGCGCCCATGGCGAACGCCTTCGCCTTGACGACAGGCTCCTCCTCGGAGGACAGCACGATGAGCGGGACCTCTCGCGTCTTGGCGTTGGCGCGAAAGTAACGGACCAGGTCCAGTCCGTCGATTTCCGGCATGTTCAGGTCCTGCAGTATCACCGTCGGCGTGACCTCGCATGCCGTGGGGATCGCCTGGATCGGATCGCTGACGTAGTGAAAAACGATGTCGGGCTCGTCCTTGATCATGCGGCGGACGGCCTCGGCGATGAGCTTCTGGTCATCCACCAGCAGTACGGTAACCGGATGTTCCGTCGACGCAGGCCCGGGTGTTTCCGGAGTCTCCGTGGGGCCGTCCATGAACCACTCCTAATGCTTCTCTGTGTTCGTGCAGCAGACGGGCCCCGCGACAGCCGTGATCTACGCCTGCAAAAGCGGCAACCGTTCTCAACCCCGCGCACATAAATCCGCGGAACGCACCTTACACCATTATAGCCCCACGATGCAACCAGAGCTTTAGGCTTGGCAACGGCATGATTTTAGGCCAAAGTGGCATAGCCTATGAGCCGCGGAACCCAGAAGCGAGAGCGTGGCGTTATGCGTGTTCTCTCAGAAATCGAGCTTCCGGCAAAGCTTGAGAGCCTGCATGCCCTGAACGAGACCGTGCTGAACGCGGCTCGTGGGCACGGGTTCGACGAACAGACCGTCTCCAACATCGAGCTCGTCATGGAGGAGGCGCTCGTCAACGTCTTCAACTACGCCTACGAGCACAGCGCGGGCAACGCCAAGGTCGTCTGCTTCCTGGACGACAATGAACGGTTTGGTGTTCGGATCGAAGATGCCGGAACGCCGTTCGACCCGCTCTCTCTGCCGCAGCCGGACGTCGCCGCCGAGCTGGAAGACCGTGCCGTTGGCGGGCTGGGCGTCTTCCTGATCCGCCAGCTCATGGAAGAGGTCCAATACCGGCGCGAAGACGACCGCAACGTCCTCACCATGGTCGTCGGGAAACCCGCCGACTCCAAGGCTTGAGCACGGCGCGTGCCGCGTGGCCCGGAGCACCAACTCAGGACAAGATCGTCGCCTCCAGACCCTTGTACTGCCGAAATCCCCGGTCAAACGAAACGATGCTCATCCGGGCAGCTCCGGCGAATGCCGCGAGATAAGCATCGCTCCAGACCTTCGGAGAATATGCGCCCCTGTTCGTGTGTCTTCGCCACAGCGGCTCCAAATCGCCCGACTCCGTGCTGTAGTAGACGCGTTCGTCGTTCAACAGTTTGTCGTAACACGACCAGGCCGCGGCCATCGTCAACGCCTCTTCCCCAAAAACCGAGGGATTCGTCGCAAGCCGCAGAAAACCCTGTTGGGTGAACCGGCAAAACGCGCTCCCTGCAGGGGCAACCTCGGAAAACCACGACACCGCACGCCGGTGATGTGCGTGTACCTCGAAAGCAAGAGCGAGCCACACATTAATGTCCGGTAAGTGCGCGGATGTCCTCACGGTCAATCGCCTCCGAAACCGTGTTGCCGTCCAGCTTCAGCGTGCCCGGTTCTTTCGAGGGGACCAGGGGCAAATCCACGCGCCGGCGGCGCGGCCGTCGGGAACTCGTGCGTTGGAGTTCGTGGGCCACGGCTTCCGTGAAGAATAGCTTCAAACTCCGCCCCTCCAGCGCCGCTGTCGCCTTCGCGCGCCTCAGTAGTGCCGCCGGAATGTCAACCGTCGTCCGCATACCACCATTTTGCATAAATATGTGTTTATGTCAAGCATGCGTTTGCGCGGCGGGCCGGGGCGTGGTTATCATCCCGAAAACACCCAGGGGGGGCGGTCGAGCCCGAAGGTGTCCGCCATGGCGATCAGGAGCAGGGCTTGGTCGTAGCTGTAATCTTGGTTCATCTCCACGGCGGTTCGGCAGGCATAGAGGAAGTTGGCTTTAACGGTATGGACCGCATGCGCGATTTCCTCGAGCGCCGCGTCGAATGCGGCCAGCGTGCATTGTTCGAGTGGGACCATCACGAGCTCAGACTTGGGTGTATGGTTCAGCGAATTCACACCCAGCTCAAACGCGGCTTGCTCGGTTTCCGACGGCTTGAGTTCTGCGTGCGCGAGTCGTGACAACGCGAGCGAGGCCTGCTGGACGATTGGCCCCAGGTCCCGGTATCGTTCGGGTCGCGCGACGGCCATGCCGAAAATGGGGTCGAGCTGGCGTGCGATCGATTTCTGCAGCGCGTATTCGAATAGGCTGATCACTTCGTCCTGTTCCATGAGCTTGCGTACGAGCGCTTTGAACGCGCGGTAGCCGCCCGGCGACAGGCTTTTGAGTTTTTCGAACCAGTCCTCCGCCTCTTTCAGCCGCGCGACGTCGTCCTTGATCTGCTGGCTGACCGCTTCGACTAGGCCCGCCGCCTTCTTGCTGACGGCCTCGGAATCTTCGTGTGCGACCGTCTCGAGCTGTTTTTTTCGTGTTTGCTGGTCGGTGTTGAGCAGCAGGGCGTAGATGACGGCCCGCGCGTCGGTCGCTTCTGCCGTCATGTCTTCCTCGACGCGGCCCGCGGCATCGGGCGTCGCGGCGGCAGCGGCGGCCAAGGCCGCGGATTGCGGGGCCGGCGCCGGTGGCGGCGCGGTTGGCGGCGTGGCGCCGGGCGCGGCGGGTGCCGCCTCGGTCGGCGCCTCTTGGCGCGCGGTCGCGAGGCGTTCCGTCTCCCACATGTTCTGCAGGGAGGGCGGCACGCGGATGACTTCAGACTCGGCGTGGATAAAGTCCTTGTCCTTGAACCGGAACATGCGCGCGAAGAACAGGTCGGGCAACGTCTGGATCCGGGTGTTGTACGTCTCGACCGCGTTGTTATAACCGGTGCGCATCAGGCTGATCTCGTTTTCCAGTGTGATCATCGTGCGCATCAGCAGGCCCGAGGACCGGTCGGCTTTCAGCTCAGGGTAATTTTCGTACACGGCCAGGATCCGCGAGAGCACCGCATGCTCGCTGTCCATGAACCGGCCGATCGCCTCGCTGCCCTCGGGCTTGCCTGCGCCGTATGCCGTGCGCATCTCGGTTATCGCCTGCTGCAACTCGGACTCGTGCGCCATGTAGGCCTTCGCCATCTTTTCAAGGTTTGGGAGCAGGTCGGCCCGTTTCTGGAGCGAGACGTCGATGTTCGACCAGTTCCGGTTCGCGCGCTCGCGCAGGAAGACCAGGTCGTTGTAGTGCAACGCCAGGGTAATGATCGTCATGAAAATCGGCGAAGCCAGCGCCGCGGCCAGGTAGTCGGTGGCCGCGAACGAGCCGCTCAGCCCGAACAGCGTCAGCGTCATCAGCAGGATCGCCGCGAACGAGAGGTTCAGCAGGAAGATCCCGACGGCCGCGATCTTGCGCATGACCGTGACTTCGGGGTAGTTGCTCAGAATGAACGGGTAGCTGCCTTCGGGATCCTTCAGATACAGCGAGTCGCCGCAGGTTGGCTCGATCACGCATTCGCCGATCGCATAGAGCGGGTCCTCGACCTCGAGCCGGGTCTCCGTGTGCCGATACCTGCCTTCGTGCCGCGAGGCGCGGTGCATCGTCATGACATCGGCGCCGTCGGGATCGACCAGGATTGTGCCTTCCGCGTCGCGGCACAGAAATGGACGGCGGTTTCGCTCGTTGACAACGGTCACCCATCTGCTGTTCTTGCCGGACCCGCGCCGTTCCTTGACCACGTAGTGATAGTCGACACAGGGCACGCCGCTTACCGGCCCGAGTAGCGGCTCGGTCTGATCCGGTAGTTCCACGACCCCTTTGAATTCCGACAGGCCGTAGGCTGCGCCTGCGGTGGGACTGGTCGGCAGGTTCTCGATGCAACGCTTGAACCGGACTTTCCGGAATCCGATCGCGAAGGTGACGATCGCGATCAACACCGCCACACCCGCAACCGCCCAGCCGATTGCCGGCGGGACCTCCGCCTTCCGGAAACGTGCCGCGCGCTCGGCAAGCTTGCTCTGCGCCGCCGGCGGCAGCGGCAGGCTCGACACACGCGGAATCCGCCAGAGTGGGGCCAGAAGACATTCGGGAAACGCGGAGCGCTGGCTGCGTACCCGTTCGATCGCCAGCGCAAGATCCAGCCGTATCCGGCGAACGCGCGCCGCCTCGGCCAGCGATAGGCCGCGCGTCGTCTGTTCGTCGATCTCGCCCAGCGTCGACCAGTCCCCGTCCCAGCGCCCGCCCGCCCTTTCGAGCGTTGCCGTCACGACCTGTTTCGCGGTCTGCTCGTGCTCGTTTACACGCGCAACCGCCGACCGCAGGTCGCTTTGCATCATGCGCAGGCCCAGAATCGATAGATCCACGAGCATGATCAGGCCCAGAATCGTGAAGTAGACCAACAGCCGGTGCATCCGGAACAGCGCGACGGCCAGCCCGGTCGCGAACGCCAGCGCAACCAGGCCGCCCCAACACATCCCGATCGACGCGGAGGCCATGCCCAGCCGCTCGCGTTCTTCGCCGTACTCCGAGATGATCGGGTCGTAGTGGCCCGGCCGGTCGAACCGGACCTCGTAGGCGTTGCGCGCGGCCACGACGTAGCCGAACACAAAGACCTTGTCCTTCGGATCGATCCGCCATTCGCTGTAGCGATAGCCGCCGATTTCGCGGCGGAACGAACGCGCCACACTGAAATCGACCCCACTGTCCGGCCGCAGCGTGATCTTGCCTGTCCCGTCGGCCAGCGTGAAGTCGACATGCCGGCTCTTGTCCGAGACGGTACGCCACCGTGTCTTGCCCTCGCTGTCACGTTCCTTCTTCTCGACCAGATAGCGATAGTACAGACAGGCGGCCCCCGATTTCGGGCCCTTGAGCGTGCGCTTCAAGACCAGCGCCTTGCCGTTCAGGTTGACCTCGCCCGGCAACGCCGCGCTCACGACCGTGGCAGGCACGCGCTCCAGCTGGCGCATCGAGGCGATCGACTCGAAGCTCGAAATGCCCAGCCAGATCCCGGCCCCAACCAGGAGCACGGCGGCGAGCAGCATGAACAGGCCCTTGAAGAAGCCGCCCGCTTTGCTGCCGAACCCGCGTTTCAGCGCGATCTCAGAGCCCGGCCCGCATTGGCGCTGGTGCTCGGTCAACTCGTTCAGGGGGACGGTCTTGTTGCACTTCTTGCACAGGTAGATCTTCATGTCACTCGCTGCCTCATATCTGTCACGATGCTGTTCGGAACAAACCCGGCCTACTGTGCGCCGAGCCCTGGTTCACGACAAGAATCTTCACGCCAATTCTCCTTCTCAGGGAACAGCCTCGAGGCGGATGCGGTAGAAGCCTTGTGTGCCGTGCACCGTGGTTGTGTGCACGTTCAGCGGCGGCGTAGCAGTGACGGTGTCCGAGACCGCGCTCCACGGTACCTCACCCGTCAGCGTATCGCGGCCCTCCAGGCGGTACAGGGCGCCCGAGACACTCGACCATCCCAGTTGCAGCGTGTCCGGCGGCAGACTCGCCGCCTCGTCGAGCCGCAGGACCGAAGCCTCGTTGGTCGGGTTGGTGCCGGCCAGGTACTCGGCGAGGTTGGCCACGCCGTCGCCGTCGAAATCGTGGGACGCGCCGCCCTCCGCCGCGTTGGTGGCCGCGAAATACGCGAGCTCCCACGCGTCCGCCATGCCGTCGCCGTCCGCGTCAACGGCGTCTGGACGGACCGGGTAGGGCGAGTCGGCGGTGATCTTGAAGGAGATCAGGCTTGTCTTGTGCCCACCGTACTGGCCGCTGAAGCCGTAGATACGGAATCCGGTCGGCCCGCTCAGCGCGCGGTAGACAGCCGTGTCGGGCAGCGTGAAGGCGTAGAACTGGTCGGCGGCGCCGTTGTCGCGCTCGCTCGTGAACAGTTCGGCGCCGGCCGTGTAGCCGTCGGCGCTGGTCATCGGCGCGTAACGCCGCAGCGCGGCAGCTTCGCTGATCCAGTCGAGCATGAACTGGTATTTCGGAGCAGCGCCCGGGTTCTGCGAGGAGTGTTCCAGGTGCCCCCACTGCCCGTACTTGCCCCAGTTGCCGCACAGCGTGAACGGCATGTGCATCCAGAGCCCCTTGGCCTTGGCCATGTTCAGATGGATCGCGTAGACATCCCGCATGCCGGCACGGCGGTTCACGGCGTTCATGAATGTCGTGATCCCGTCATCGCGTACGTCTTGATCTCCTCGAGGAACGCGTGTGTGTACGAACTGTGCGCCGTGAAAACCGCCGCCACGCGCGCCAGGAACAGCGGGTGCCAGAGCCGGCCCTCCAGCGATGCGTTCTGCGGGTCCGATGGGTCCGGCAGCCACAGCAGCGGCGTATGCAGCCGTTCGCAGCGTTTCATCCCGGGAAGGAGTCTACCACGCCCCGCGCTGTACGTCCAGAAACGCCGCCCGTCCGGCAGGCCCAACGCGTCTCCCGAACGCGAGCGTTGTGCACGCGCGTGAGCTCGGCAGTGCCCGGCTCCGAGCGGGCGCCGTCAAATGGCGCGGGTGCGCCTTCGATAGGCCGAGGGCGTCAGCCCGCTGACTTCCTTGAACATGCGCGAAAAGTAGTAGACGTCCTCTATCCCGACCCGCAGGCCGATCTCCGTGACCGAGAGCGTGGTGGACGACAGCAGCGATTGCGCCTGCTCGACTCGCTGGCGCCGTATCCAGGTCACGGGCGTGACACGCAGGTGCCGGCGGAACAGACGCCCGACCGTGGCCGCGCTCAAGCCCGAGGCCCGAACGAGATCGGACAACGACAGCGGGCCGTCCAGATGCCGCCGCGCAAAAAGCAGCAGGCCCTGCAGGGCACGCGGGAACGGGCGCGGGGAAGGGCCGGACCGAGAAAGATACAGACACCACTCTCGACACAGAAGTTGACCGAACTGCCGTGCAACGCGTTCGGCCACCGGTCCGCCGTGCCAGGCGGTGACGATATAGTCCGCGAGATGGCGAAGCGAAGGAGCGTTGGCGAAGCGCCCCCGCACCACGCGACCGTCCCGCGTCAACGGTACGTCGCGGCGAAGAGCGCGACTCGTATCGCTCAGGGCCTGCGGACGCATGAAGAGCTGAACCGGCGCAGCCCGCCCGTGATCGGGAATCACGTGGATGCAGCCCACGTCGTACGGGGAGGTGCGGTCGGCGGCATAGGCCAGGCGCCGGCCCCAGGGCAATATGTAGAACCCGTCCTCGTCCAGTGCGAACGATTCGTCGTTTGCCGTCACCCGGCCCGAGCCCGCCCGGCGCCACAACAGCATCACACTGAGCTGGTCGCGCTGCCGGATCTCTTCGCCCTTCGTGAACTGCCGATAGTTCGCCAGCACCACCACGGCATTCCGGAACCCACGCGAACCGTCGCTCTTGCCGTGACTCGTCGACATGCCGAAATTATACAAAACAGGCTTCCTTTGTCTATTGGTTTTTGCGGCCGTGTCCTCACACTATGAGTCTTGAAGATTAACCAAGATGGGACGAATGCAGTGGTTTGGAAGGGGCAGTGTCATGACACAATCAGATAAAGATTTACACGATTTCCCGATCTCGCGCAGCTGGCAACGGGCGCGGTGGATTCGGGCGGCGGACGAGCGCAAGCCCGACAACGCGTTCTTTCTGTTCCGCAAGCAATTTACGCGCGAGTCGGGCGCGCTGGACGTCCTGAAGGTGTTCGTCTCGGCCGAGGACCGGTACATGCTGTGGCTGAACGGCCGGCTGATCGGGCGCGGCCTGCCACCGTCGGACCCGGATTTCAAATACTACGACGAGCTGGAGGTCCCGAGCGGATTGCTGGCTGCGGGCGAGAATTGCCTGGCGGCGCTGGTCTACGCCGGGCATGAGACATACGGGCTCCTGCTTGAAGCAGTGGATTCGGTCGGCGAGGTCGTCGTCGCCTCGGACGCCTCGTGGCGGGGCTGCCGTGCCGCTGCCTGGGACGCGAACACGCTGCGCGTGAACGGGCGTGTGGCGCAGGAGTTCTTCGATGCGCGACGCCTGCCCGCCGACTGGCAGGCGAGCACATTCGCCGATTCCGTTTGGGACGCCTGCCGCGAGGCCGGCCCCGTGATGTGGGGCAGACGCTCCAAACTCCGGAGCCCGGCCAACCGCCTGATCCCGCGCGAGATTCCGTTCCCGCGCGAGACCCCGCAGTATCCCTATGCAGTGACCTACACGGAGGAGTGCCTTGACATCGTGAACCGGCGTCGGCCGGACGACCTGGCGCCGACCCTCTCCGCCGTGGGTTCGGAAATCGAGCACGCGCGCGCGGAGAACGTTGCGTCGCTGCTGAGCGATGCGGGCGACGCGATCTTTGCGTGTAGCACGGCGCACCAGGCCGATCCGGCCTTCGACGGGATCTACGACCCCTGCGTGGTGCTCGATTTCGGGAAGGTGCTGACCGGCTACCTCGAGCTGGAGCTGGAAGGCACGGCCGGCGGTGTCATCGAGATCGGCTATGTCGAGCGGCTTCTAAACGGGAAGTTCAACAACGCGATCGAGGTCTCGTACGCCGACCGGCTCACGATGCGGGACGGGCAGCAGACGTTCCGGTCCTTCTTCTGGAAGAGTTTCCGGTACGTGAAGCTCCGGTTCCGCAACTGTCGCCGGCCGGTCACGGTCCGAGCCTGCCGCGCGATCTCCAGCACGTATCCGTTCGAGGAGAAGGGGGCGTTCCGGTCCGACGACACATTGCTCAACCAAGTGTTCGAGATTTGTCGCTACACGATCCCTCTGTGCTGTCACGACTTCATTATGGACACGCCCTGGCGTGAGCAGAACCAGTGGACTGGCGACACTGCGGCCGTGATTCTGCCCGGGATCTATGCCTGTTTTGGCGACACGAAACTGGCTGCCAAGTTTCTGCGGCAGTCAGGAAGCTCACAACTGCCGCTCGGGTTGATCCCCAATCATACGCACACGGGCCCGCCCCCGAACTCGGACAGAATGATCCGCGACTATTCGTTGTGGTGGATCTACGGGCTGTGGCAGCACTACCGCTACACCGGTGAGCTGCGCTGGATCCACGAGTTCTTCCCGCACGTGGTGCGGATCATGCAATACAACCTGCACTTCGTGAACGACCACGGCTTGATCGAGGATATCCCGACGATCTTTATCGACCACGTCACACTCAACAAGCGTGGCGAGAACGCCGCCTACAACGGGCTGCTCTACGGCACGCTCGATATCGTTGCGCAAATGGCACGGCTCAAGGGCGATAGCTACTGGCAAGAGAAGGCGGAAACGTGGCGCGCCATGATTCGCGCGAACTTCCAGGATCGCTTGCTCGTCCGCGACTGCGGCTGCATCGGGCAGACCCGGCACAACGGCGTGCTCGACGCGAGCATCTGCGAGCACGCCAACGCGGCGGCGCTGCTCTGGGACCTGGTCGCGCCCGAGATCGCAGAGTCAATCATCAAGGGGCTGTTCGAGGAGAAGACGGTGTCCTACATTGAGGCCACCCCGTTCGCCTGTTCCGTGACCTTGCGCGCGCTCGCGCACGTGGGGCGCCTCGACCTGGCGCTCGAGCTGATCCGTGAACGGTGGGGTAAGCGCATGGTGGAGAAGGGCGCCAGCTCTACGTATGAGGAGTGGAACATGAGCGGGAGCCGGCGCGGCGCCCGCGGCGCCTACTACGGGCTCTTCCGTTCGCTCAGCCATGCGTGGTCCGCCGTTCCGGCAGAGTTCTTGATTCGGAATCTGATCGGTTGCGAGATTCTCGAGTCCGGCTGCAGCAAGGTGGGGTTGGCTCCGGTCGAGACCGAGTTCGACTATCAGGTCACGTTCCCGACCCCGCGTGGGCCGATCGTGGTCAAGAACACCGGCGGTACCATAGATATCCAGGCTCCGGCCGGTGTCGAAGTCGTGCAAAAGGCCGCGCTCGCCAACGTTCAGCCCGTCAGCTGATCGGGGTGAATCAGCGGGGCGGTGACCGCTCATCGCAGGCGGACCACAAGGCCCGCCACTGTGCCGGGCGCGGTCGTGTCGTTGGGTGGCGGCGCGTGCCCGTCCCAGTCGGCCCCGACCGAGGCGTCCGTCTCCGTGAGGATCCATGAGATGTCCGCCATGCCGGGACCGTTGTCGAGGTTGACTGCGAACTCCGGCGCGCTGTTGTAGATCGCGTCGCCGTCGACCTTGTTCTTCCAGAAATTCGTGTCGATCAGCGGCGAGGCCGTGCAGGTGTCGAACGTGGTGTGCCGAAGCTCCAGGTTCTCGACGGGCGGATGCTTGAACTCCCAGATGTTGTCTGGACCCGGCCATTCGGAGACGCCCCAGCTCACGATGATCCGGCCGCCGGACAGGTGAAACTGATTGCTCGCCACGACATGGTCGATGCACATGAACATGTCCGTGTTGCCGATGCACTCGGTCATGTTCCTGATGATGTTGTGGTCGATCCGGAGGTACTGCTGGCTGCCCCTTGTCTCGCCTGCCGTGGCGAAGATCAGTTGACCGCCCCGCGCTACGCCGTTGGCGTCAAGGGTGCAGTGGTCGATCCGGTTGTAGGCGGGGCGATCGGTGGGATAGAGCCGGATCCATTGCAGCGTCTGGCCGGAGAGTGCCGTGTTGTTGTAGAAGAAGCATTCCGTGACCCGGTTGTGGTGCCCGAACAGGCGCAGGACGTTGCCCATGTTCACGTCGCGGTCCATGGTCAGGTTCTTGTGCTGGAACCCGTTCCAGATCAGGTAGCTGCCCGTCAGGAGGATCGAAGCGTCGCTGCCCGTGATGGTCACGCCGCCCGGCGTCTCGGGCCGGATCTGGACGCCCGGTGCGCTCGAGTCCTCGCCGAACGTGTAGGCGAACGGCCCGGTGTAGGTGCCGTCCCGCACGATCACCGTGGTGCCGGGCCCGGCCCCGTTCACGGCCCCGATCGCGTCCGCCAGGCCATGAGAGATCCGACATTGACACAGCTCCCGGTTACCTGTAGTGTATCCAATGTGTAACCTGTTTTTTCGGCTCGGGAGGGTGTACGGATGGTGAAGCATTTGACGAAGCACGGAAACAGCGCGGCGTTGATCATTGACAAGGCCGTTCTGGAACTGCTGCATATCACGATGAAGACACCGCTGGAGCTGTCGACTGACGGTCGGAGTCTCGTGGTTTCCCCTATCCGCAGCTCTGCTCGTGAGCGACGTTTCCGGTCGGCACTCAAAGGCGTGAACGCCCGTCACGAGAAGACACTTCGAAAGCTGGCGGAGTAGACGCCTGTGAAGAAGCCCGTCTTCCTGAGCTTGGCGGAGGTGATCGAGGTACACGCCGATCAAATCCGTCGCTACGGTGGCGACGGAGGGGTCCGTGATTTCGGACTGCTGCAATCGGCGCTGGCGCAGCCGGAAGCTGCGTTTGCCGGTGAACGTCTGCACAAGGGGCCCTATGAGATGGCCGCGGCCTACGCCTATCACCTGTGCCGAAACCATCCTTTCGTTGACGGCAACAAGCGGACCGCGCTTGCCTGCGCGCTGGTCTTTCTGGAGCTCAACGGTATCCGCGTTTTGGATCCGAGACAGCAGCTCCTGGAGGCCATGCTTCAGGTGGCCGAAGGCGCCCTGGAAAAGGCTGAGCTCGCGGGGGTTCTGTCCCGGTTGCCGGTCGAGTCATAGGCCCGCGAGACGGCCTGTCTCCGTTTCTCCTATCTGCCTTCCGCGGGTCACAGCCGCGCGAGCACGGCCGGCGCGCGCGCGTTGGCGCCGCGTCCGTCCTGGCGACGGTCCGTGCCGGCACGCATCCGCTCGAGCGCGTCCAGTTCCCAGGCGGGCACGGCGACGCCGGCGATGCGCGCCGCGCGCGAGGGCAGGGCGGGCAGAGGCTGGCCCGTCACGTTCTGGTACCAGTACGCGACGCTGCACCAGTCGTCCTCGCGCTCGTTCGCGCCGCCGTGCTTGCCGGGCACCCCGCCGATCTGCGTGTGCTCCACGCGCAGGTTCTCCCGGAAGTATATCGGGTCCATCACGTGGAAGCGATAGCACGAACAGAAGTACTTGTTCTTCAGGTCAGGGTGCAGGACCTGGTAGTTCGAGCCGGCCCAGAGACTCTCGTGCACATTGAGCCCCCAGCCCGAGAGGAACCAGTCGGACCAGCCGGTCCCGACGATCGTGGGCTGGTCCGTGTCGCCGTCGATGAAGAACCGGAAATCGCCTTCCCGCCAGGTCTCTGGCTCCTGCGGCAATGCGCTGATCGTCGTGCCCACGTACACGCCCGGGCTGCCCTCGCGGTCCAGCAGCAGGAAGTTCGAACCGCGCGCAGGCGTGTCGCGTCGGAAGCTTGCGTGGAAACGGCCCATGTCCGGGCCAATCCCGTCGCCGAGCGTGTAGTTGACCTGGTAGTACAGCCCGCCCGTCGGCTCGGGACTGTCGTTCTCGACCGTGATGCGGCAACGCTTGGCGAAGGGCATCGGGAACGTGCAGTTGTAGCCCTTGCCTTCGCTCACGCCCAGGTACGGCGTGCTGTAGTGGCCGGGCCGGCCGTGGGCCAATCCGAAGAAATCACCCCATGGCGCCTCCACGGACGGTAGCTCGCTGTCGTCCCAGTACATCCGGATCACGAAGCTGCGCAGACTCTCCGGGTCGCGCCGCCTGACCGTCAGCCAGATCTGGCGGACCATGCCCGGACCCTCGATGTCCGCAAGCGTCGTCGTCTCGCCCGCAGGTACGCTGATGCGGTGTATGCGCTCTCTGCAGGCAGCGCCCTTCCCGCCGGTCGGGTTGCCCGCCGTGATCGACCGCGATTGGAGTTTGCTGAATTCGTAGGGGTTCGGTGCTGTGAACATGGATCTCCTCCTCCTCTTCTTCTGCAATCCGTGCGTGCGGGTGCTGCAAGACACAGGTAGGCCCCGGCGGCCCGTCAAGCAAGAGGCCTCCCGTATGCACATGACCTTCGCCTCCCAGCACAGTATATAAACGTTTATCTTGAGATATCAAGTGCTCTTTTTCGCGCTGGGTTGACGTGTTGGTGGAAACGTTTATATTCTGGGGCGGGCCGGAACGGAAAGGGAGCGTTGATGGGCAACGCAAAGAGAGTGGGGATTCGTCAGATCGCGAATGCGCTGTCGCTGTCGACCTGCACGGTCTCCCGGATCTTGAACGACAAGCTGGGCGGCGCGAAGTACCGCGAGGAGACGATCGCGCGCGTGCGCAACAAAGCGGCGGAATTGGGCTACCGTCCGAATCTGGTAGCGCGTTCCCTGGTGAGCGGGAGCACGCGGACGCTGGGTCTGTGCGTGGGGGACATCGCCAACCCGATGTTCGCGGAGTTCACAGCGCATTTCGAACGTGCGGCGATGGGCGCGGGCTATGCGACCTTCACCTGCAACATCGGCGAGGACCCGGCGACCGAGATCAAGTACGTGGACATGCTGCTCTCCCGCGGGGTCGACGCGCTGGTGGTTTCTCCAGCCACTGCGGACGTGGCCGATATGATCTCCCGCGCGGCGGCCCGCGGCTGTCGCGTGGTGCTTTTCGATCGGGCGCCGGCGGAGCCGGCGGTCTCCACGGTGCTCGTGGACAATCGTGCGGCCATGAAAGGACTGGCAGCCCGCGCGCTGGCGCTTGGCCACACGCGGGTAGGGGTCATCACAGGGAGCCCGGACGACGCAGCCCTTGTCGCGCGGCTCGAGGGCGTGCGCGACGCGGTACGCGAGGCGGGGCTGGACGCGGCCCGGGCGCTGGCGACCACGCCGCCGTTGTCGACCACGGTCGAGGCGGGCGCGGAAGGCATGCGTGTGTTGTGGGCGGAGCGTCCCAGGCCGACGTTCGTGCTCGCGCTGGCCAACGTTCTTTCGCTGGGCGGCCTGTCCGCGGCGCGCGAGCTGGGCATCCTGCTGGGGGAGGAGCTGTCTTTCGCCGGGTTCGACGATTTCCCGGGCGCCACGCTGATGCGGCCGCAGGTCACGGTCGTTGCGCAGCCGGTCCGCGAGCTGGCCGAGGCGTGCGCGCAGCTTGCCTGCACAGAGCCAGGCGGTGAGGTCTCGCACCAGGTGCTCAAGACGACACTGCACTGGCGTGCAAGCGTGCAGCCTATAGGAGCGACTTGATTGGGGGCCGTGACGGTGCGCTGAGGCGGAACGAGCTCGGGAAGAGCTTGTGGCAGGCCTTCGGCACGCCGCTGAGCACGGCGCGCTTGCCCGCGGCGAGCCGCGCGATGGCCTTGATGCCGCCGTTGCGGAGCAGGCACGGGAAGTAGGCGTGCTGCGCC
>Ga0272441_10004518_pt1 | contig 25060 bp, 21 predicted proteins | sample SSMProp6N_FD_193582 | JGI IMG/M metagenome (GOLD analysis project Ga0272441, IMG submission 193582) | Marine sediment archaeal communities from Little Sippewissett salt marsh, Falmouth, MA, United States - SSM-Prop-6N | ecosystem: Environmental > Aquatic > Marine > Wetlands > Sediment ...
GAGCTACGACGGGAGTTCGATCTTCCGTAGATCGGTGTTCTTCTATCCGTAAGGAGGGGGAGGGGACCCACGCGAGACGGGAGCTTGGCGAGGAGCAGCGTGCCGCAAGCACGCTGCTCCCGCCGTTCCGTTGATGGCTGCAGGCCGGTTGGGGCCTACATTGGCATCGGCGAGCGATGCCACGGCATCCCATGGCTTCTCAGTGAGGAGCACTCGGTCCGTCGACCGTGTGCCAGCCTGCCGCGCGATCTACCTCGAGCTTCCTGATGTGAGGGTGAGGCCCGACATTTGCCGGATGAGGCCGCGTAGCTTTAGGATCGGTGCATACACGTAGGAGGTGGGTTGATATGAAGGGTGGAATCCGGATAGCGGGCGTTGTCCTGATATCGGCGATCCTGGTCGTCGGGGCGTACGTTTCGACGCTGGGACAGGAGCAGTGCCCCTCGGGGCAGGGGCTGCACGAGATCAACGGTGTCGCGCTGTTCTTCGATGCTGCTGTCGTCGCGGAGATCATGGCGGGCCAAACGCTCGCCGTCTTCGGCCAGTTCACCCGGGACGGCGATCCGGTGGACGGTGAGGGCTTCTTCCTTGCTGTGAATCTCTCCCATGCGGTGGGGACCTTCGAGCTCACCGCGGGGGACGACACGATCGACAAGAGCGACTGCGGCGGGAGCTCGGATCAGCTGTACGTCATGTACGTGGAGTTCGACCGGCCGGTCTGTGCCAACGGAGCCCGGATTCACTACATCCTGCCGGGTACGGCGCTGGTTAGCTTCGACATCTACCCCGCCCAGTTCGTGGTTCTGGCAGGCTGCTGGGAGCCCGGGGACGACCTGGATTGCGGCGATTGCCTGTGCCCGTGCCTCTACCATCTTCCCTACCTGCCGGTGGACCCGCCGGGCGAGGGGAGCGTCGGCTTCTTCTAGGCGCGCCACGACTGCGAGGATCGCCGCTGCCTGTGCAGGGGCACGAGGCGCCGTGCACGAGCTGTGACCCTACTCGACACACTTGTATGGCGAACAACACAGAGCTAGGATGGTGGTGGGCCGCGGATAGGGAGGTGCTCTCATGGGAGCAGAGCATGTACGGGGCGTCGCCCTGTACCTTGACAGTGATCTCTACGGAGCCGAAGGAGCACTGGTTGTCGGGCAGCTGACGCTGGACGGAAAGCCTGTCGACGGAGCGAAGTTCGTGCTCGGCACAAAGGTGGAGTTGCACTACATGGATCCCGAAACGGAGGGCCGGTTCGGGGCGCTTGAGGGCACTGCGGTAAGCGGACACAGCAAGGTTCCAGGGTTCTGGGTGTTGACCGCGTGCTTCGGCCTTTCCGGCGGATCTCCCGTGAGGAAGAAGGCGAACGGGGCGGAGATCACGTACTTCCTGGAGAGGAAGGGGGCGGTGAGGTTCGTCATCGATCACGGGGACTTCGGCCTCGTTGGCTCCGACCTGTTTGATCCGACCGTGTCCTTCCTCTACACGCTGCCGTTCATGCCCGTGGACCCGCCGGGGGAGGGCAGCGTAGGGTTCCTGTAGCCTGCGGAGGGGAGGCACGCGGAGCCACCGGGCTGTGCTAGGGCGCTTCGTGGGACACGTCCCGAGCATCGAGGATCGGCCGGCAGTAGCCGAGGAACGCCGCGCGGAACTCCTCGCTCTGGATGGCGGCTGCCCTCTCCTGGACGGCGTCGACGGCACGATCGAGGCATGCCGTCGCCTCCCGACGCTTCCCCGCGGCCTGGAGCACCCGAAACCGTGTGTAGTAGACCTCTTCGGCGACAGGGATCTTCTCCCGCTCCGTCAGCGACACCGCGTCAGCGGACTGCGCGAGAGCCTCAGGGAGTTCGTCTCGCAGCAGGTGAATCCGCGCCAGTGCCGCGAGGCTCCGGGCCGTAAGGCGATGCAGGGTCATTTCCCGGGAGAGATCGAGTGCGCGGTGCATCCGTCGGGCGGCGTCCTCCAGGTTCCCACTGCACAGAGCGTTGGACCCCAGGTCGAACGATGTGATCGCCTCCTCGCCACGATCCTCGATGGATCGCTGCATCTCCAGTGCCTGTCGAAGAAGCCGATCCGCTTCATCGAACTCGGGGAGCGGGCCGAGGACGCTGGTCACAAGCTCCGGATAGCCTCCTGCACCCATGGCAGTGTGGGCAACGCCTAGGTTCAGCAGGCACGCCGCTTCGCCTCCCGCGTCTCGTAGTTCTCGGTACAGCTCGAGGGCTGCGCGGTGGTAGGGCACGGCCCCGAGGTGATCGCCGAGCGCCTCGTGCGACGCCCCGAGGTTGCGAAGGCACGTAGCGCGCCCGCGCTGGTCGCCGATGATTCCCAGGCCACGTTGCGCCTCACGCGTGTGCTCGATGGCCATCTCGAAGCGGCCGAGAAGGTAGTTCATCGCGCCGAGGTTGCCGAGGATCCTCGCCTCTCCTTGGCGATCCCCGAGGGACGCGTAGAGGGCGCGAGAGGCTTCGAACGACGACTCCGCGAGGGCGAAATCGTTGAGACGAGCGGCTGCCGTGCCGAGGAGCTTGTGGAATTCCGCCTCGATCGCGGATTCGGCCGCGCGCGGGAGCCGATCGGCCACGTCCTCGAGGTCGGCTCGGGCGCTCTTGAACTTCCCCAACCCCATCGAGGCCTGGGCACGCCCCAAGACCGCGAGCAGCTGCAAGCGTTCGTCATTCGACGGCCGGAGGAGGGCGACGGCCTGATCCGCATCCTCGAAGGCGCGACGGTAGTCGCCGCTGCGGTAGTGGAAGTCGGACCAGAGCAGATGAACCTCCGCCGTCGTCTCGGTCGCCCCGATGGCTTCGGCGATCGCCTGGAGCTCCTCCAGATCCGATCTCTCTTCGTCAGCACGGCCGAGGAGGGCGAAAACCTCCGACCGTTGCTTGCGGATGGCGTATCGAGTGGGAGCTTCCGCGTCCGGGCATCGATCCGCGGCCTCTGCCGCACGGCTGAGCAATGCTGCTGCCTCGCTGCTCTTGTAGCGCGTCCACGCGTGTTCCGCCGCCGGGATGAGGTACTCCAGCGCTCGACTCCACTCCTCCGCATCGAACAGATGATCCCCGAGAACCGCGGCGGCCTCGCTCGAGCGGCCGCCGTCGCTGGACTCCATGGCATCGGCCACGCGGCGATGGAATTCGATGCGCCCTGATCGGGGAAGGCCTGCATACGCAGCTTCCATCATCATCTCGTGGCGGAAGCTGAACGTCTGCTCAGGAATCCCCGCTGTCTCGCGGATCAAACCCGACTGCTGCAGGTCGAGGATGCTTCGATCGACCTCTGCACCTTCGGGTACGCACTTCTTGAGAAGCGTCTTCCCGAAGACCCTTCCGATCACCGAAGCCAGCTGAAGGATCTCGCGTGAGAACGGCTCGAGGCGGTCGATTCGGGCCTCGAGCAAGCCCACCAGTCGAGGCGGGATGTCCGGCTCTTCGGCGGCGCGGATGCCGTACCACCGACCGCTTTCGTCCTGCCGAAGGACGCGTTCGTCGATGAGGAGACGCACGATCTCCTCCGCGAACAGCGGATTGCCCTCCGACTTGCGGACGATGAAGGCGTAGAGCTCCTCGGGGAGGACGCAGTGAGACAACAGATTCGTCAGGAAGGAGCGCTCCTCGTCCTCGGGGAGCGCATCAATGTGTAGCGCGAGATGCCGATGGCCGAAATCGTACGCTGCCGCCTCGATGAGCTTACGTAGGGGTGCACCGTGTTCCGGCCGGTGGACGATGATGAACAGTACTGGCGCCCGCTCCGAGACGGCGAACAGCTCGGCGATGACGCGCACGGACTCTCCATCCATCCAGTGGACGTCGTCGAGTACAAGAAGAAGCGGTCGGCTCGTTGCGGTGCGCTCCACGAGGTGCACCATCGTCTGGGCCAGCTGCCGCCGGACGAGCGCCGGCTCCAAAGCCTCCGTGATTCGATGGGCTGCATCCTCGATGCCGAGTAGCGTCGCGAGGAACGGTACGAGATCTGCGCCCTCGGCGGGGGACGGAAACAGCTTCGCAGAGGCTTCTACGAGCTGTGCTGCGGGGTCCTCGCGCTCCGGCGAGATCAGCGACAGACACTGCTGAGCGATGGCGCGACAGGCGTGATACGGAAGGCCCTGCTCGTACGACACGCAGCTTACGTGTACAGTCGGGATCTCCGAGCAACGAGGGCTTCTCAGCAGCTCGGCGAGCAGTCGCGTCTTCCCCATTCCCGCCTCGCCTTGGAGGAAGACGATATGTCCTCGACCACGTGCGAGGAGGTCGACATGCTCCGTGAGCGTTCGCAGCTCGCCCTGACGGCCGACAAGCGGCGACGAGAGGCCTGTGATGCCTCGTGCCTTTCCCACGCCCGGTCGCACATCGACGACGCGGAATCGGCTCGTGCTCTGATGGTCAACCTTTTCGGGGAACGGCTCAACGAGAAGCAGCGGGGCGACCACGCGGTGCACGCGATCCGTGATGACGATCTCTCCTGGCGCCGCACTGGCCTCTAGGCGTGCTGCGACATGGGCTGCCTCGCTCACAGGCAGGAACGGCACGCTTGCCTCTTCCTCGCGCGATTCCACAAGCGCTCTTCCGACATCAAGGCCGATACGCACCGCGATGCTGCCGTTTCCCATTGCTTTCTCTGTCGCAGCCTGGCCGATCACACGGCGGATTTCCAGAGCTGCCCGCACCGCGCGCTCGACGTCGTCTTCGTGAGCCCTCGGCACGCCGAACAGCGCGCAGATCCCCTGGCTCCGCACCTGGGCTGTGACGCCTCCGTAGTGCGCGATCGTCTTGACCATGCCTTGCAGTGTCGCCTGCGTGACCCAGGCGTACCGCTCGGGCTCCTCTGCCACACTCGGCCCATCCGTCCAGTCGAACTCTGCGAAGAGGAACGTCAGCCACTTCAATTCCCCACGGGTCTCTCGGATGGAGAAGAGCTTGGCGATGGCGTGCGATGGCAGGAACGGCCGCAGCCCCTCGATCTCTGCCGGCGCAAGTTCGACGGTGCCGGAGGCGGGAATCTCGGTGGCCCGTATCCACGGGCGTGCATGGATCTCGCCGTCATCTGGAGACAGCATCGAAGGATCGAGCGCGTTTGCCTGCCTGGCTAGGACAACCCCTTCCTCCAGTTTGCCGCTGCGCAGAAGGAACGACGCGAACCCGTGAACGGTGTCCGCTTCCTCTGGATCGATGGCCAGCGCAGCGCGGAACTCCCGCTCGGCGCCGGGCAGGTCTCCTTCGACGTGCCAGCGGACCAGTGCCGCCGCGAGGTGTGAACGAGCAGCGTCAGGATCGAGCCGCAGTGCTGCCTCCGTCGCCGTTCGCGCCGGGCCTTCGATCTCTGCCTGGGGGCGGAAACCGGAGACCGCCTGGTAGGCGTACGCGGTTGCGAGATCCGCCCAGATTGGCGCGGCATCTCCCTCAGACGCCAGCGCCTCTTGGAATCGCTCGACGGCTCGCTGGAGGTTGTCGGCACTGCGCACTTGCATCAGTGCGCGGCCCTCCTCGTAAGGGGACGGCGCAGGCCGGGCCTGCGATTGAGCCTCTGTTGCGAGCGGGCGACGCAGCCACGGAATCCGCTGGCCGAGCCCCTCTGCGATGACCGACGCCACAGCGATCTCCACGGGCTCCGCCGCCTCGGGACCGCGCTCGCAGCGGCCGACCCAGAGTTGCTTCTCCTCCTCGGCGTCGACGAGCCGGGCTGATACGCGATATCCGTTGGGGGCTCTCTCGATGCTTCCTTCCAGCACGTAGCGCACCCTGAGCGCGGCGGCGACGTCGCGAAGAGGTTGCTCGCGGGCCGTGTGGTGTCGCACATCGCTCCATGAAGACACCCACACGGATTCGAGCGCGGACAACTGCGCAACCAGATTGAGGCCGATTCCTGCAACGAACGATGCAAGATCGGCATCGTCCTCCGTGCAGTGAAACGGGAGCACGGCGATGCGGTGGCCACTAGCAGAGCGAGCGAGGAGATCAGGGTCGCGGTTCTTGATCCTCTGGTACAGCTCCTGGGTTTGAGGATCAGGCTCCACGCCGAGGTACTCGTCGAGAACCTTCTCGCACGCCTCGTAGTCGAGAAGAGCCCGGCCGTGCTCCCCAGCCATGCAGTGGTATCTCATGAGTTGTCGGTACACGGATTCGCAGTGAGGTTGGCTCTCAAGAACCTTCCTGCACGCGTCGATGGCCTTCTGGAGCCTCCCGCATCGGGCCCAGCACTCGGCGAGCTGCATCAGGCAGTCTATGCGCAGCGAAGCGAAGTGCTCGCGAGGGGCGAGAGCCCATTCCGCATAGCGATCCTCCTCGAGCAACTCGCCGCGGTAGACTGCCAGCGCGCCCTCGAACTCGCTGGCAGCTTCGGCCCAGCGCTCTTCGCTTTGGCGTGCCTGTCCGTTGCGAAGGTGGTGCTCGAAGGTCGCCGTGTCCAGGCACACATGCGCGCCCGTCTCGAGGGAGTAGCCGCCGCCGCGGCCGACGATGAACGGGGAATCCCGCCCGCGCTTCAGCTCCGGCTGTAGGACGCGGCGGATCTGGCTGATGCGCGCATGCAGGTTTTGTAGGGCTTTTTGCGGATTCTCTCCGGCGAACAGCTTCTCCAGTAGCTGATCCTGCGATTGGGTCCGGCCGGGATCCACAGCCAGGACCTTCAGCAGCGTCCTGTTCTTGCGACGCTTCCATTCCGCATCGGGAATCGGGGTGCCGTCCCTCAGCACCGTGAAGCGCCCGAGAAGCCTGATCTCCAGACGTGGCACCGCTGCCTTGTCCGCTGCGCGTGCGCCCATTCCCTGCTCCTTTGCCGTTCGCAGGCACCGTGTCGCTGCATTCTATTCCTGACGGCAAGTGGTATGCCAGCAAGGAACGGCCGTGCATCTCTGTACGGCGGGGCGCGTAAGAAAAGCGGAAGCGTGCTGAAGGGATCGCCACATACGCTTCCCGCATCTCAGATAAAGGAGGTACGGCAATGTACAACCATCAACCACATCACGCAGATCGAGGGGGGCTGACGGGGCGTCTCGAGATCGATCAGGGGCTGGTTCGGTATCGCGCGCTGCTCCGGCACGCGTATCACGACGCTGTGCTGAATGGAAGCTCGCAGGCGCGGCGGTCGCCCGTGCTGGAGCTGTGGAGCGTAGGCCAGCGTCTGTCCGCGGCGTTCGCAGCGATGCTTGGCGGATGGGCACGGCAGCTGCGATGAGCAGCTGCCGTGCGACGCCGATCGCAGCCGGTGGCGCAGAGAGCGGTCAGCAAAGGCCGCTCTCTGCCGCCGTTTTGCAGAGGGTCGCTGCGGCGAGGTGGGGTGAGGAGGATCGCGTAAGGAATCCGGAAGGAAAGCGTTGAGGCGGTGGAGGTAGGGTGCGGCATCTTGCAGGAAGGAGGTACGGAAGATGGCCGGAAACGGGAAGCGAAGAGTGGCGATGGCGGCGATGGTCGGGGTGATGGTGGTGGGGTGCGTGGCGATGCTGGCGGCGGGGCAGTGTGCACTGCGCCTGACGCCTGGAGGCGAGGGTGGAGGGGACTTCTCGACACCGTGCGCGGTGAAGTCGTGGGAGGGACCGAGCGACGTGGCGCTCCTGACGGAGTGCGAGGGGAGCTGTTCTCCGCCGGCGATGGACAAGGGGATCGAGGCGCCGTCTGTCATTGCGAGCGCGGAAGGGGAGCTGGAACTGACGGTAGCGGGGCAGTTCTCGCTGAAGTACGGGAGCTACGACGGGAGTTCGATCTTCCGTAGATCGGTGTTCTTCTATCCGTAAGGAGGGGGAGGGGACCCACGCGAGACGGGAGCTTGGCGAGGAGCAGCGTGCCGCAAGCACGCTGCTCCCGCCGTTTGCCCGCGGAGAAGGCGAGTAGGCTTGAGGTACCTGATAGGAAGACGTCACGGGTACACCGTGCGAAGTCGCCTGTGCGGCTCTCACGAGAGAAGGGTTCTCCGAACGGTGTTGCAGCGCCCGTGGAAGGCGATGGTTCTTGTGATAGCGTGATCGTGTAGGATAACCGAGCATCAGTCCACGGCGGAGACAGGGGGGCGATGGCGAACGTGAAGCTTCCCGCACTACGGATTCGAACCTTCGGCCGGTTCGTGGCATTGCGTGGCGGCGTTCCGATTCCCGAGACCGCGTGGAAACGCAGGATGGCCAAGGCGGTGCTCAAGGTCCTGCTCACCGCACCGGACGAGGTCTTCACCAAGGATCAACTGATAGAGTTGCTGCTCCCCGGCGCTGATCCAGGTGCTGCGGCGAAGAACCTCCAGGCACGGATCAGTGAGCTGCGGCGCGCACTGGAACCGGATCTGCTTCGAGGGCGGGACTCGGCCTTCGTGTGGCGCATCGGCGAGGCCTACCTGTTCAGCCTCAGCGGTCCCTGCCGAGTCGACTGCGTGGAGTTCGAGAACGGGCTGCGCGCGGTGCGCCCGGCCATCGAGGGCGGTCAGTGGGCGGACGCCACGGATCGGCTGGAAGACGTGCTGGCACTGTATCGCGGAGATTTCCTCTCGGAGGATCGCTACGAAGCGTGGGCAGAACCGCGGCGTTCGCAGCTTCGCGGGCTGTTTCTTGAGGGGCTTCAGTCCCTCGCCGAGGGATACGCGCAGCTCGGACGGCTTCGCCAAGCGATGAGCTGCTGCCAGCGGCTCATCTCGTTGGAACCCTACCGCGAGGAGGCAATACGGCAGCTGATGGAGTACCAGCTGGCAACAGGACAGCGATCGGCGGCTCTCGAGACATTTCGCGAAGGAGAACGCGCGCTGCGCGAGGTGCTGGATGTTGCGCCTTCAGCGGAGACCTGTGCGCTACACACGAAGATCTGCTCGCCGTCGACGAGCGGCGATGCCCTGGACCCTCGCCGAGTCGCCGTCCTCCCCCTAGCATGCTTCAGCACAGACCCCGAGGATGCGCACCTGGCCGAAGGTCTGACTGAGGCAATGATATCCAGTCTGTCACGCATCGGCGATCTCCGCGTCGTCGCGAGGACGTCGGTCATGCGCTACCAGAACACGGTGAAACCCGTTGCCCAGATTGCGCGGGAACTGAACGTCGGGACGATCCTCGAGGGAAGCGTTCGTGTGGTTCACAACCGGGTTCGGGTCACGATCCAGATGATCGATGGCCGGACCGAGGATCATCTCTGGGCACGCGATTACGAGCAGACACTCGATGATCCGCTGGCCGCGGAGCGTGATGTCGCGCTCCAGGTGGCCGACACGCTGAGGCTGCAGCTCCTGCCCGTCGAGGAGCGCAGGCTCTCCCACCTGGGTTCGCAGAGCCATCAGGCGTACGTTCTCTACCTCAAGGGACGGCACCTGTTCAATCGACGCCGTTACGCGGTGTTGCGGAAGGCGATGAGCTTCTTCCAGGCGGCGATCGAACTCGATCCGGGGTATGCCCTTCCTCACGTTGGCCTTGCCGATTGTCTTGCGCATCTCGCAGGGATCGATCTGGCGAACGAGGAGGCCTACGAGCAAGCGAAGGCGAGTCTTGAGCGGGCGCTGTCGCTGCAGCCGGGTCTTCCTGATGCACACGCCTCGATGGCGTTGATCGAGTGGGGGGTTCGCGGGCTTCGTGATGAGGCTGAGGTCCACTGTCGGCGTGCGATCCGCTTGAGTCCCAGCCATGCCCAGGTGCACGACTGGTACGCGTTGATCCTCCTCGCCGAGTTCCGCCTCGATGAGGCGCTCTCCGAGGCCCGCCGCGCACTGGACCTCGATCCGCTATCGCCCGTCTACCATTGCGCGGTGGCGCGCGCCCTGATCTCTGCGAATCGTTTCCGTGAGGCCGAGACGCTCCTCGCGGCGGCATCGGATGTGGATCCGTCCTATGCGCAGGTTGACAAGTGGCTGGCGTTGTCGAAGCAACTCACGCGACGGTGGGAGGACGCTGATGCCGCCGTGGAGCGGTTTCTCGCGTCGACATCACGGCCTGCGGCGCGTCAGTTCCTTGCGCAGCAGCAGCTGTACACCGGCCGTGTAGAAGAAAGTCTATCTACCACCCGCGCCATCGTCGCGGAGTCGCCAGGGGTGGTGGACGCCGAGGTGAGCCTCGGCGCCGTGCTCTACCACGCTGGCTTGTACGACGAGCTCGAGAGCTGGATGAACGCCGCGCTGAAGCGGCATCCGTGGGGCGTTACCGTTGCCGGCCAAGCGCCGATGCGGTGGCTTCTCGGTTTGGCGTACGAACGTCAGAGCCGCTTCGGGGAGGCTTCACGCGAGTTCAGGTGCGCTCGGTCTCAGTTTCCGCCGTGGGCGGACTCGCTGTTCATCCAGGGGCACATGCATGTCCAAGTCGATGCGGCGCTGGCCGTGGTGGACGTACGTGCTGGCCGTGCGGGAAACGCATCGGAGTGCCTGCGCGCACTCGATCGGCGCCGCGATCTTCCGGACGCTGCGACGTCGCTGGCTGTGCTACTGTTCCACCTCGGGCGGTGGGACGAGGGATTCGACTGGCTGGGCAAGGCTGTCGACCGGCACGATCGTGCTTTGCTCACGATAGGCACTCATCCGTGGTTCGAGGAGGTGCGAGGCGATCCCCGCTTCGCTGACGTCCTTGCCCGGCTGCGGCTACTCCCGCGGTCTCGGGGGTGTGGCGGGGCATCGCCGGCGTCTGCTGATGCCGATCCGGCGTAGCTGCGTCTTCCGCAGAGTGAAACCATGGCCGAGTCAGCGTGTCCGTTCACCGGCCCGCCGTTTGCGTTCGATGACTGGCGGACCTAGGCTGTTGGAGGACGACACGCAGAGAGGATCAGAGGGGGCGATCATGCGGGGAGCGCGGGGCAAAACGATCGAGTGGACCGGTGTGGCTGTGTGGGCAGCGCTGGCGGTTCTCGCCGTCGGATTCGGTGTAACTGGAGACGGGACTGCGGCGACGTCAGCACCGTACCTCGTCGGGTGCACGCCCGGGCCTGGTGAGACGATGCCGGTGGGCGCTGCGTTCGAGTTGATCTTCGATCGGGCGATGGAACCGCGGTCCGTGGAGACCGCGTTCTCCACGGACCCGTGCGTCGCTGGAATGTATTCGTGGGCGAACGCGAGGACGCTTCGTTTCGAGCCGCTGGCCCCCCTTGAGCCCGGCGCGGTGTACACCGTCAGCGTGTCGACGCACGCGATGGACTCTATGGGTGTCCCGCTGTCCGAGGAGATCCGCTTTCGGGTGACCACGGCGGGCTTCCTCGAGGTCTCTCAGACGATCCCTGAGGCGGGGAGCGCAGATATCCCGACGGATGCGACGATCACAGTCGTGTTCAGCCGCCCCGTGGTTCCCCTTGTGACCCCATCGGATCCAAGGTTCTCCGATCTTCCGCAGCCGTTGCTCGTCGAACCGGCTATCGAAGGCACTGGGGAGTGGATCAACACATCAATCTTCGTGTTCACGCCGACGGCACGCCTTGCGGGGGGAACGACGTACTCCGCGCGAATCCCAGCCGGCCTCACGGACGTCGGGGGCGCCGTGCTGGAGGAAGAGCACGCCTGGGAGTTCAGCACAGCACGTCCGACCGTCGTCTCCGTCTCGCCTCGAGATGACGCGGATCATGTCCCGGTTGACGCTTCGATCCGTGTCGAGTTCGATATGCCGATCGACTCCGCGGGGGTCGGCGATCGTCTCACACTGCGCAAGGCGAGCCTTCTCGGGGAGCTGTTGCCGCAGTACGTGCCGGGGACGGTCCATGTTGATGGACGTGTCGTGACGTTCACGCCGGAGGAGTGGTTGGCGTTCGATGCGCGATACGTGGTCGGTCTCGAAGAGGGTGTCGTCAGCGTCGGTGGCGGGATGGGATCCGACGAGGCGGTCGTCCTCCGCTTCGAAACGGTTCCTCTGCCTCGCGTCACCGGCACGCGCCCTGTGGATGGCGACCGAGACGCGCCGCCGTACACGGACTTCTCCATCGTCTTCAACACGGCGATCGACCCCGACACCGTCCTCGAGAACATCACGATGGAGCCGGCGCTTCCTGAGGACGTCCGCGGCTGGTTCGATGGATGGAGTCGGCGCTACTCGTTCGACTTCGGTGCGGCGCCGAGCGGCGAGTACACCGTATACATAGGTCCCGGCATCAAGGATCGCTTTGGCAACGCCACCGGGCAGACCCTTGAGGTGAGTTTCCGTACGGCGCCCCTCGAGCCCGCGGCGTGGCTTCAGCTTCCTGGGCTCGTCGGGACACACGGCAGCGATGCGCCGGCCCGCGTCATTGCCGCACACCGTAACACGCCGAGGCTGGATCTTGAGCTGTATCGGCTCTCGCTCGAGGAGTTCTTCGAAGCTCAGAGGCAGTGGTACGACTACGAACCGGCACGTAGCACGAGGATTCGCCAGTGGTCGGTTCCCGTCGAGTCCCCGCAGGATGAGCTTGCCTACACACCGGTCGACCTGCTTGAAAACAGGGCGACGCTCGAGCCGGGGATCTACCTGCTGTTGCTCGAGGCACGCGGTGTCGACTACGGCTGGTACCGACCGCATCACGTGCTGGTGGTCAGCCCCCGGAATATCACGCTGAAGCGGGATGAGAAGCGTGCGATGGCATGGGTGACCGACCTCTCCACGGGCGCTCCGGTGTCCGGTGTGAAACTAGCCGCCTACACCTGGAAAGGAGAAGAGGTCGACGGGGCCGTGACAGATCCTTCGGGGATCGCCGAGTTCACCGACCCTGAGGTGGCGCTGACCTCCGATCTGGTGGTCGTTGCGCGGGAGCCGTTTGCCCTAGCCAGCAGTGGGTGGAGCGGGGGCATCCAGAGCTGGGATTACGGCTACAACACCTCTTCGCTGACCAGCATGCGTACCCATCTGGAGACGGATCGCCCGATCTACCGCCCCGGGCAACGGATCCACTTCCGCGGTGTGATCCGCAGTGAGGATGACGCGCGATACCGCCTACCTGACACCGTCGAAGTCGACGTGAGCATCCGGAACGCTCGTTGGGAGCTTGTGTACGAGGAGACGCTCCCCGTGGATGACTTCGGGAGCTTCGTCGGGGAGCTTGTGCTGTCGGATGATGCGGCGCTCGGCGACTACGTGCTCGCCGTGTCTGCACCGGGCAGCGGGACCCGGCACACGTTCACCGTCGCCGCGTACCGCCCCCCCGAATTCAGCGTGTCGGTGACGCTCGATCGCGAGCAGCTCGCGGCCGGGGAGTCCGCGGAGGCGAGGGTCGATGTCGTCTACTTCTTTGGGGGGCCTGTGGCGGATGCGGACGTCGAGTGGACGGTGTTCGCGGAGCCGTTCACCTTCGATCCATCCGGATTCGAGCGGTATCGATTCCGCGACACCGATGATCCGTGGAGCTGTTGGAGCTGCTGGTGGTGGGGGACACCGACGGGGCCGGAGGTGATCGCTAGCGGCCACGGACGCACCGATGCGTCGGGCCACGTAGTGGTTGCGCTGACCGAGGAGCTGACGGACGGCGCCGTCCGCGATGACGAGGGTGTGCTGCGCGGCAGCCAGACGCTGATCGTGGAGGCCACGGCGTACGGGGCGGACGGCCAGGTCCTGTCCGGGCGCTCGCGCGTCACCGTTCATCAGGGTGCGTTCTACGTGGGGCTTGCGCCCGATCGTGCGATTGGTGCCGCGGGCACGGAGATGCGCACCGACGTGGTTGCCGTGGATTGGGAGGGTAGGCGCCGGGCGGGCGAGGAACTCTCGTTCTCGGTGATCCGGCGCGAGTGGGTCAACAGCCTCGTGGATCTCGAGACAGGAGGAAGCTCCTGGAAGTGGACGACGGTGGACACGGAAGTTGACTCGGGCCGCGTGATGAGCGATGAGCTCGGAGAGGCTGCCGTGTCGTTCGTGCCCCCGGAGGGCGGCTTGTACCGCGTTTCCGTGGAGGGTATGGACGCTCGCGAACGGCAGGTGCGCTCCAGCGACTTCGTTTGGGTGAGCGGTCCGGGCTCGGTCTCCTGGCGAAGGGAGAACCACGACCGGATCACGCTGGTTGCCGACAAAGGCAGTTACGAGGTGGGGGATATCGCAAGAGTCCTGATCCCGAGCCCGTATGAGGGTGAGCACTGGGCGTGGATCACTGTGGAACGGGGAACGCTGCTTCAACAAGAAGTGGTCCTGCTGACGTCGAACTCCACCGTCTACGAACTGGCGATCGCGGAGGATCACATACCGAATGTGTACGTCAGTGCTGTACTCGTACAGGGCCGCGAGGCCGCGCTGGCGCAGGACGGGATCGCAGTGGCATCGCACAGAGTTGGCTACGCGGCCGTCTCCGTGGATGCGGCTCCGCGCCGCCTCGGGATCGATCTATCGACATCGTCCATCGATCCGCAACCTGGAGAAGACGTTACGTACACGCTCCAGGTCGTCGATCCGTCGGGAAATCCCGTGCGCAGTGCTGTGGCCATCGATGTCGTGGATAAGGCCGTGCTCAGCCTGTCTCCGAGGGAGCCGGACGCGATCGCAACGACATACTACAGCCCCCGCGGGCTTGGGGTTCGGACCTCGAGTGGGCTCGCCGTCTCTGTCGAGCGCCTACTTGAAGAGCAGATGCAGAACCTGGACGTACGCGCCGTGGACGACCTCATGTCGTTCGAGGCTCCGGGAAGCGCGGGTCCCGTGGTCATGATGGCTATGGAGGAGGCCGGTCGAGCTCCCACCGTGGGGGATGAGGCCCCCGCTGGGGCCGAGGTGCGCGAGGAGTTCGCGGACACGGCGTTCTGGGATGGGCGGGTCGTCACCGACAGCGATGGCCACGCAGCGTTCACGGTGCGTCTTCCGGACAACCTGACGACGTGGGCGGTTCGGGCTGTCGCTGTGACCCGGGATACGCTGGTCGGCGAGGCAACAGAGGAGCTTCTTGTGACCAAACCACTGCTTGTCCGCCCCGTGGCGCCAAGGTTCTTCGTTGTTGACGATCGTGTGCAGCTCGATGCCTTGGTGAACAACAACACCGAGGTCGAGCTCGACGTCGAAGTTCGGTTGCAGGCCGACGGTCTCACCCTTGATGGCGAGCCGGCGCAACGCGTCCTTGTGCCCGCCGGCGGGGAAGGGCAGGTCTCGTGGTGGGCGATCGTCGACGATGTGCCGGCGGTGGATCTGATCGTCCGTGCCGCGGCGGGCGACCTCCACGACGCCGCGCGACCTCGGTTGACCACAGGACCGGACGGAACGCTGCGCGTATACCGCTACGTGGCTCCAGAGGTCGTGGGAACGGCGGGAGTTCTCGCCGAGGCGGGGTACCGTACCGAGCGGATTCTCCTCCCTCCTTCGGCCGACCCGTTGCAAGGACAGCTCACGGTGCGCCTGGATCCATCGCTGGCCGCGGCCATGCGCGAAGGGCTCGACTACCTCGAACACTTCGAGTACGAGTGCACCGAGCAGTTGGTGAGCCGTTTTCTGCCGAACGTGCTCAACTACCGTGCGATGACGCTGCTCGGCGTCGCGCAGCCGGAAGCGCGTGAGCGGCTCGCCGAGCTGGTCGATGCGGCGCTGTCCAAGCTGTACGCCAGGCAGCACGCAGACGGAGGCTGGGGGTGGTGGAGCGGAAGCCGATCCGATCGTTTCCTTACGGCGTACGTTGTGTGGGCGATGCAGGAAGCGTCGAATCTGGGCTTTAGCGTTCGCAGTACGGCGCTCGACGCCGCCACGGACTACGTCGTGGCGGAGCTGCTCAGTGCGGACGAGCTGGACGCTCCGTACGCGGCGAACGCCCAGGCGTGGATGCTGTATGTGCTGGCGATCGCCGAACGGGAAGGGGCGGTTTCGGAGCACGCCGCGGCGCTCTACGATGCGCGTGCGCATCTAGCCCACTACGCACGGGCGCTACTCGTTCTTGCTCTGCACCGGATGGACGCGACGGATGCGCGTTTGTCGACGCTGCTCTCCGAGATCCAGAACGGGGCGATCCTCAGTGCCACGGGGGCGCATTGGGAGGAAGCGAGCTACAGCGGATGGGCGATGAACACGGACACGCGCTCCACGGCGATCATCCTCGACGCGCTGGTGGCGGTCGAGCCGGAGGCCGCGCTGCTGCCGAATGTGGTGCGGTGGCTGATGACGGCGCGGCGAGCCGGGATCTGGGAAACGACTCAGGAGACAGCGTGGGCGCTGATTGCCCTCACGGATTGGATGGTTGCCACCGGCGAACTGGATGCCGACTACGCCTACGTTGTCGACGCCGACGGCACAGAACTCGCGGCAGGGCGGATGGCGCCGGAGACGGCAGAGGGCACGGTGATCGCCGAGCTCCGCCTTGCGTCGTGGGCGGACCCCACATCGACGGAGATCACGGTGTCCCGCGGCGAAGGCGCCGGCAGGTTGTACTACACGGCCCATGTGGAGAGCTTCTTGCCCGTCGAGGAGATCCAGCCGCTCGACCGGGGCATCGTCGTTCAGCGGCAGCTGGTGGCCTCTTCCTGCGGCAGGGGCGAGGCGTGTGACTCGTTGACGAGCGCTCGTGTTGGCGAGATCGTGAACGTGCGGCTGACGATCATCGCGCCTCACGACCTCTACTACGTAGTTGTTGAGGACCCACTGCCCGCTGGCGGGGAGGCGATCGACTTACAGCTGGCGACAACGAGCCTGCTTGATCCGGCAATCGAGCTGTACCGGGTGACCGACGATTCGTCCGGCTGGGGGTGGTACCGGTGGTCGTGGTGGTGGCGCTGGTATAGCCACAGCGAGTTGCGCGACGAGAAGGTCGTGCTGTTCGCCGATTACCTGCCCGCAGGTACGTACATGTACACGTACAGCTTCCGTGCCACGCAGATCGGCACGTACCACATCATCCCGACGACGGCGCGCGAGTTCTACTTCCCTGAGGTGTTCGGCCGCGGTGCGGGGGAGTTGTTCCGGGTGACCGGGCCGTGATCTTGGCACCGCCTCTCAGCTGTGTCGGGTGGTGGGCCTAGCGGCCGCGGAGCAGTTGCACCGCCTGGCTGTTGTTTGACGTGGTGAACACGAGCGTGGCGTGCCCGCACGGCTCGGCGGCCGTCACGAACAGATCGAGGATGCTGACCTCCTTGCGCGCGAGGACCTGGTTGAGCTTGCACAGGAATCCTGGTCTGTGAGTCAGCTTGATCACAACGATCTCGCGCGCATCGACGGTGAACCCTGCGTCGCACAGGGCATGGCGCGCGTGCTGCTGGGCATCAGTCAGCAAGTGGACGACGGCTCGGCCGTCATCCGTGATCACGTGCACGGCGAGGATGCTGATGCCCATCTCGTACAGCAGGCAGGAGATGTTGGCAAGCAAGCCAACGCGATCCTCCGATTGCACGATCAGTTCCTGTCGAATCTGTGCTGGCTCGACCATGATCCGTCCTCGGATGCACCGTACCGTTCCTTGCCTGTCGCGTGAGCCCGACAGGGCCGTTCGTGGAGGGACATGTGCGCCGTGCGCGACGGATGCGGAGAACCCGAGCCGGGGACGGGCCCTTCTCCTCGTCCTTGCACTGCGCTTGCACCCCTCCCGGCATGACAGCGCGCGGATGCCGTACAGCGTCCTGCCCCACGTTTGACACGTTCCGGAGGCTTGGGTACTATGCGGCGGTTCTGTGGTGAGGCTGTTCCAACCTACTGCACGGACGGGGGGGTTGCATGCTCGCGTTCCTGGCAACATCTGTTGTCGCCTTCGTCCTCTACCTCCTGCTGACACTTCCCAGCGGTTCCATCGGAGTCTGGAGTGCCGAGGAGCTCATCACAGGGGCCGTTCTTTCCGTTATCGTCGGATGGGTGGCGCGGCGTGTCGTGTTCCCGCGAACTCGCAAGGGAACACTGGCTGACCTGCGCATGCTCAACCCACTGCGCTTCCTTCTGTTCCTCGCCTACCTCATCGGTCCATTTCTGTTCGCCATGGCCAAGGCGAACATCGATGTGGCGTATCGTGTGGTGACGGGGAAGCTCCGACCGGGCATCGTGAAGCTGCAGACCGGCTTGACAACGGATCTGGGACGGACCCTGCTGGCGAACTCCATCACACTGACTCCTGGCACGCTGACGGTCGATGTAGCGGAAGAGGATGGGGATCTATTCGTCCATTGGATCAACGTGAAGGATCCAGAGCCCGACGCGAAGCAGGTCTGCGGATCGTTCCCAGCCTGGGCAAGGAGGATCACCCAATGATCGTCACCCCGGTGCTCTTCTTCGCTGTGGCGTGTGCGCTATTGCTGCTCATGATTCTGAGCGCAGCGCGCATTGGGTTCGGCCCGACGGTGGCGGATCGGGTCGTGGGTCTGGACACGATCAACACGATGGTGGTGGCGGTCATGGTGATCCTCGGTGCGGCGTACGAACAGGTGGTCTTCGTCGACGTGGCGATCATCTACGCGCTGCTGTCTTTCGTCGGGACGTTGTACATCGCGCGCTACCTGGAGGGAGGGCTATGAGCATTGCGCTGTACGTCCTGTTTGCCATCGGCGTCCTGTTCAACGCGCTCGGGGCTGTGGCGCTGATCCGCTTTCCCGATGTGTACACGCGCCTCCACGGGGCGACGAAGTGCACAACGTTTGGCGCGATCTTCACCATCGCCGCGGTCATCGCCTATGCCTTCTCCCGCGGGGGAGCCGCACAGCAGACGCTGGCCATTCACGCGATCGTTGCGTTGATCGCACTTCTGCTCACGAATCCGACGGGAGCCCACGCCATCGCCCGCGCAGCGTATCGCAGCGGTGTGAAACCATGGGGCGCCGTCGTCGACAAACTGGAGGAGAAGCCATGATCGCAGAGATCATCATCCAGATTGTCACACTTCTTCTGATCCTCGTTGGCGGGGCGTTGGCTGTATGGTTCAAGGATCTTCTCTCTTCGATCATCGCTCTGGCGGGCGCGAGCCTCCTGGTCTCCTTGGAGTTTTACATCCTTCAGGCACCGGATGTGGCTATCGCCGAGGCGGGAATCGGCGCCGCGCTGACGACGGCGATCTACGTGATTGCGCTGCGCCGCACACGCCGGAAGGAGAAGGAATGAAGCGTGCACTGCTTGCTGTGGCGTTCCTCCTTGTGGCATCGTTTCTTCTTCTCGCCGCAGCGGAGATGCGTCCGTTCGGAGCACCGACATCATCAGTGATGGACGATTACTTCCTCGGCCAAGCACAGGCGGAGGTTGCGGCGAACAACGTGGTTACGGCCGTGGTGTTCGACTATCGCGGCTTCGACACCCTCGGTGAGGCGACGGTGCTGTTCGCTGCGGTCGTCGGCGTACTCGCTGTGTTCCGCAGGTTGCGGGAGGATGAGCGATGAGCAAAGAAATGTCGGTCATCGTCCGCACGATCACACGGCTAACGTACGTGCTGACGATCGTCTTCGGTTTCTATGTCATCATGCACGGGCATTTGACCCCCGGGGGGGGCTTCCAAGGAGGGGCCGTCGTCGCATCAGCGTTCGCGCTCTTCCTCGTGGCGTTCGGCACGGCGGGACTGAAGGGACGCTTGAACGCGCATCTGCTCCAGAGCTTGGAGGAGATAGGGGCACTGACATTCCTCGCCTTGGCGTTTCTCGGTATCGGGACCGCGTTCTTCTACAACCTCCTGGCGAACAGCGGGACGGTGTTCGGGGTGTCGGTGCTCCCCGGCCCGAACCCAGGGCTGCTCAACAGCGGAGGCACACTCCCGCTCATGAACTGGGCTGTTGGGCTGAAGGTCATGACGGGCATCGCGAGTATCCTCATCGCGATGCTTGTCGGGTCGCGGAAGGAGGCGGCGGAATGACGTTTGTCGGTAATCTCCCGTTTGTCGTCTCCATGCTTCTCGTCTGTCTCGGGCTGTACGTGCTCCTGTTCAAACGGAACCTGATCAAAATGGTGATCGGCGTATCGCTTGTGGAGACGGGAATCAACCTGTTCTTGGTCACGCTGGGCTACCGGGCTGGAGGGGTGGCGCCGATCTACACGTACGCACCGGTGGGTGCCACGCAGGTCCTGCCGACGCCGCAAGCGCTGACCCTGACAAGCATCGTCATCGGCCTGGCGACAACGGCGTTGCTTCTGTCGTTCGCGATCCTCATCTATCGGCACTACGGCACGCTGGATGTCACGGAGATCAAGGAGCTCAAGGGATGAACGCGCTAGCTACCCATGTACCGATTCTGGTCATCGCAACGCCTCTACTCGGGGCGTTCGCTGCGCCCTTGATCGCCAAGCTGGGCCGCACGACGAGGGTCGCCTTCAGCGGACTGATTGCGGGACTCACGGCCTGTTTCGCCGGGCTGCTTGCGGCAACGCTGTACTCCGCGGGGGGGCAGCCGATCGTGTACGTTCTCGGTGGCCGCGTCCCGCTTCCGTCAGGGCTGGCGGTCCCGGTACGGATCATGCTCGAGGTGGATGGCCTCTCTGTCTTCATGGCGTTGATCGCCGCGCTCGTAGGGGCGCTCGCTGTACTGTACAGCGTTTCGTACTGGAAGGAGCGATCCGGCGGTGCGCTCTACGACAGCCTGTTGTTCCTCCTGATTGCGGGGGTGTTTGGCCTCGTTCTCACCGGAGATATGTTCAACTTCTTCGTGTTCCTCGAGATCACGTCGATCGCCGCCTGCGGGCTGATTGGCTTCCGTGCGTGGCGAAAGCGCTCATCGGAAGCGGCGTTCAAGGTGATGGCGCTGTACACGCTCGCCGGTCTGCTGGTACTGCTCGCTGTCGGCCTTCTGTACGGGCAGTACGGTGGTCTGAACATGGCCTTCCTCGCAGCGAACCTCAGCGGCTCGATGCTCGATCGGATTGCCCTTGCGCTGCTTCTTGCGGGGTTGGCGATGAAGGCGGGAGCTGTCCCGATGCACATGTGGGCGCCAGAGGCGTACGGTGAGGCGCCAGCCCCCGTAGCGATGGTGCTTGTGGCCAACAGCCAGGCTGGCCTGTACGCGTTGTTCCGCATCTTGTTCACGCTGTACGGCGTCGCCTTGAGCGTAACGGCAATCGGATGGATCCTCATTGTGATGGCGGTTCTGACGATTCTTGTCGGCGTGACAATGGCTCTGGTGCAAAGCGACATCAAGCGGCTGATCGCGTTCGGCGCAGTGTCGCAGATCGGGTACATGCTGCTCGCCGTGGGCGTCGGCTTTGCCGTGCTTGCCACTCGACCGGCGTTCGGTCTGGCTGCGATCCAGGGCGGGATCTTTCACATGATCAACGATGTCGCGTGTATCGGCCTTCTCTTCCTCGCGGCAGGAGCGATGGTTCGCGCTGCCGGGACGAGGAACCTCAACGCGATGGGCGGGCTGGCTCACGACCTCAAGGGGCTCACGGTCCTGTTCGCGGTGGGTGCGTTCGCACTGGCTGGTGTGCCGCCGTTCAACGGGTTCGCGTCGAAACTGATCATCTACGAGTCGACGTTCCGCCTGAGCCCCGTGTTGGCGATCGTCGCTGTGCTCGGGAGCATCATCCTGCTTGCGGTGTTTCTGCGCGCCTTCCAAGCGGCGTTCCTCGGGCCGCGAACTGTGGGGGAGGCCGGGAGAGTGCCGTGGACGATGACGCTGTCGATGGCTGTGCTCGCCAGCATCGTGATCGGCTTCGGCCTGTTCCCGGGGTTCTTCATCGACAAGCTGGTGGCTCCAGCGGCGAATGCGCTGTGGAACGGTCAAGCAGCCTACATCGGCGCAGTCCTGGGAGGTGGATAGCATGGGCGGGATCAGCACCGGCTTTGGGGCGTGGAACCCCATCGCGTGGAGCCTCCTGTTCGCTGGCACGATCGTGATCGCGTGGGGCATCCGTCTGTTGGGCCGCAGCGATCGCAAGCTGGACGGAGAGCAGGGGAAGGTGTTCCTCTCGGGAAACGACGAGCCTTCTGCGGAGAAGCTTCACGTGCGCGGCGACCACCTGTACTGGGGGATGGTCGACGGGCTGGCAGGCTACTACAGGCGAGTGAGAGCTGTGCACACGGGCGTCCTCAGCGACTACATTGCGTGGTTCGTTGGCGTTCTTGGCGTGGTCCTCGTGATCCTAGGGTTGGTCAGGTGACGTCTATGGCACTACCTCGATCGTTCAAGCGGGCGTTGTGGGTGTTCCATGTGGCCACGGGGTCCTGCAATGGCTGCGATATCGAGATCGTTGCGGCGCTCACACCGCGCTACGACACGGAGCGGTTCGGCATCATGCTCACGGGAACACCTCGGCACGCCGACGTGCTGCTGGTCACCGGACCGGTCACCCGCCCGATGCTGCCGCGTCTGAAGCGGATCTACGAGCAAACGCCGGATCCGAAGGCTGTGGTCGTTGTCGGCGGCTGTGGTTCGACCGGAGGGGTCTTCTACGAGTCGTACAACATCGTGGGGCCTGTGGATGAGGTGGTCCCTGTGGCGGTGTACGTGCCGGGTTGTCCGCCTCGCCCCGAAGCGATCATCGACGGGGTCGTCAAGGCCGTGGCGGCGTTGGAGACAGCGGGGGTGAGCCGATGACGTCGGACGAGTTGCTCGCAGTGCTGTCGGGGAAGCTTGGTGGCGAACTGACGGTTCTGCGCAGTGTGGAGCATCGCCACGGCGAAGCGGGCCGACCGATCGTCGACCTGTGGGTCGAGGTACCATTGGCGCGTCTGCGCGACGCGGTGGCCGCGCTGTGCGATGCATCGCCGCCCCACATCACCGTGATCTCGGGCGACGATCTCGGCGATCGGATCATCCTGAACTACCACTTCAGCGTGGGGTGGGGAACGCACTACGGAGAGGTTGCGCTGATTCTGCGAACCTCCGTGCCAACGGACAACCTGACGATTCCCACGATCTCTGATCTCCTCCCCGGAGCGCTGACCGCGGAACGCGAGAAACACGAATTCTACGGGATCACCGTTGACGGCATCCCGGACGATCGGAACCTCTTCCTGCCCGAGGACATGACGATCCACCCGTGGCGCAAGGATGAGGCCAGCGTCCAGCGTACGACGTCGATGGTGAAGCGGCTCGTCAAATGGGAGACACGCGATGCATAACGAGCGGATCAACATCCAGCTGGACGGTGGCAAGTCGGAGATGACGTACTCCATCCCCATCGGACCGACGCACCCGGCGCTGAAGGAGCCGATCCGCTTCTCGTTCGAGTTGGAGGGAGAACGAATCGTCGGCGTCGACATTAAGCCCGGATTCGCCCACCGCGGGATCGAGTACATGGGGATGCGGCGGAATCTGATCCAGACGCTGTATCTCTCGGAGCGCATCTGCGGGATCTGCTCGATCTCTCATCCCCTAGCGCTCACGCAGGCTGTGGAGCACGCCGCGGGGATCGAAGTCCCGCCCCGTGCGCAGGCGATCCGTACGATCATCGGGGAGTTGGAACGCATCCACTCACACATCCTGTGGGCGGGCGTCGGGGCTCACGAGCTCGGGTTTGATACCCTGTTGCACCTGTCGTGGAACGTCCGTGAGAAGGTGATGGACCTTCTCGAACAGCTTACCGGGAACCGTGTGGACTACGCGATCCCCATCTACGGCGGTGTACGCCGGGACATCCCCGAGGAGAAGGCTCACCTTGCGTATGAGGCGTTGGACTACTACAAACGCTTGCTCGGTGACATGATCGATGCCTTCCTCCACGACAAGTCGGTGGAGATGCGCACCAAGAACGTCGGCGTCCTGACCTATGACGAGGCGGTGGCGCTTTGCGCTGTCGGTCCGACAGCGCGGGCTTCGGGCGTGAATCGGGACGTACGGCAGGATTGGCCGTACTACACCTTCGCCGACATGCAGATCCAGGCGATCACGCCACGGGATTTCGGCCGGGAGCCGGTAGGCGATGTGTACGACAACATCATTGTGCGTCTGTTGGAGGTCGGCCAGGCGATCGACATCATCGAGCACTGCATGGAGCACATGCCGTCCGGCGAGTTGATGTCGATTCCCAAGGTCCCCGCGCTTCTTGCTGCCTTGAAGAAGGCGGAGGGGGAGGGGATCGGTCGCCACGAGGCACCACGGGGCGAGGTCTTCCATTACATCCGTCTGGAGGCGGATGTCGAGGAGCCGGTGGCGTGGAAGGTCCGTGCGCCTACCTACGGGAATCTCATGTCGTGGGTTCCGAAGTTCCTCGGCGACGAGATCGCAGACATCCCGATCATCGCTGCGTCCATCGACCCTTGCATGTGCTGCATGGATCGGGTGCACTTCGTGACTCGTGCCGGCGACCGCTCAACGCAGTGGAAGCAGGAGCTGGTTCGCCGCTCTCGCGAGAAGACAAGGAGGATGTGCGGATGACCGTCTCAGTCGGCCATGCGATCTGGCAGGGGCTGATCATTCTGCTCGGTGGGGGCATGCTCGGTCTCGTGTACAAGGGCTTCGATCGGAAGCTCGCGGCGCAGATGCAGGGGCGAATTGGACCCCCGTTGCGGCAGCCGTTCTACGATGTCGTGAAGCTGATGGTGAAAGAGAACATCGTACCCGGCCACGCCGTCTCGTGGTTGTTCAATCTGATGCCGATGCTCTCCCTGGCCGCGGTGGCGACGCTATTGTTCTACGTGCCTCTTGGGGGGTACGCTCCGCTGCTCGCGGGCTACGGAGACCTTGTGCTGGTCCTGTACCTGCTTGCGGTCCCCTCGCTGGCGATGATGCTTGGCGGCTTTGCGGCGTCGTCTCCGTATGCCTCGGTAGGAGCGCAACGCGAGATGGTGATGTTGATGAGCTACGAGTTCCCTCTCGCCATCACCCTGGTCGGTCTGGCTTGGAGGCTGTCGACGATCCTTCCTGCCGGTGCGAGGGTGTTCTCCCTCTCCGTGCTTGCGGCGAACCCTCTGTGGGGCGTCGTTGGTCCCCTGGGCATCGTTGGGCTTGTCCTGTTGCTGGGGGCATTGCTCGTCGTGACCCCAGCCGAGCTGTCAAAGATCCCGTTCGACATCCCCGAAGCGGAGACCGAGATCGCGGGCGGGATTCTTGCGGAGTACTCCGGGCGGAACCTTGCGCTGTTCTATCTTGCCGACGCGATCAAGACGGTCGTGATGGGCTCGTTGGTGGTCGCCCTGTTCTTCCCGTATGGGCTATCAAACGTGTTCGGGCTGGCTGGGGCCGGCGGGGCGCTGCTCGATGTCGTGTTCTACCTCGTGAAGCTGTTCGTCGTGGTGTTCTTCGCGGTGATGGTCGTACGCGTGGGCTTCGCTCGGCTGAAGGTCAATCAGGTGGCACGCCTGTTCTGGCTGCCGGTGACTGCGTTCTCGTTCCTCGGACTGCTGCTGCTGGCAGTCGATCGGATCGCCTAGGGAGGGTG
>Ga0272441_10004519_pt1 | contig 25059 bp, 15 predicted proteins | sample SSMProp6N_FD_193582 | JGI IMG/M metagenome (GOLD analysis project Ga0272441, IMG submission 193582) | Marine sediment archaeal communities from Little Sippewissett salt marsh, Falmouth, MA, United States - SSM-Prop-6N | ecosystem: Environmental > Aquatic > Marine > Wetlands > Sediment ...
CGCAAAAACAGTCAGGTCCGCAGAGTTAACCCACTTGACGTTGAGCCCAAGACCACTCTTGAGACCATTGACATCACCGCGGCAGTTACGCTGGTAGCACCAGCAATCCGGTTTGCCAAAAAGTGCCCAAGTGGCATAGAACGGTGCGGTTGGCTTGACGCATTCAGTCGTAGTCCACAGTTCAAATGCCAGGTCTTTGGAGTATTCATCGATGCCTTCCGGTCCGTCAACGGGCGTGCCACAGTAGGGAAGATAGTGCTTGTAGTACTGCTCCAGCCAGTCGAGTTGGAAAATGTCTGCGATGATGGGCTCCTGCAGATCGGTTTCATAAACGACCGGCATATCGACCGGACCAGTAACAGCGTCGTCCTGGAAGTGCCAGACCGCGACTTCGCCGTCCGGATGGGTTGAATCCGGAATCCTACCCTGTTCATGCTCGCCGTGCGGCGGGAAGGGTACCATCGTCGAAGCATAAGGATCCCTAACGGTATAGTCACGGTTATGCCAGCCCCATCGTGTGATCCTCTCTTCGATCGGGTACTGATAAGGATCATAGGTGTAATTCAGGAAGTCACAGATTTGTGCCGGATCCAGCATCTGCGGAATTGACCAGACCGGGTGTGCCGGCGGCAGATCAACAACCGCTACAATCTTCAGCCAGTACACCGTGTTAGGATCCTGTGGGAATGGATTCCTCAATATGGCTTCATACTCGAAGAGGTTCTCATTACAGGCCGGTCCACCGGGGCTGATCCATATTTCGGAAAACTCGCCGGGTGTCAGCACACCGTCAAAATCACGGACGACGGGTTCGTACATCAGGAGTTGCTCGGGATGACTCGGCGGGCCGGGGTTGTCGCTCTCGAAGGCGATAATAAATTTATCAACCGGCTGGTAGATCGGTGGTTCATTTTCTGCCTGTTCGCCAAGGTAAGAGCCCCACCACTTGATGCGGATAACCGGAGAATTCTCATAGTCGGCAAAATCGTCGGCCATGTAGCAACCGAGGTAGCGGTCAATATCCGGTTCAGTGCCGACCGGATCATCGCCATAGAACGGATAGACTGTGCTGACCTCGTCATGTCCGAAGTACTGCGTCTGCTCGATCATGACACCATCCATTGGCAGTTGCTGGAACTTGATCTTCTCAACCGGTTCTTCTTCAATAATGACTTCATGGTCCTCAACTTCACCATCTACGGCTGGACCATTCGGTGGTAAGCCGCCGGCGGTAGATATTCTAAATCGAGCGAATGTTTGACCAATGACAGAACCTACAGGGGCAGTTACGGGAATGAGGTGAACTCCATTTGGAAGGTTTCCTGTAAACACCTGTTCACCGGGATGTTGCCAGGTAGTGTCACCATTGTAGTCAATCCAGACTTCAACGACACCACCTCCACCATTTACTGTAACTGTAATATTTGCAGGTTGACCCTGTGTCAGAACAGGAATCTGTGCGCCGTCTTCATCATCATTGACCGGTGGGTATAATATATCATTGTCATCACCAAGAGCTGCTGGATCTGGTTGACCATCCGGTTCAGCATCCGGTGTATCGGTGTTATCGCCCAGCCATGGACCGCCAATGATATGGTTGGCGCCATTATTAATCGATAGCGTAGGATATCCCAGTGCAGCTGCACTGTCCGGAGCATCGCCCCAATCGATGAGATCAATATCCTCACTGGTTACTCTAAATGCCATATCACTGTAACGAACCGGATCAAAGTTCGTCCAGAGGATTGTCTGCCAGTTGGGTCGCGTTGGATTGATATAATCGGCCGCACCACATAGAATCGGAGTGGCAGTTCGATTATGTTCGGCCCAGATCCAAACGTAGGGTTCCTGCGGGTTATTTGATAAAGCAGACACATCAAACCAATACCTCTGGCCCTCTATTTGGTAGAAGTAGTCTGCAGGATCCAGATAAAAGTCATACCGATAGAAAGAACCATCCGGTGTTACCGTGATGTGCGTTATCGGAACGTCCAACTGCCAAAGCGGTGGATCAAGCGGAAGGCATGAACCTGTTGGATCATTCGCATGAATACTCAAATGGAAACCCAACAGGCCCCTCCCGGGATCTTCTTCGTAACCCCACCAGTGGAAATCGGTGACGACACCGCCTTCGCACTGCCAGTCATCCGCAATAATGATTTGCTCATATCCGTTACCGAGGTCGTAGTCATGAGCATGTACGCCGCCCCAGTCTGGATTAGGCAACTGTTCCCATTTAATATCGTAAGGCGGTTCCTCTTCGATATCAACCTGATGGTCCTCAACCTCGCCATCTTGGGCAAGACCGGTTGTGATATCATCAACAGCAGAATCCGTAGAAATTCTAAACCGTGCATATGTCTGGTATGCTGCAAATCCCATTGAAGGGACACTAAACGTCACATTATATGTACCATCTATATACGACCCATCAACAATATGTTCGGTGGAATCCCATTTTCCATCAGCGTTAAAATCTACCCAGCCGTCCACATTGGCGCCGGCGGGTGCACCGTTTACTGTAAAGGTAACCGTCGCATTTTGGCCTTGAACCAGCGGAGTGAATGTAACACCGTTTTCATCGTCATTGCCATCATTATCATCGCCAAAACCTGGCGGAGCTATCTGGCCATCTCCCTCCGGATCGGGGCCATCATTTGCATTGCCCAGCCAAGGACCGCCGATGATGTGCCGGGCACCGTCATTGGCCAGTAATGTCGGATATTCACCGGCAGTACCGCTTACCGGATCCGGCGCATCACCAAAATCCAGATCCGGGGGCGGATCATCACCAGTGGTCAATACAAAGGCCATATCGACCTTATCAGGTGAATAGGGGTGCCCGGTTGGATATTCAATGTCGTGCCAGGAGTCGGCTGACCACCAAACGGCTGCATCCATGAATTGTCCGCCTCCTTCGACCTGCGTATTTCTGTCACGCGTTTTCCAGCCAAAAGATTTATTCTGAGACAGTTCGAGGTCGAGTTCTACTTCAATCACCAGCCAATAAATGATAGATTCTTCCGCTGTACCTTCTTGATAGAAAGGTTTATCCGTAAGGTCTACATTAATTTGCCAGACACGCTGGTCTCCCTGTGAATTAAGACTAATCGCGTTCCAGGGATCCCACCACCACTCATAGAACGGCTGGATAATGTCCATGTACTCCCGAACGGTGAATTGTGCTGCATCAAACCATTCGTCATAAAGAGGGTCTCCAGTCGGGGTAGAAAAGACGGTTGGATTCGGCTCAGGATTCTGTCCACCGGTAGGATCGTCATTGTAGAACATCACGTGGACACGACTAATGACTCCATCATTAGGATTGTCAATGAGGTCATTTCTCCAGGAACCAAAAATATGAACACCAGTAATTGGATCCGAATCTCTGCATCTAAAGTCGTCGCCGATTCTCCGTTGCGTATTTTGAGGCGGGTCCCCGGAAGGTGAATTGTCCACGCAGATGTCGATCCCCATGACTTGTGGCGGTTCCACAACAGGTTCCGTGTCAGGTTTTTGATACCATTTATACGGGTCGCCAAAATCCCAATGCGCAAAGGCGCCCGTTACAATAATGCAACTAAAACACAACAAAATTATACGTTTCTTACTCATTCTAATACCTCCCAAAAAAAGTTTTGATTTCTATTTTAATCAAAAAGTTAGCGCAGAACGTCTGCGCCTAAATGTAATATGAAAAACCTTCTGATAGTTTTGCATTGATACAGAAACACCCTTCTCTTTCGAGATCACCCCCCTGCATGAGATTTCTGAAAGCATCGGCTTTCTCCCATTTTCTCATATCACTCGACAAATCTTGAATATCAACGGTTCCGAGTTGTATCCCTCGCAGTTGATATAATGAAGTATTATACCACAAAACCCCAAAGACGTAAATCAGTAAAAATACCTATTTTCGGAGAATATTCAATGTTTTTATCAGACCCAATATATTTGTGTCTGTTAAGTAGGGATTGCTCTAATAGGGCTAAAGGGAGGGTATTGTACCCTAACCCTGTGAGCGCCCTCTATAGAGACAATTTCCGCATCTATCAGTACTATTCACCGTTTTTAAACAAAATCTTGTAAATTCCGTCCATTCCGTCTAAAATCATCCCGGAAATCAACAATCATTCACCCGTAGATAATAACAAGGATAATGACATGAAAGTATTGTTAATCGGTTCAGGCGGGCGGGAGCACGCCATTGCGTGGAAGTTATCGAAGTCAAAGAAGTTAACGAAGCTCTATTGTGCCCCCGGCAACCCCGGCACCGCGCAGCACGGCGAGAATGTGGATATTGCGGATACCGATATCGACGCCCTGGTCAAATTCGCCCAGGGAGCGGATATTGGCCTGGCGATCATCGGTCCGGAAGATCCACTGGCTGCAGGTGCCGTCGATGCATTCGAGGCGGTCGGCATCAAGGCGTTCGGCCCGTCCGGCCAGGCGGCCCAGCTCGAAGCGGACAAGGCCTTTGCCAAGGAGATCATGCGGGCCAACAGCATCCCGACAGCCGAAAGCCGTACATTTACCAATTTTGCCGACGCCAAGGCCTACATCGCCAGCCGCGACGAGGCAGTCGTTGTCAAGGCGGCGGGATTGGCCAAGGGCAAGGGCGTGTTCGTCTGCGACGAGCCGTCCGACGGTATCAACGCAACCGAGCAGATCATGAAGGATCGCATCTTCGGCGACGCGGGCAATACCGTTATCGTCGAGGATAAATTGCTCGGTCAGGAGGCCTCGATTCTGGCCTTCGTGGACGGCCGCAGCATCTACGTCATGGAAAGTGCCCAGGACCACAAGCCCATCGGCGAAGGCGACACCGGCCTCAATACCGGCGGCATGGGCGCATACTGCCCGGCGCCGATCGTGACCGACAAGCTGATGGACCAGATCGTCAAAGAGATCCTCGTGCCGACGATTGACGGCATGAATCGCTGCGACGCCCCATACCGCGGGATTTTGTACGCCGGGCTGATGCTGACCCAGGGTGGCCCGCGGGTATTGGAGTACAATTGTCGCTTTGGCGACCCGGAGACCCAGCCGATCCTGATGCGGCTCAACAGCGATCTGCTGCAGGTTATGCTGGCGGTGTGTGAAGGCCGATTGGACAAGATCAATCTCGAATGGGATCCGCGGCCGGCAGTGTGTGTCGTCATAAGTTCCGGCGGGTATCCCGGCAGCTACGAAAAAGGCAAGGTCATCGAAGGACTCGATGAGGCCGCCAAACTCAAGGATGTCGTCGTGTTCCACGCCGGAACCGCCAAACGGGACGCCCAAGTCGTCACCAACGGCGGCCGTGTGCTCGGCGTTACGGCCTTGGGCGACACCATCGCTGCGGCCAAAGCCCGCGCCTACGAAGCTGTGGACAAAATCCGCTTTGAGGGCGCCTATTGCCGCCGGGACATTGCCGATAAAGCGCTGAAATAGATAATCCTTATCGTAAAGTGATTTGTCTGTGGTTATAGCACGTTTGAAAATCAGGCGGCATCTTCGTCGATTCTTTGCCCGGCACAGGTTTTTGCTGCGTGTGGAGACGGCGCTGTTCTGGCTGTTATGTGTGGGCGGTCTGTATTTTCTGATTGGTACGTTTGTTGTCCCTCCGGTGGCGGAGGCAAAATTAGAGAAGCTTTGCGGCGGGGCGGTTCACATCGAGTCGGGCCGGTTTGGCGGCATCGGTACGGTTCGATTCAGCGGGGTGATGGTCACCGATGACAGCCGGAAATTGCTCGATGCGCCGATTCTGCAGGCCGACAATGTTGAGATTCAGTTTGACCTGTGGCAGCTTTTCAGGGGACGATTCAAGGTCCACGCGATCCGATTAAAGGATTTCCTGCTGACCGGCGATTACGATCCCAGTACTAAAAAATGGAATATCGCGAATCTTTCATTTCAAAAATCCGAATCGTCCGACCAGGCGGCGTTTCCATTGATCATGATGCAGCGGGGGGCGATGCGCATTCGCCTGACCGGTCCCGACGGGCCGGAAGTTGTGACAACGGTCAGTCTCAATGGGCAAATTGCCGAACAAACCTCCCAACATGAATACGCATTTTCGCTCGAAACAGACGGTCGATTCGGATATGGCAAAAGTTCGCTTACAGGCGGCATGCGCATCGGCCAAACCGGCGCCGAAAATCAGCTCTGGGCGACGGGTCAAATTCAAATGCCCGCTGCCGGCGTGCTGCAGAATCGGTGGGACCTGCGGGACATCAAGCTGAACTGTGCTTTTGATAAAGAAGCGCTCGTTGTTCGTCAGTTAAGCTGCCGGATGGCCGATGGGCGGGCTGCGTTTGACGGCCAAGTTCCATGGAAAAGGGATCATCCATTCGACTTGAATATCGAGTTGGAGAATTTAACGCTTTCGGACCAGTTTGCCTCCAATACGATTGTGTATCGCCGGCTGCACGATTTTTCAAATTCCGGGCTGACGCGATTTCTTGACGAATATCATCCTGCCGGAAGAGGCGATATGAAACTGGCAATCAAGGGAACTCTGGACGATCTATCCAATGCCGCATTGGATGGCGTAATTCATTGTACGGACATTTCTATACACGATGATCAGTTTCCCTATCGACTTGAAAAGATGCAGGGGGATATTATATTTGCGGGCCGGGATATCGAGTTAAAGGGGCTTCTGGCGCAGCATGACGATGTGATGTTTGAAATTAACGGAAATTTAAAGAACCTTGGTCCCAACACTGCTATTGATATTCGCACGACCAGCCCCAATCTGCGTTTTGATGAAGATCTGAAGAAGGCCCTTTCCGAATCGGTCCAGAAAATATGGTTCGATTTTTCTCCGACCGGTCTGACGGGGTTGGATTACCATTTCCATCGAGCATCCGACGGAAAAAAAGATGTCACCTTGAAATTAAATTTAGACAACGCCGGAGTGGTTTATAAATACTTTCCATATCCGCTGGAAAACCTGACAGGGCAAATAACCATCGACTCGCAAGGAGTGCGGCTTGAGGAGATAAGAACCCATTATGATGACAGCCGCCGGGTTCAGGTGGATGGGAAGATATTCGGTGTAGAGGATTCAGAACGGCCGTTCCATATCACGATTCAGGCCGAAAAAATCCCGGTTGATTCCAACTTGATAAAAGCGATGCCCGAAAAGCAGCAGCGGCTTTTCGACCGTCTTCAGACACAGGCCGCGGCAGATTTCAAAGTGGATGTTTTCCCGAAAGAAACGGACCCGCGATACCTGGATTATACGGCGCAGGTCCAGGTCCAGGCGGAGACGTTTTTGCATGAGCGATTCCCGCTGCCGATGACGGATGCGGCCTTGACAGTGACGGTGACTCAAGATGTTGTGGATGTGAATGATTTTCAGGCCCAGACTCCCTGCGGTCCGATTCACATCGGCAAAAGCAAGGTGTGGCCGCAGGGGGCCGACCCCAATCAGCCGGGATTTTGCCTGAATCTGGACATCAAAAAGTTTGATCTGAATGACCTTTTTTGGAAAGCGGCAGGCGCCGACGCCGACCAGTTGCTGGGCGGCCTTCGGGGCTTTGGCGCGGTCGATGCCAAGGGGCTTTTCGGGATGAATTCAAAATCATCGGAATACCCGAGTAACAATCTGATGATTGACTGTACGGCCAACCCGCTTCGATGGTCCGATGTTGGAATCGGGACCGCAAACGGGCGGGTATTGCTGCAAAACGGTGTGATTTCGTTTTCTGATTTTAATCTTAAAGAGGTTCCGCTGGAACTGCTGCCGGCTGACCGGATGCCGCCCAGGATTCGGATGCTCTATTCCGGAGTGAAACCCAAAGGGGCCGCCGAGGTTACAATTCGTGATGGTTTCTTAAAAACCGGTCCGGAGGGACTTTTGCAGGTGGATGTGGATGCCGGGATTGGTCTAACGAATGTTTCGTTCGAAAAAGCCGCGGCGATTCATGAACTGGAGGGGACCTGCGACGGGCACTTTGCGGCGGATACACAAAAAGGAACCTGGCAGACCGATGTTCACTATGATATTAATCATCTCCGATACGACCGGTGGCTTTTAAACAACCTCAACGGCGATTTAACCTACGACCCCAATTCGATGCAGTTGAAAAGCGATAATCTGAAAGCCATCTTTTATTGCCCCGACAGTCCCTGTCGGAATGATCAGGTTACCGGAAAACTCATCGTCAATTTGGATGCGGCGACGCAGGCCGGTTATGAATTGGAGATGAACTATGAAAAGGTCGATCTCCAGCAGCTCATCGCCGCGACACGTAAAATCACACCTGAACAATCTGTCAAGGGGCTGGCGGCGGGCAGTTTGGTTCTCGTGGGAACGTTTGATGATCTTTCCAAGCCCCAGGGCAAGTTTACGGCCAAAATACTCGATATGGAAATGGGTCGGCAATCCCTGCTGGGCAAAGTGTTAACAGCGGTTCAATTAAAGCGTCCTGAAAATTTTGTGTTTAGTGAAATCGAGCTGGCTGCCGATATCCGAGCTTCGGAATTGATCTTTGACCGGGTGCGGATGGTGGGCAACCCCCTGGTCTTTCACGGAAAAGGCGCGGTGGATTTGAAATCCCGTCAGATTACGATGGAACTGGCGTCCTGGGACCGGGTGCTTCGCGGCGAAGATACCGTTTTCGATATGCTGTTTCGCGGCATTGGCTCGGCCCTCTGGAAAGTAGAGATTCAAGGGGATCTGGATCAGCCCAATGTGGATGCGGTTTTTCTCTCGGTGCTGAAACAACCGCTGGATGTTTTCAAGAAAAACAATGCGGTTGTCCCTGCGGAAGAGGCCCGGTGACAATTGAATCCTGACGGTACGAGCGATGTCTGCTTTTTATTGGGATTGGTATTAGCCGGAAAAAAGCGTCGCAATACGCGATTTCAAAAAAAAACCCGACGTTTAGGCCGTCGGGGTTTTTTAACGTTCTCTATGGGTATGTACGGATATCGCTATGGCAGGGACTGAACAGCGGTTGCGGAGACCAGCGTGACGATTGATTTTTGATTGCCCATGACAGTTCCCTGAACGCCGACCTTTGTTCCGATTAAGCTTTCAAGCTGTCCGGCGACTTCCTGGGAAGCGGCAACGACATAACACAGGATTTTCCCGCCTGCACCCTGAATAAGATAACGTTTTTGGCCGCTTTTTTGAGTGTAAACATTAGAAACTTTCAGGACGCCTGAATAAATAAAGCCGGATTCTTTCGGCAGTTTCTCCAGCTTGGCCTGATATGCTTTTTCGATCTGCTCCTTGGTTTTGGCCAGTGCCTCGTCCTGTTCTTTCAGGGTGTTTACGATACTGATGGCCAGTTCATATCGCTGGATTCTCTCCAGAAGAATCTGGGCGTAAGATGCGGTCTTTTCTTCGGTGGCAGCGGCCTGAATCGTTTCGAGGGTCTTTCGAATGTCGGCATAGTTTTGTTCGTTCAGCGGCTTTTTAAGTTCCTGATCAATCTTTGTCGAGAGCGCAAAACACTGTTGGAGTATTTCGGAGTCTTCCGTTCCGGATTTTATGTCGGCGGTGAGTGCCTCGACGAGTTTCTTTTCAGTCATGGTATCGGGCATGGGCCGCTGCAGCAGCGCAGCGTTGGGATCGATATTTGTAAACATCGGTGTTCCCGATTCCTTTGAAGGGGGAAGAGCCGATGGATCCGTGACTAAGGGTTTCGGGGCAGGCACGGGGGGTTTCGTGGTCTGAACCGGAGCGACATATTGCAAAAACTTGGAACTGACCCACAGGTACGCTTCGGCGGGCGGTTTGATTTTATAGTAATCCCCTGTTTCCGGCTGATCGGGCAGCAGTTCGACTTCCTGGCCCTTGCTCAGCTTGGTTTGCATACTGGAGGACCGCATGGCTTCAATATAATCCGAACCAGCCCAGACACGAACATTGTCATCGTTCAGGGCGCCAATGGCAGGGGTGCCGCCTTTAACGTCAACGTAATCTTTATGGATCCACGAATAGCTTTCTGCCGGCGGAACCACCTTGGCCCAGCCGAAGACTTCATCGGCGACGGTGACTTTATCGTCAAGGTTGATTTTGCCGCAATAGTAATAGGCCGTTCCTTTGCCCGAACGAACATAAACGTCGTTGCCGGTGGCTTTGGCAATAAAAGGATACTGAACATCGGCGGGCTTGCCTGCGATCTGCGGCGTGGCGGGGTCTTCAGCGGCCGTTGCGGAAAAAGACAGAACCAGTGAGAATAAAACGAATGCTGATATAATTTTAGAATACATCGTACCATCTCCCTTTTGAATTGGCATTTTCTATAATCATCCTGACAATAGTTTATACCCTTGTAGGGTAATAAATTCCCGCACGTAAACCCGTAACTTGCGTTCATTAAATGACATAGCCGCGTAGAAACGGGAATTTCAATCGTGATCAGTTTAGCATCATTGACTCAGCGCACGTCAGAGTATCACTGCCGGCGGTGAATGTCAAATATTTTCCGCTTCGAGACGGTCGATTTCCTGCCGGCACATTGCTTTTTGGCCCGTATCCGTCAAATGCTCCCGGGCCTTTTTGAGATGGTCAATAGCTTCCCGGGGGCGGTCCAGATAACGGCTGTAAAGCAGCCCCAGCATCAGGTGGACCTGCTCGGCGTATTCATAATTGCCGTACAGGGAGAGGAATTTTTGGTATGCGTCCGCCGACGGCTGCCATTGGCCCTCGCTCATCAGTTGATTGGCGATGTCAAGCTGAAGCTGCCGCGGCAGAGTCTGCGAAGGGTCTTTTTCCAGAAGCTCCCGATACAGTTTAGCGGCTTGGGTGGCATTTCGGCTGCTCATGGCCCCGCTTATTCGACTTCGATAATCTATAATTTCCTGCTGCGAACCAGCGTTCCCGGACGCATCTTCAACACGGGCCGAGACGTTTTTTCTTGCCGACCGGCCTTGATAGGGGTCGTACCCGTCGGAAACCGCGTCCCGAAAACGCCGCCGCCGGTTCCACTGCCGGAGCATCGCCCACAGGTCGTTGTAGTTGCTTTCGATCAGCCCTATCGCCAAAAGCCCCAGAATCGCGATGATGCCGAATGCATACCCCGCCAAATGGGCGTTGTAGGCGATGCCGTAGCGCGGGTCGGCAGCGAGAACATTATCCCAAAATATCAATTTCAGAACAATAAACCACAATGCGCGGATTTCGACGGTGCCGATGAAAAAAAACCAGTAAACGACCGTGACCAGTGTATTGGGGAATAACACCAGATAGGCCCCTGTTACCGCGGCAACCGCTCCGCTGGCTCCCAAAATCGGGTTGCTGGAGATGAGGGTGTACCCGATGGCCGAAAAGACGGCTCCGGCAAGGTAAAAGCACAGGTAGCCGATATTACCGAGCTTGTCGTTGACATTGTTGCCGAACAGGTACAGAAAGAACATGTTGCCGATGATGTGCATGAGCCCGTGGCTGACGAGCCCAGTTCCGCCATGCAGAAAGGCGTAGGTTACAAACTGCCAGATATTGGGGTAATTTGAGTCGAGGATAAATGTCTGTGCCCAGGGTCTTAGGACCAGCATATGTTGTCTTGTTCGCGGGTTCACCGCCAGTTGCATACTCAGCAGAAAAATGACAACATTGACCGCAATGAGAAAATAGTTCATATACGGCGTTCGTTTGGGTTTTATACTGGTCGCAATCGGAAGCATATCTAACTGTCTAATAACAAAGGATTAACATCTATGATTTTGAGCAGGCGGTATTGTAGCGGGTTTAAGGGGATGGAACAAGCAAATTAAAAAAGAACGGGACAGGTATCTGCATCTGCGGATAACTGCCCCGTCAAGCGTCCGTGCAAGGAAAAGACAGGAGAGGAGATTGTCCTGATAAGGTCTTGATTAATTTTTTGCTCTCGTGTCTCAGTACTTCTCGTCTCCATTGAAAAGATACAAAATAAAAATTCGAAGGCCAAATGAGGTAGATTTTTTTTATTGATTTTTAAGAGTGTTTCAAAATTTTCGAGAATCATCAAATTGAAAGGGCGTGTACAGGCCAAAAAAGCCCTTGAATTGCCTGTTTGGGGGTTCTGTAAGTCCTTATTTATCATAGACTAATGATTCCTGAAATCCTGCGTGGTAAAATGGGCGATATTTTTGTATTCTTACGGACTCTTTTTTGTTGGTTTTTTTTGCTTATTTTTACAAAAAACAAAAAAAACGCCAAAAATCCTTGTTTTTTGGGATTTAGATGATATAATATAGGACATGCTTGGAGGCGGAGGAAGCTTCCCAAGTACGGGGGTGGTTTCCTCAACAAATGGATTCAAGGAAGAGAGTTTTTAAAAAAGTTTCGCTATGCGCTTACCTTGGAGGAGGATAAAGGCATACAGTATTTATGGGCAGTGTCAATCGGAAAGATGTAGTGCGAGAGAACGTATTAGAGCAGGGTGAATCTGCGGGCAGGCGGATGGTCTCCGGCCGCATCAGCGCTGCGCAGGGTGTCCAACCTCATAACCCGGTCCTGATCGGGTCCTCCGACCTATTCCGCGGTCTTTTGGAGACACTTCAGTCGGTTGCACATCGGCACTGTTGCGTCATGATTACCGGCGAAACAGGCACCGGCAAGGAAATGGTGGCTCGCAAGATACACAGCCACAGCGACCGGTCTGAAAAACCCTTTATCCCCGTGGATTGCACGACACTGACCGGGCAGCTTTTTGAAAGCCAGCTTTTCGGCCATGTCAAAGGGGCCTTTACCGGTGCGATTCATGATACGCTTGGTTTTTTCCGTGCGGCTGACGGGGGAACCATCTTTCTGGATGAGATCAGCGAAATTCCGCCGGATCTTCAGGCCAAACTGCTTCGTGTATTGCAGGAAGGAATCGTGACCCCGATTGGATCGACGCGGGGGTATCCCATTAATGTCAGGGTATTGTGTGCCGCCAACCGCGATTTACACAGCATGGTCAGGAAAAACGAGTTTCGGGCCGACCTGTTTTACCGCATCAATGTGGTCAATCTTGAAATTCCGCCCCTGAGACAGCGTCCGGACGACATTTTGCCGCTGGCGAATTACTTCCTGAATAATCAGGCCGTATTCTATGATGAACCGGCAAAGAAACTGTCTGCCCGGTCCGAGCAGTTGCTGTTAAAATACCATTGGCCCGGCAATGTCCGTGAGGTCGCCAACGCGATGGAGCGGGCCTATGTACTGAGTACTTCCGAAATCGTTGAGCCCTCCGCATTGCCGAAAGAGATCGTGGCGTCGGCTTATGCCTCGCAGCCGGGCAGCCCGTTGCCGACGCTGGACGACGCCCAAAGCAAACTGATTGTCGAAGCCCTGCATTTGACCAAAGGCCGAAAGGTCGCCACCGCTAAAATCCTCGGCATCGACCGCCGCCGTCTGAACCGGCTCATCGAGAAGCTCAACATCAAGGTTCCCAAGTCCGGCGGATAATTCATCCTCTGCCGCAAGACGCCTCTGATGCCCTTTCAGGGTAATACATTTCCGCGAGGACAATTCTAAAAAGTAAATTGGGAAAAGACATAGCCGCGCAGCGAACGCAGTTTTTTCGTGGGATTGGCATGAATTACCCCTATGTTGAAATCATAACCCAAAAGCGCTGCGAATGGATGGTCCATTATGGTCGGTGGGGTCATAATGGACCATTTTCTCCTAAGTCACACTTTGTCCGGCACCTATCCAGGATGCCCCCGTCAAGGGGGCTCCATAATGGTCCCCAAGACGATTTATTCTGAGCGTTGTTGTTATCTAAAAATGAATTTGTAAGTCCATTAAAAAGCAAGAGATAAAAAAATGTAAAAAGTTTTTTTCGTATTGGCACACGCCTCGCTCAATAGTTCTTACGAAACAGCAACAATAAACGTTGCAGACGGTTAAAGCTCTTTCAAAACTGAGAAATATGGCGGCGTTAAGAAATCAGGTGTTTTGTGATGGGCGCTTGGTGCCATTTAGGATAACGCCGCAGACAGTATGGAAGAGCGAAGAGGAACTCAGGTAAGGGGTTTTTCAGGTGATTACGATCTCGTCCCAAACGAGTTTAGTATAGATATCTTTCCTCCTCCTCCAAGCGTCGGGCATAAAGCCGATCTCCGGTCAAATGCCCGACTCTAATTACGATCTCGTCCCAAACGAGTTTAGTATAGATATCTTTCCTCCTCCTCCAAGCGTCGGGCACAAAGCCGATCTCCGGTCGAAGGCCCGACTCTAATTACGATCTCGCCCTCAGGCGAGTTAAGTATAAATATCTTTCCTCCTCCTCCAAGTTGGGCCTGGGACCTGTTCCACAGGTTTCAGGCCCAGTATATAAAAAGAGGCGGTAAAAGATCGCAGGCGCGTGAGTTGAACTGAATAAACGCCTGCTGAACGGTTTTCGGTGCGATTAAGGTGATGAAGAAGATGACGGTGATGAAGAAGTAGGTAATTGTTGTTATTGGTCAGTCGAACGGGTAAGCCCACATGTTTGCCGGTTCGGCTGCCCATAACAGTACGGGAGGTGCAGGGGGTTGGTTCGTCGGATTTGTTCATTCATCTGTATATATGCTTTGGGCTTGTGATGTGCGTGCATCACCCTGCTAAAGCAATATCCGATTTTAATTCTGCCGGGAAGACCGGCGGTTTAATATCGCTGTCAGAAACGGTTCGAGGCGATCTTCGCCCGGCGGTTCCGGCAGTATCGGCTCTTTCACAATGTAAACAATGAAAGCACCAGACACGATCTGTGTGCGGGAAGATTCATTGGAGGACCTCAGGAGTGTAAAGAAAAGCGGCAGACGCACTGAGGCCTTTTGTTTGCGCGTACGCAGCGAAGGTTTCAGTATGTTCGAGTATGACATATCGGTGCGCCGTAAATATACGGGTGATACGGGTGCGCACGGTTGGCGACAGACACGGGAAGACATTTTTAAGAACACTTGAAACGGGAGAAAAAAATGAAAACGAAAAGAACAAGTTGCTTGGCAGTACTGGTTGTATTGGCGGTTGTATCGAATGTAAATGCGGGTTTAGTTGATTTAACCGTGACGGGCGCAAGTAGCACGGTTAACGGGGCCACCTTTATTCAATCGGATATGGACCGGTCCACCGGAACCGGTATCTTTGATCCATTTGTACGAATTCAGTTGAATGGTAAGGAAGAAACCTCCGGTCCGGGAATAGAACGGGGTTATAACACCGATGGTGTTACCGAGTTTGAAACAAAGGACAGCACCAATAATTGGACACATTCGATACAACTGAAGGATGTTCCTGTGATCGATGGCAAGTACGAATTTCGCCTGGATTTCAATCAGAATAACAGTGAAAAGGGACGTTATCTGTCCCTGGATGAGTTGAAAATCCATGTTGTTTCTGAAACCGTGGGCGGTTCATTGACCGATTATGAGACAAACCCGGCGTTTGGTCCGGCGGACTGGGACCTTGATGCCGGCGGTGATAATTGGATCGCCTTAAATTTTACGCTGGAACCCGGCAGCGGTGCCGGTGATATGATTGCGTTGATTCCGGTAAGCGCCTTAGGGACAACCGGAAGTGATTACGTTTACCTCTATTCAAAGTTCGGTATGTCAACATACACCGGTGCCTTGCTTAGTGATCCCGATGGTAATCCCGATCGGGAATGGTTTGCCAATGACGGTTTTGAAGAATGGGGTGTGACCGTTCCGGAACCGGCGACGATGTTCATCCTGGGGATTGGTTCTATCCTGCTTCGGAGACGTAAATAGCAATACTGATGGTGACGAAGAAGATGCGGCGGGTTGTGTGCCCCTTATAAAGGGCATACAACCTGTAGCCGCGGAACGATTCTTTTGAAAGTGAATAGGGGATTGAAAATTGATAGTAAAAGGTTTCGGAGGTTTTGAAACCGTAGCGTTTTAGGGGTGTCTGGAAGCAGCGTGTTTTCAGATACGATGATGAGAAAGTGGATGGGAGAAAACCAGCCATTGGAATACATTTTCAGAATGTAGAAAGGGAGAATGCAATGACAAGAGCAACGATGTTTATCATGGGGAGTATAATGGTTTGGACGCTGTCGGATTATGCGGCGGCGGGTATTGTTTTTGGTGACGGCGGCGCTTCGCTTCAGGGAGTGCTGGACACTATTACAGTAAATCCGATTGGCGACAGCAGTATTGATGTAACCACGGATGCGCTGACTGACATGGCGGATTCATATTGGGCCGTATCGGCAACCGGCGGCGATGTCAGTACGCTGATTATTGAACTGACAGGTTTTGCTCGTGAAAACAAGTTTGGTATTTATGACAAAGCGGATCCATCCAAGAAGGTTCAGCTTTTTAACGGTGTGGCTAGTTCTGGCGATCAGGCCTTGGTCTCTATTCGTGCCAACGGCAGGGTTTATGTCAATTTCGCGAATACTGGAATCGACTTTGCCGCGAATGAATTCGGTTATTATCTGGATTCGACATATTTTTCCGATGGCGGTTTATGGTACAGCGACACATCTCTGAACGCTGACGCCCTGGATCATATGGTGGCCTATCAGGGAACCGGAACCGATAAGGTTCAAATTGATGGTTTAGCTGCCGGACTGTGGACACAGAATGAATACGTCCTAGCCTTCGAAGATCTGAATGCGAAAGTTTCCGACACAGACTATGACGATTTTGTTGTTATGGTCGAATCGGTCACACCCACTGTGCCTGAACCGGCAACGATGATTCTGCTGGGTCTTGGCGGCCTGATGCTTCGCAATCGCAAGGGTAAAGCAGCTTAACCCTCTTTGGAAATTAAACAACGAAAATGGCACAGGAGTGCTATTGAACAAAAAAAATATGAGAAGGCATTTGAAGAATGCAGAACGGGAGAAGTATGAGAAAGCAAACAAGGGTGTGTGTCAGTGTGGCATTCGTGGTTATCGGTATGGTTTGTATTTCAAATACACAGGCGGGCCTGGATATGCAAACATACGGGTTTTATAATATTACCAACAACAACGCCGCCAATGCAGCGGCAGGCGAGGCGCAGCTTTCGGTAGAAGTTTCCGATCAGGGCACGGGCCTAGTTGGTTTTAAGTTTATCAATAACGGCCCTGCGGATTGTGTGATTACGGAAATCTATTTTCAGGACGGGTCCATTCTCGAATTTGTTTCGATTGACGAATTGTTGCCGGGAGTGGATTTTCAGGAAGAGGAGGTCGGCAATGTGAATCCGAAAAATCTGCCCGGCGGCAAATCCATCGCCCCGCAGTTTATCGCCGATACGGCCTTCTCGATTCAGCCGAACAATCCGGCCCCGCACTTGGGTGTCGGTCCGGGCGAATGTGTCGAGGTGATCTATGCCCTCCAGCCCCTGAAAACACACATGGATGTCATAAATGAACTGAATAATACTGATATGCGAATAGGGATTCATGTGCAGTCGTTTATCAACGGCGGCAGTGAATCATTTGTGAATATCCCTGAACCGGCGACATTGGTTCTGTTGGGGCTGGGAGGATGTCTTCTGCGGAAACGCAGGAAATGAATCATTAAAAAACGAGAAGTTATCATGAAGCCAAAACAGTATTTTACATCCATAGTGATACTCGCCGTTGTATCTTTTGGGATACCTGCGGTTGCCGAGTTGACATTTTATACCGACAGAAATGCCTGGGAGGTCGCAGTAGATGGCGGTTTTGCTTTAGAGAACTTCAATTCGGTTGATCCCTATATCCTAACAGAAGGCGATAACCACGCTGGTCAGATTCGTATTGAGCTGGTTAATGTTAATCAGGGAAACAATTATATTGGCAAAAGCGTGAGTTGGTCCGGTTGGACACCCTTCTTTTGGGGAAACCTTCATCGTGATGATCCCGAAGCTATGATCAATCTTATTTTCCCTTCTTTTGTGAGTGCATTTGGCGGAGATTTTGAATCGGCTAACAGCCACGATGGATTGATTCTTCAAGTCGATGGGCTTCAGTATCAACTCGGCAATGAGATGGATGATGACTCCGGGACTGGTTTTTTGGGTTTTGTTTCGACGAGTGCTTTTGTGACCATGACATTATTTGACCCCGTGAAGAATGATTCCGAAAATGGTGTGTGCCGTTTTGGGGAGAGTTTTGGTTTGGATAATGTCAGGTTTGTTGCTGTTCCCGAACCAGCGACGATGCTGCTGCTGGGTTTGGGTGGTTTCGTGCTGCGTAAACGCAGAAAAGTGTAGATTGTGTGGATTAAATGACGATGTTTTCTATGAGGTGCTGATTATGGTCATTATTGCGGAAATGAATGTGTTGGCGGTGGGGATGGAAGATCGTGCCGGTGAATTCAAGGGATTGCCGGTCCGCCTGCTCAACATGGCTCATGGCAGCGATGCGATACGTTCTTTTAAGACAGACCAGATTGACAGCGTGATCAGCCATTGGCATTTGGCCGATATGCGGGACGGACGGTTTTTGAAAAAGCTGAAAGCTGTCAAGCCGGATATGCCGACGGTGGCGATTATTGAACCGGACAATCCCCAGCAGGAGATCGATGCCCGCATGCTGGGTGTCAGTGCGGTGATTCCTGAGGATTGCGACGATCAGTACTTTCGCGAAGTGATGACTTCTGTACTGGGATTGCACGATGTCCATGCGATTGAAACATTGTATGCCGTAAAAGAGTTATAATCCTTCCAGCCGGAGTCGACAATCAAAGAGGTGATTTTCGGTTCCGGCTGTTTTTATGCGCATGGAAGGGTGATATTGGTCCGAAAAAGCGGTTGCTTTTTGTTCGCCGCTTTGCTACTCTTGATGTCCAAATATGAACCGAATGCATAGGGAGTTAAAAATGCTGAACAGAAACGCTATTTTGGGCCTTGCGGCGGGGATTCTTGCTGTCATCCTTTTGAGCGGCTGTGTCGAGCGGCGGCTGACCATTGTGACCGAGCCGGAAGAGGCGATTGTCTGGCTCAACGACGAGGAAATCGGGGTGACGCCGGTGACAGTGAATTTCAACTGGTACGGCGATTACCGCGTTCGCATTGAAAAACCGGGCTACGACATCCTGAATACCCATCAGCTTCTGGAACGGCCGCTCCATGACAAATTCCCGTTTGATTTCTTTGCCGAAGTCCTCTGGCCCAAAACCATCGAAGATACCTACACCTGGACCTTTGAGCTTGCGCCCTATCAACAGGCGTCCGCCGAGGAGTTAATCGAAGCCGCACACACCATGCGGCAGGAGGCAAATGAGGAATTGGGCAAGATTGCGGTCGAAATTCTGACTGAAGAGCAAAAGTAAAATCGCCCGTACCGGATAGCGAGATTCTTCATGCCGATTGAAACACTCAAGTGGGCAGGTGAAACCAATGGCCGGCTGGAGTTGATTGACCAGCGTCTTTTGCCGGGACGCTGTGAATACCTTCGATGCCAAACCCCCCGGCAGCTTTTTGAGGCCATCCAGACATTAGCCGTGCGCGGAGCGCCCGCGATCGGCGTCTCCGCCGCGTATGGTGTTTGCCTGTCGCTGCGGTCGTTTACCGGGACGGTTTCCGAAGCGTTTGAGGTGGTTCAGGGGGCCTGTGATTATCTTGCCGCCAGTCGACCGACGGCGGTCAATCTCTTTTGGGCATTGCAGCGGATGCGGAAAACCGCCGCGGACGCTGTCGCCGACAATCCCAATCACCCCATTGAGACGTTCAAGCAGTTCCTGCTGGATGAGGCCCACGCCATCTGCGCCGAAGACAAAGCGATGTGTGAAGCGATTGGACGCAACGGGGCAGACCTGGTTCCGGACGGCGGGGCGGTTTTGACCCATTGTAATGCCGGGGCGTTGGCAACCGCCGGGATCGGCACGGCGCTGGCCCCGATGTACCTGGCGTACGAAAACGGAAAACGGTTTCGCGTCTATGTGGATGAAACACGGCCGCTGCTGCAAGGGTCGCGTTTGACGGCCTGGGAACTGACCCAGGCCGGGATCGAGGCGGTCCTGATATGTGATAACATGGCCGGTTCACTGATGCAGGCAGGCAAAGTAAACGCCATCGTGACCGGCGCCGACCGCATCGCCGCCAACGGCGACACCGCCAACAAGATCGGTACGCTGGGATTAAGCATCCTCGCCAAACACTGCGGCGTCCCGTTCTATATCGCCGCTCCCTCCAGTACATTCGATCTGTCGATTGAAAACGGAGATCTAATTCCTATCGAACAGCGCAGCCCGGAAGAGGTTCGCACGTGGGGACCAAACAAGATTGCCCCCGAAGGGATGGATGTCTTCAATCCGGCTTTCGACGTCACCCCGGCCGAAAACATCACCGCCATCATCACCGAAAAAGGCGTGATTGAATCACCGAATACCGAAAAAATAGCGGCACTTCTAAGGGTGTAATTTTCCAGTTTTAAATTGAAAATTACACTTTGAAAATGGAAAATTGTTAATTGATCGCAACGACTTCTTTGACGTCGCTGACTTTCTGTTTGAGCATGCGCTCGACGCCCATTTTCAGCGTCATCGCGGCGCCGGGACAGCCCTTGCAGGCGCCTTGCAGACGCACGCGAACGGTTTTATCTTCGTCACAGCCGACCAACTCGATATCCCCGCCGTCATTCTGCAGCATCGGACGGATGGATTCAATGACCTCTGCAACCTTTGCTTCAAACGTTTTTTCGCCGCAACCGCAACTATCACACATAATCGGACTCCTGATTTCATAATTGATTTTACGGTGAGGATTATACCATAAAAAGTGAAAACGAACAACCTCTTAAAAACCTATTTTTGAGGGAAAAAAGGGGGGGGGTAAACGGAATTATTCAACAGAATGGCGGTTCTGTTGATATCCGAAAGATGGATTGTCCGGATCAATAACCGGCCTGAACCTCTTCAACGTGATCTTTTTCGACACGCATAAAGACCTCTTCGCAGGACACACACGATTCGGCACACAACTTGACGGCTGAATCCTTATTGACAAGCATGACTTTGAATTGCCCGGGCATAATATTGAACTGCTGACGCAGCCCCCGGCACCGGTCGCAGGGCAGCTCATGCACGCCGATATGGCCGTCTTCGTTCTCAAAGACCTCTGCGATTACGACATCATGATCGTCCAGAGCCAACTGGCGGTCAGAGAGTGTGTCCATTTGCAATTGATACAAACGCTCCTCTTTGGAAGGTGAAAAAACATAGAGAAACATGCCTTCTGCGGTCTTTGCTTCACCGATATGTGATATCCGTATCGCCATTCTTGTCTCCTTTCTGAGGTTTTGGTGATACCTTATTAAAACATATATACGCACAAAGTCAAGCGCAAGACCGATAATTTCGGACGAAATACACAAAAAATATAAGATTTATTTTATCAAGATAACGAGCATCCATTTCTGGCCGGGCCGTTTAAAAATCAGAGCCGCGCCAGTCATGAAGCAGGCATTAGAAGCTCTCCCCCTGCGACCTGTCCTCCGTAGCTCGGAGAGCGAAGGAGGAAGGGGGAGTACCCCGAAGGGGGGAGGGGGTCGCGGCTCTGATTGCGATTTTTTGCTTGATTTTGGAGTGCGATTTGCTATAATTGGGGCATCACTCCCGTATTCACCATCTTTGCTTGCGGGCCGGTCATAAGAAGAAAGGTTTGGAGAAACAGTAAGGTTGAGGCAAAATTTAGAAGGATTGACGATGAAACAGGGCTTTTGGATTATAGCCGCGGCGTGGATGTGTATGCTGACAATCCCGGCCCCCGCCGCAACATCGGGCGATTACGAATACACCGACAACGGCAACGGCACCTGCACCATCACCGGCTACACCGGCCCCGGCGGCGATGTCACCATCCCCGACACCCTCAACGGCCTGACGATGACGGTTATTGGGGAGAGTTCATTTCGTGAAAACCTTGATCTTACCGGAATCATTATTCCAAATAGCGTTACCATTATTGAGAACTATGCGTTTTTACATTGCAGCAATGTGACTGATATCGCTCTTGGCAATAATGTCACCACGATTGGGGATTATGCATTTTCTGGCTGCATTGGTCAGAGTGGATTTATAATTCCTGACAGCGTAATAAATGTTGGTCAAAGAGCGTTTAAGGACTGTATTGGACTAACTGACATCACCATTGGCAATGGTGTTGCTAATATCGGATTCCTTGCATTTTCTGGTTGCAATGATCTTCTCACTATAACGGTGAGTGAGTTAAATCCTGCTTACAGCAGTCTTGACGATGTCTTGTTTAATAAGTCGCAAACTGAACTCGTCTTGTTTCCTGCGGCTAAATCAGGATACTATACTGTTCCCAGCAGTATTACCAGAATCAAGGATTATGCTTTCAGTGACAGCACTGCTCTGACAAGTATATTTATCCCCAGCGGTGTTACTACCATCGAAAGCTATGCTTTCTATAAATGCACCAGTCCGCTGGACATAACCGTTGATCCGCTGAATCCTTCTTATAGCAGTCTTGTTGGCGTTCTGTTCAATAAGGGACAAACCATATTGCTAAAATGTCCGGTCGGCAAATCCGGGTCCTATGTCATCCCCAATACCGTTATCAGTGTCGAAAGCTATGCATTCAGCGATTGCATTAATCTGACTGATATTACCATGGGCAACAGCGTTTTAAGTATTGGGCTTGGAGCATTTTCTGGTTGTGCTGGTTTGGTCAGCATTGTCATCCCCGACAACGTCACCAGTATTCGAGCTTATGCGTTTCGAGACTGCATTGGCTTGACCGAGATCGTTATTCCTGACAGTATTGCCCGTATCGAAGGCGGAACATTTTTTAACTGCACTGGTTTGACGAATGTCACCATGGGTAATGGGGTCACCAGTATTGAGACCTCTGCTTTCAGCGGTTGTAGTGAACTCTCGGAGATTATCGTTGATGTAGCCAATTCTACTTATAGTAGCCTTGACGGCGTATTATTCAATAAAGCCCAAACGGAACTCGTCCTATATCCGCAGGCAAAGGCTGGGAGCTATATCGTTCCCGACAGCGTTACCAGTGTCGGGTATGGTGCATTCCTTGGGTGTACAGGCCTAACCAGTGTTATCATCCCCGACAGTGTTACCAGCATTAGGTATAGTTCATTTTTTGATTGCACCAGCCTACAAGAGATCATCGTGAATGAATCTAATCCCGCTTACAGTAGCCTTAATGGTGTTCTGTTCAATAAAGCCCAAACTGAACTCATTTTATATCCCTTGGCAAAAGCAGGACATTACACCATTCCAAACAGTGTCGCAACCATCAAAGCCTATGCGTTCCGTGGTTGCATCGGTCTGACCTGTATTATCATCCCTGACAGCGTTATTACTATTTGGGGTTATGCATTCAACAATTGTCCTATTCTTATCGGAATCTATTTCAAGGGGGATGCTCCGGCGCTATTGGGTGATGGACCTGCATTTATGGAAGTATCCAATGCAACTGTCTATTATTTACCCGCTTATGCTGCTACTTGGCCGGCAACCTTTGGCGGGTTGCCGACGGCGGTGTGGCCGACTTCGATTACGGATGTGGATTTCAGCGGAGATGTGAATCTGGCGGACTTCGCGATATTCGCTGCGGCGTGGCAGAGTGTCAGCGGCGATGCGGCATATAATCCGCTGTGTGATATCAGCGACCCGGTCGATGGTGTGATTGACGCCGCTGATTTGAGTGTGTTTGCCGACGAGTGGCTGATTAGTCCGTGTCAATAACTGGGAGCGCGGACGTTTCGTCCGCAGTTTAAATCAGAGCCGCGACAGTCATGGAGCGGGCGGGGCACACATGGTCACGCGGCCCCCTCCATCACTGTCGGGGCTCTGATAAGCACAAAAAAAGCCCTGACTTGCAGGGCTTTGGGGGTTTAATGGAACGCGGGCATCCCTGCCTGCGCTGCGGGGTCAACGCTCGCAGCGCGGGCTGGAAGCCCGCGTTCCTTTATTCTTTGGACTCAAATTCGGCGTCGATAACGTCGTCGCCGCCTTTGCGTCGGACTTCGCCTTCTTCGGGTGGGGCCTGCTGTCCGGCATCGGCTCCCGGTTGAGCGGCACCGGGCTGACCACCTGCGGTGGCCTGCTTCTTGGCGGCTTCTTCGTACAAGATCTTGCCCAGTTCCTGCGAGGCCTGTCCGAGGTTTTCCATCGCTTTTTTGATGGCGTCGCCGTTTTCGCCCTTGGCGGCTTCCTTGAGATTGTTCAGGGCAGACTCGATATTGCCGCGAATCTCGGCCGAAACCTTTTCGCCATGTTCCTTCAGCGTTTTCTCGGTCGAATACACGAGTTGATCGGCTTGGTTTTTCAGATCGACGACCTCCCGACGTTTCTTGTCTTCTTCAGCGTGTGCCTCAGCATCCTTGGCCATCTTTTCGACTTCCTCTTCGCTCAGGCCGGAACTGGATTGAATCTTGATCGACTGTTCCTTGCCCGTGCCCAGGTCCTTAGCGGATACGTTCAGGATACCGTTGGCGTCGATGTCGAAGGTCACTTCGATCTGCGGGATGCCGCGCGGAGCCGGCGGAATATCCGATAGTTGGAAGCGTCCCAGCGTGCGGTTGTCGCGTGCGAATTCGCGCTCGCCCTGCAGGACGTGAATGTCCACACTGGTCTGGTTGTCCGCCGCGGTCGAGAAGACCTCTTTTTTGCTGGACGGAATCGTGGTGTTGCGTTCGATCAGTTTGGTCATCACGCCGCCGAGCGTTTCCACACCCAGCGACAGGGGGGTGACGTCCAGCAGGAGGATGTCTTTCACGCCTGCATCGCCTGCTAATACCGCGCCCTGAATGGCTGCGCCCAGGGCGACCACTTCGTCCGGGTTTAAGCTCTTGTTCGGGGCCTTGCCGAAGATGTCCTGCGCCATCTGCTGAACCTTCGGAATCCGGGTCGAGCCGCCGACCATGAGGATTTCGGCGATTTCACTGGTTTGCAGTTTCGCATCGGCAATCGCCTTCAAACAGGGCTGACGCAGCCGTTCAAGCGTCGGCTCGACCAGCGCTTCAAACTTGCTGCGAGTCAGGTTGATGTTCATGTGTTTCGGGCCGGAAGCGTCGGCGGTGATAAACGGCAGGTTCACCGTCGTTTCCACCTGCGTACTCAGTTCGCACTTGGCTTTTTCGGCGGCTTCCTTGAGCCGCTGATGCGCCATCGGGTCGGTCCGCAGGTCGATGCCTTCGGTTTTCTTGAATTCATCTGCGAGGTAGTTGATCAGCACTT
>Ga0272441_10004520_pt1 | contig 25058 bp, 29 predicted proteins | sample SSMProp6N_FD_193582 | JGI IMG/M metagenome (GOLD analysis project Ga0272441, IMG submission 193582) | Marine sediment archaeal communities from Little Sippewissett salt marsh, Falmouth, MA, United States - SSM-Prop-6N | ecosystem: Environmental > Aquatic > Marine > Wetlands > Sediment ...
ATCGAGAGCTCACGCCCCTGTTTTCGGCCTAGTTTCTCGACCAGGAACCGGGACAGGTCCGGCAGATCTTCGGCACGGTCCCGCAACGGCGGCATGTTGAGCGGCATGACATTGAGCCGGTAGTACAAGTCTTCTCGGAAGTCCTCCTTCTCGACTTGCGATTCAAGATCGCGATTCGTTGCTGCGATGACGCGAACGTCAACCTTGATCGTGCGTGTGCCGCCAACCCTTTCGAACTCACCTTCCTGCAGTACGCGCAGGAGTTTGGCCTGGAATACGGACGATATCTCACCGATTTCATCGAGAAACAGGGTACCACCGTCCGCCTGCTCGAAGCGTCCCTTGCGCTGGGATACCGCACCGGTAAACGCCCCCTTCTCGTGACCGAACAATTCGGACTCGAGCAGGTTATCCGGCAACGCGGCGCAGTTCAGTTTGATGAAAGCGCCATTGGCACGCGGCGAGTTATAATGGATCGCATGCGCGATCAGCTCTTTCCCGGTACCCGACTCGCCGCGGATCAGCACCGTGGTATTCCATTTCGCAACCTGACGCACCTGCTCGAACACGCGTCGCATGACCAGGGTGTGTCCAACGATGCTGTCAAAGCCGTGTTCGGCCCGGACTTCCCGGCGCAGCTTGTCCCGTTCGTCTTCGAGTGCGCGGCGCTCGTTCGCAACCATGCGCGACAGCCGCACACTCTGCCCGACCAGATTCGACACCATCTCCAGAAACCGCGCCTGCTCGCTCAGCAGCTCGCCGCCTATCGGCGGTTGAGCAACGAACACACCCACCACTTCATTTTCATCGACAAATATCGGCACACCGATGAACGGCAGATCCAGGTTGTATACACCGAGCCGACCAAGAAAACGCGGTTCATCTGCCAGCGTCGGCACAACCAGGCTGCTGGCCTGGTTCATCACCTCACCAACGAGACCCTCACCCGGCTGGTAACGAACCACGGCCGAGTTCACTTCATTCTCAGGATCATGCGCTGCATACACCAGCAGGTCGCGGCTCGGCTCATCCTGCAAACACACCATCCCGTTATATAGGCTGCCCCGCTCGTGTAACAGCTCGAGCACAGCCGCCAGGGTTTGTTTCAATTCCAGCGACTGGCTCAGTACCTGGCTGACCAGATAAAGCGTGTCAAGCTCGGCCTGCACCAGGTTATTGCGCGCTGCCGAACGTGAATCCTCGAGCACCGAATCCACCATCAGGGCACCTCGTTGGAGAGTGATGTATGATTCAGATTCGCAGGCAAGCGCACGTGAATAGCACACCCTCCGTGATAATTCGGATCGATAAATATTTCGCCGCCATGCTGACGTACAATCTCTAGTGCGATCGTCAACCCCATCCCCGGGCGGAATTTACTGTTCTGCCAGGCCGAATAGAACGGTTCGAAAACCGAAAGGCGTTTGTCCTGTGCAATACCAGGACCGGTATCGCGAATCACGACTTCCACCTGTCCGTCCAGTGTTCGTGTCGTGATCGCAATTTCACGATACCGGCACTCCGGTTCATTCAGCGCATCCACCGCGTTGTCGAGCAGCTGTTTGAACAGCGAACGCAATGCGTAATTTCTGCCAATGACCTTCGGTATATCCTTTTCGGGCTCCCAGGCCACGATGACGCTTTCCCCGAGCAGCCTTTGTATCGACACATCGATGACGTCCTTGATGACTTCATTGAGGTTGATCGGGAAACTGGCCTCAATCGATTCCGCCGGCAGCGCTTCCTGCAAACACGACAACACGGCTTCACCAGATTGGATAATCTCGCTCAAAGCGGTGACAGCGGGATTGACCTCGCCATCACCACGCCGCTCCATCATGGCAACGACTGCCGAAGCCGTGTTCAGCGGTGCCTGGCACTGGTAGATAGCACCGGACAGCGTCTCGCGCATCGCACGGCCTAGCTGTTGTTCAGCCATCAACGCGCGCATCGCATTCATTTTGATCTGTTCCTGCTGCTTCTTCTGGTGAGTGATTTCATTGGCGACCAGCAGCAAACCGCAGTCTTTGTCTACGGAAAAGTAGAAATCTGCGCCAGGGTATGTCTTGTTGACCCAGACGCCCGAGCATGAAAACCAACGAGAGGTCAGGCCATGCTCGAACGCGAGCTCGACCTCGCGATTGACGAAGCCGGTGCGCTTGCTGTTGCTGCGTTTTCGATCTTCCTCGATGACATCGCTGAGCTTTTCGAGAAAACGATCCGCCGGCTCCTTTCCGCGCATGTCGCCCAGAAGCTTCTTGTATGCATGATTGTCGAGCAGGACCCTGCCGTCGCTGTCGAGCAAGGCGATCACGACCGGCGCCGCATCGACTACCGATTCGACCAAAACTTTCTGGTTGCGAAGTCTGCGCTCGAGGTCGTGAACCCCGGTGACATCGCGATGCAGGGCAAGGAAATAGCACGTTTCCCCGTCTCCGCCTTGCACAGGCGCGACCGTGAGATCAGCAAGGTAACGTCCTCCGTCCTTGCGTCTGTTGACCAGGACACCATTCCAGGAACGCTGTTGCGCCAATGTTGACCACAGGTCGTTGTAAACCTCGGAGGGTGTCACTTTGTACGACAACAGGGACTGGTTGCGACCAATCAGTTCATCTTCGGTGTAGCCCGTCAGTTTCTCAAAAGCATGATTGACATAAAGGATATCGGCATTCGGATCCGTGATTGAAATAGCAATCGGGGATTGCTCGACTGCCTCAAGAAACACGCTCGGTGGCAGAACGCCGTCCTGCGTTTTGACCAGCCGGCCAAATGCCTCGATGACCTCGCTGGGTGTGCCGGCCGGCGGTGATGAAAGAAACGAGTCGAGGATTTCCTACATCCTGTCTCGATTGTGCGTTGTACTGAAAATCGGCATAGCAGTAATCGGATGACGTACCAACTCAAACCTGCAATTAATTTAAACCTGCAAGTACCATGCCCGATTTTAGAATCTGCAGGCATCCATGGACGCGGGCGGTTTCTAAAGCCATCGCGCGAGCACTCCGACAGCGGGCCGCATCCGCAAACGATCCATAACTCGGTAATTTCTCAAAGATATACTCGATACCTGCAGAGCACGGTTCGCCGTGTAAAAAGTTGTAAATCGGATACCGCCGAAGCAGATTTTCCCAGGCGATTGTTGCAGATACGACATGGCACACCGGGCCGAACGAACAAATGTGTGCTTGATGACACAGCTTAGCGCACTACTGAAGTGCGCGAGCCAGCTAACTCGCTGATTTGTTTTTTCAGCATCGACATTGTTATGACTGGCATGTTTGATGCAAGAACATCGACATGCAGATATCGCGGACAGGCACCAATGGCTGAATTATTCATGCTGCTGATCTCGACGGCGCTGGTCAACAACGTTGTACTGGTTAAGTTTCTGGGACTGTGTCCGTTCATGGGGGTGTCCAACAAGCTCGATTCCGCCCTGGGCATGGGATTCGCCACAACCTTCGTGCTGACGCTGGCGGCAACCGCGAGCTGGTTGCTGGAACATTTGTTGCTCGGGCCATTGGGGCTCGGCTACCTTCGCATCCTGACCTTCATTCTGGTTATCGCTGCAGTGGTGCAGTTCACCGAGATGGTCGTAAAGAAGTTTTCCCCCGCGCTCTACCAGGTACTGGGTATCTTCCTGCCCTTGATCACGACCAATTGTGCGGTGCTCGGTGTAGCCCTGCTGAATGTCCAGGAAGATCACAGCTTCATGCAGAGTCTGGTCTACGGATTCGGCTCAGCACTCGGGTTCACGTTGGTTATGGTCATCTTCGCCAGCCTGCGCGAGCGGCTCGCTGTGGCCAACGTTCCCAAAGCCTTCGCCGGCGCACCGATCGGATTCATTGTTGCGAGTCTTTTGTCGCTGGCATTCATGGGCTTTGCCGGTTTGACAACATCTTAGCCATAAAGAGGAGATAACAAGATGATAACAGCAATCGCTATCCTCACCATTCTCGGAATTACGCTGGGCATCTTGCTCGGCGCCGCAGCGTCGTATCTTGCAGTGGATGCCAATCCACTGGAACAGGAGATCGAACAGATGCTGCCCGGTTCGCAATGCGGGCAATGCGGCTTCCCGGGCTGCAGTCGTGCCGCGACCGCGTTGGCCAGTGGCGAAGCAGACGTCACGCTTTGCCCGCCAGGCGGACGCAATCTGGCAATGGACCTGGCCACGAAGCTCGGCGTCGATGCCGATCTCTCTGCCATGAAAGACAAGGCACCGATGATCGCGCGTATTCATGACGAGCTGTGCATCGGTTGCACCAAGTGTTTCAAACGGTGCCCGACAGATGCGATCGTCGGTAGCTCGAAGCAGATTCATGCCGTGATCAGTGATGCCTGCACCGGTTGTGAGAAATGCTTCGATATCTGTCCGACTGAATGCATCGAGATGTTGCCAATCCCAGTGACGTTGCAAAACTGGTACTGGCCCAAACCGGCCATGGCCGCATGAGATTCTTGTCATGATCTCAGTCAACGCACAAAAACTGTTTCGCATACGGGGTGGCGTTCACCCGCAGGAAAACAAGCACGCGACCGCGGGCTGCCGCATCGTCGATGCGCCGATAGCACAAAGACTATACATCCCGCTGCAGCAGCATATCGGTGCCCCGGCAGAACCAATCGTTCGCCGAGGCATGAAAGTACTCAAGGGTGACTTGCTCGCCAACAGCCAGGGCGTCGTCTCCGCGCCGGTGCACGCACCGACATCCGGCACGATTCACTCTATAGGCAAATACCCGGCGCCGCATCCGTCCGGTTTGCCGGTGCTGACGATCACACTCGAACCCGACGGCGAGGACAAGTGGATGGCGCTGCCGCCTGAAAATTCTGACCCGTTGAGTCTCGAGCCTGAAGCCATCGCCGGCCAGGTCGCTGCAGCAGGTATCGTGGGGATGGGCGGAGCCACCTTCCCGTCGGCAGTCAAGCTGAACCTGCGCAAACGGTACCGACTCCACACGCTGGTGATCAATGCCGCCGAATGCGAGCCTTACCTCACCTGCGATGACCAGCTCATGCGCGAGCAGCCAGATGGCATCATCGAGGGCATCCGTCTGATCATGCGTGCACTGCAGGTTACGAAAGCCATTGTCGCGATCGAAGCCAACAAGCCCGAAGCCTGTTCATCGATGACAAAAGCGGCGGCCGCTTTTGATGAAATCACGGTGATGACCGTTCCAGTGCGCTACCCGATGGGGTCCGAAAAGCACCTGGTGCAAGCGCTTACCGGCAAGGAAACGCCAGCCCGTGCGCTCACGGCCGATCTCGGCATCGTCGTGCACAATGTCGCCACAGCTAATGCGGTACACAACGCTGTCCGCTATGGCAAACCATTAATCAGTCGCGTTGTCACCGTGTCCGGCGGTGCCGTCAACAGGCCAGGCAACATTCATACGCTGATCGGCACACCGGTGGCCGACTTGATCGGCCTCTGCGGTGGTTTTTCGGAAGAACCGGCGCGCATCATCGGCGGCGGACCCATGATGGGCCAGCCATTGCCCGAAACTCGAGTGCCGATCGTCAAAGGCAGCGGCGGTATTCTTGCGCTGACCGCGCAGGAAGTCGCGCGCAAGCAGGCAATGCCCTGCATACGCTGCGGCAGCTGCGTGAACGCCTGCCCCTGTGGCCTGCTGCCGTTGGAGATGGCCTCGCGTGCACGCATCGGCGACTTTGATGCCGCGGTCGATTTCGGACTGATGGATTGTATAAGTTGTGGTTCCTGCTCGTACGTGTGTCCTTCGCATATTCCGCTGGTGCAGTATTTCAGCCATGCCAAGGGTGCATTGACTGAGCAACAGCGCAGGCAACACAAACAGGAGGAAATCCGCCGGCTCGTTGAAGCGCGTACCGAACGTATGGAAGCCCTGAAGAAAGCCAAACGTGAAGCCATGGAAAAACGGAAGAAGGAAATCGCGGCGAAAAAGGCTGCGGAGAAAGCAGCTGAACTCGAAAAACGTTCTCAGGCCGGCGCATGAGCAATCCAGGCAAGCACGGCGCGGAGATCACCAGCGCACCTTATACGCATGAAAACAGCAGCATCAGTCGTACCATGCTGCTGGTCATGATCGCGCTGCTACCGGCCACGGTCCATGGCATCTACCAGTTCGGCCTGCCGGCCCTTTTCGTTTTCGTATTGACGATAGCAGCCTGCATCTTTTTCGAAGCCATCTGTCTGGTCATCGCCGGCAAACCGGTCAGGCCTTACCTGCTCGATGGATCGGCGGTATTGAGCGGATGGCTGCTCGCAATGACATTGCCACCGTGGTCACCGTGGTGGCTGGCCACCGTCGGCGCATTTCTCGCAATCGTAGTCGGCAAGCAAGTATTTGGCGGTATCGGGCAGAACCTGTTCAATCCGGCGATGGTTGCGCGCGTAGCGTTGCTGATCGCTTTCCCGCTCGAAATGACCAGCTGGGTGCAGCCACAGCCACTGTTCTCGGCCGACACCCCCGGCATCGTCGACGCACTCGCGATTACATTTGGCGGCGCAGTGCCAGCGGCCTACGATGGGGTCAGCGGCGCCACGATACTCGGCTACGTCAAAAGCGAGCTCGGACAGGGCGTGCCGCTATATGATGTCCTCGCTGATAACTACGACGTGTTCGGCCTCGCTACCGGTTCGGTTGCGGGGAGCATGGGCGAGACCTCGGCCATCCTGATTCTGCTCGGGGGTTTGTTCCTGCTGTACAAACGCATCATCAGCTGGCACATCCCGCTCAGTATGATGCTAACGCTGACTGTGCTCGCAAGCGTCTTTCACCTGGCCTCACCCGAACGATATCCAGATGCGATATTCCACCTGATGTCCGGCGCCACGATGCTGGCTGCGTTCTTCATTGCAACCGACCTGGTAACGTCGCCGGTAACCTATCGTGGCCAGCTCGTGTTCGGCGCCGGCTGCGGCGCACTGGTGTTCGTGATCCGCACCTGGACCACTTACCCGGAAGGTGTGGCATTCGCAGTAATGCTGATGAACGCAATGACTCCCTTGATCGACCACTACATGCAACCCCGGATCTATGGCCGCGACCGCAAGGGGGAACCGATCCAGTACAGCGATGATGCGGAGATCACCGAATGACAACGCCGGTCCAACCGTCATACCGCAAACGCATCAGCTACCAGGGCGGCCTGCTCGGCGGATTTGCAACCCTGGCTGCCGCTCTACTCGTGATTGGTAACGCGGCGACCTACGATGCGATCGAGCTACGCAAAGCGGAGGACCTTAGTGCTTCGCTGGGACAGGTCATACCCGACGACATGCACGACAACAATCTGCTGGATGACAGGCTTGTGCTTCAGCATGAAGGCACAGAGGTCGTGTTGTATCGCGGCATGAACGGTCCGGAGGTGACAGCGGTTGCTTATCGCATCAGCGAACCGGGCTACAGCGGCGAAATCTCTTTGATTATGGGCGTCAACCGCAGCGGCGAAATTTTGGGGGTACGCACCATTTCGCATACCGAAACGCCCGGGCTCGGTGACAAGATCGAGGTCGAGAAAGACGACTGGATCCGAAGCTTCGACGGACTGTCGTTCGACAAACTGCCGAAAGATCTATGGGCGGTGAAGAAAGACGGTGGCGAGTTCGATCAGTTTACCGGCGCAACCATCACGCCGCGGGCCGTTGTCAGAGCCGTCAAGCGAGGGCTCAGGCTTTTCCACGAAAACAAGGCGTCATTGCTGGCAGATCAGCCCGAGGATCAAACCGTCAAGGCAAACACCGTTTCTGTGGAGAGCTGAGCATGCAACACGACTATCGACGAATTGCGCGTGACGGCATCTGGGACAACAACGTCGTTCTCTCTCAAATGCTTGCACTGTGCCCGTTGCTGGCTGTCACCGGAACAGCCACCAATGGTTTGGGTATGGGGCTCGCTACGCTGGTCGTGCTGGTCACATCCGCGTTCACCGTTTCCCTGATGCGCAACATGATCACACAGGAAGTACGCATCCCGGTCTTTGTACTTATTATCGCGACGATCGTTACACTGGTCGATATGAACATGAATGCGTGGATGCACGATCTCCACAAGGTGCTGGGTTTATTCGTGCCGCTGATCGTGACCAACTGCGCCATCCTCGGACGCGCAGAATCCTTCGCTTCGCGCAACCCGGTACTGCCGTCGCTGTTCGACGGCCTGATGATGGGCCTGGGCTTCACCATGGTCCTGGTTACTCTGGGGGCAACGCGTGAGATCATCGGGAGCGGCACACTGTTCGCGAACGCATCGCTGCTGCTGGGCAGCGCATTTTCATTTCTCGAACTTACCTTGATACCAAACTACAAGGGCTTTCTGATCATGGTGCTGCCGCCCGGCGGCTTCCTGGCGCTGGGTTTCCTGCTCGCAGGAAAACGTGTAATCGACACCAGGCTGGCAAGAGCCAGGTCAGCCAAGACTGACAAGGCAGTACTGGATTCAGAAAGCATCGCAACCTGAGTAATCAATCGGAGGCTAACATCAGATGAACGTGGGCATCGCCTACGACAACGGTAAAAGACAAGTCTGGCTGAAGCTGGAAGTTCCCGACGGCAGCACGGTACGAGATGTCATCGATCATTCAAAGCTGCTCGAGATGTTTCCAGAGATCGATCTGCAAAGCCAGAAAGTCGGCATCTTCGGCAAAGCCACGAAACTGGATACCGAAGTCACGGACGGCAATCGTGTTGAGGTTTATCGACCGATCATTGCGGATCCCGAAACCGTCGAGCGCAGAGATCGGTGAAGCTGGCAAACTGTGATCCGACCCGAATGGCACTCACTTGAGCCGATAGGGGTTGCTTCTGGAGGAAATGTCGGCGGCAGGGAAGCCGCCGTCGAGCCTACACGGACGTATTCACGGCGTTTTCCGAAAGAAGTAGCCCCTATCGGCTCAAGTGAGTGCCATTTTGATCTGACGCCGGTTATCCTGTGAGAGCCCTCACAAAAGCATCGGCCTGCTGAATCGCGGTGAATGCGGTCTTGTTGTACTGCGCTGCATCGTTCGCATCACCAAGCACGAAGACCTCTGGATAATGCAGTGACTCCAGCGTCCGCTCGTTCACAGCACACCAGTCTCCCGTAATTGACAGGCCGGCCTCGCGTGCGACCGAGGCAGCGCGCTGTTCATCCATCAACGCAAGCACACCACCCACGACAACACCGTCCGCCGTGTTGATCATACCGGTTTCGTAATTGACCGAGCGGATGTATCCCGGCTCGACTTCAACACGCTCAATCCTGGCTGCCGAAGCCAGTTTCATCCATTTCCTGCGATAGAGTTCCGCGATCGATGAATCCGAGTTGTGATCGAATACGATCACTTTCGATCGCGGTTTGCAGGTATACAGGTATTCTGCGATCCTGCTGACATTGCTGTACGGTCCGTGCGGATACTGGTAAGGCGCTTGCGGAATACTCACGATAACGACAGCACCATCGTGCATCGCCGTCAGTTGCCGCTCGAGCATGCGGTCATTGAGCGGATGCGTAATGCGCTCATCATTCTTGAATTCCACACCCGGAGCAAGCACGAGCACATCGCTGTCGACGCCAGTGCCATCCTGCAACTGCAGACGCTTGCGTGCGGGATCGACTTCGACCACACGCTGCGTAACCACATTGATACCCGTTGTCGAGAGCGAAACCGGCGATTCCATACTCACGATGCTGTTGACCTTTATAAGCGGGCTCGCTTTTCCGTGGCCGCGCGGATCAATCAGGGTGATATCCGTTCCCGGCGCGTACTGTTTCAGGCGTACCGCAGCGCGAACGCCAGCGACCCCCGCACCGACGATCACAACGCGCGCGCCCTCGCTGCGTTGGCCAACCGCCAGGGACGCGGAGGGTAAGGTCGTGGCTGCAAGACCGCTGACAAGTTGCAGAAATGAACGTCTGTCTACCATGGAGTACTCACTTCGCAAAGTTGTGATCAGCCATGTAGCTGCTGATCCGGCTCCTGATCGAGGGTATCTTCGAGGCCCGAAACATTATCCGTAATTTGCTTGATGTCTTCTTCGCCGCGCACAGCGGCTTCGTCGACCAGACAACGTACGACGTGCGCATGCGAAGGCAGATCGAACATGGTTTTCTGTAACAGCGTTTCCAGCACGCCGCGCAGCCCACGCGCACCGGTACCGCGTGCGAGCGCTTGTTCGGCGATTGCCCTGAGAGCTTGCGGTGTAAACTTCAGCTCGACGTCGTCGTATTTGAATAATTGGCCGTACTGGCGAACCAGGGCGTTGCGCGGTTCCGTCAGGATCTTGACCAGGGCATTGACATCGAGCTGCTCCAGTGCGGCAATGACCGGGAAACGGCCGATGAATTCCGGTATCAGCCCAAAGTGTTTCAGATCATCGGGATGTGTCTCGTGGAATACATCGTCACCTTGCGCATCCTGCTCCTCGGGCATTTGCGCGTGAAATCCAATGCCGGTTGTCTCCGGCTGAAGACGTTTGTCGACCATCTTCTCAAGTCCGGAGAAGGCGCCACCTGCGATAAACAGGATATTGCGCGTGTCCAGAACCTGGCTTTCAGTGTCCTTGCGCCTGCCCTTGTCGTTCAAGCGTACGCTGGTGCCTTCGACCAGTTTCAGTAATGCTTGCTGCACGCCTTCCCCCGATACATCGCGCACACCGTGAGCCGATTCAGCACTGCGCGCCAGTTTGTCGATCTCATCGATATAGACGATGCCCCACTCAGCCAGCCCCACACTCCCCTCGGCAGCGTCGAGGAGCCTGTGAAGAATGGATTCGACATCCTCACCAACGTAACCCGCCTGGGTCAGCGTGGTTGCATCCGCGATCACAAACGGTACGCCAACGATTCGAGCCAGTGTGCTCGCCAGTAGCGTTTTGCCGGTTCCTGAAGGACCTAGCAGCAAAATATTGGATTTGTCGATTTCGACCGCTTCGCTGTCGAAACCGATTGCTTCGGCTTCGCTCTCTGCAGCCAGTCGTTTGTAATGGTTGTACACCGCGACGGACAGAGTTTCCTTGGCTTTTTCCTGGCCGATGACGTACTTGTCCAGATGCGCCTTGATCTCGACCGGGATCGGTGGTTTTCTCAGAGGTTTGGCAATCTCGCGTTTGCGCCCCCAGCTGCTGACCACCTGGTTTGCCAGGCGGGCGCAGCTTTCACAGATGTGGCCCTCGAGCCCGACGATCAGCGGTGATTCGCTCGACTGTACAGTACCGCAGAACGAACACTTGATCGGTTTGTCCTCTGTCACGCGCGCTCGTCCTGCAGCTTATCCAGCCATGCTTTCTGGCAGGCTCTGCGCTGGCGTTGCTCCAGAATTGCGCGTATGCGTTGCTTAGCCCGCGACAATGGCACTTTAATGGCCTTGTTGATCCTTTCGCAGTAAAGAATATGAAGCCCGATTTCGGTTTCTACGATGTCGCTGATCTGACCCTCCTGCATCGCGAACAACGCGGTATCGAGCTCTGGATATAGTTTGCCTGCAGTCACTTCACCGAGCTTTCCCCCATCCAGCGCGGTCGGGCATTCGGAATGCTTTCGCGCGATGTCTTTGAAGCGACCCGGGTTCCTGCGCAGCTTCGCGACCAGCGGCTTCAACCGATGAACCGCGCTTTCGTAGGTGTTTTCGGGAAAATCCTGGTTCAGAGTTACGAGGATATGGCGCGCCTTGCGCGTTTCTGGACGCGTGAACCGGTCGGCGTGCAACTGGTAGAAGACCTCGATATCGAGATCACTGACCGCCGGCGTCCTGGAGGCTACACGTTCCATCACAGCATTGAACATGAGTTCGCGCACCAGCGCGTTGCGGAGAACCTCTTGGTCCAAACCATTGCTGCGCAGGTCTTCGATGAACGCTATGCGGTTCTCGTAGCGCGATTCGATTTCAGCGACTGCGTTCGCAATCTCCGAATCGGACACGGTGATGCCGATCGCTTCGGGCGAGGCAAGCACCAGGGACTCCATTGCCAGGGTTCGGTTGGCCATGCGTTCGGCTTCAGCACACTGCTCGTCCGTCAGCTCCGGCACGCTGCAATGAAAAAGCCTCAGCGCACCGCGCAACAGGTGATAGGCGTATTCGGGTCGCTTGTCGGCGCACGCGGCCACGGTGGGCACCATCGACATCATACGCCGGCCTCCTGCAGCGGTGCGAGGATAGATTCGCCGACCTGCAGGGTGCGGCCGGGAAAGCGCACATGGTACTGAAACTCCTCGCCCGGTGCACTCAGCACCTTAACAACTTCGCCTGCGTCGCCAGGCCTGGCAACCACCTCGTTGTTCACGGTCAGGATCTTGCGGCTGGTGACCTTGTCCCGAAATAAGAACAGGCTTGGATTCCAGGGATCCTCGGCGCTGATAATTTCCTCTTCGCGACAGCCGATCACGCGGTTGATGTCGATAAAGTGGACCGAGTAAATAATCTGATCCTGCAGAAACGTGCCGACATTTTGAACGTAGCCGACGCTGCCGCGCTTGACCAGCAGTTTGCCGGTGTCCATGCCGGGGTAAGTGCCGTCGTTGCGCACGTTGCGCGTCACTCTGACCGAACTGCCGTATTCGTATTTCGGGAGCATGATAATTTTTCTGCCAGGCTGGCCGTCAAAGTTTAAGATCGGTCAACGGTACGAAATTTTCCTGTGGTCCGTGCATGTGGAACACGCGGAACACCTTCTCGGTCAATGCATCCGAGTTCACGAAGTCCTCGTAGGCTTTGATAAGCAAGCCGCTATACATGTCGTGCAGCGCGTCTTCGTCCTCAGGTAACGGTGACTCGGCCGCGAGGTAGTCATGATAACGTTGCAGGATATGGAGGCGATTCACTTGCACCACGGCCGGGTCGTATTCGATTTCAAAATACTCCAGGAAATCTTCCGCACTGACCAGCTCATCCAGATCGTCCAGCATTTCACTTTTGCTCATGTGTGTTTCCTCTTTGATTGTCAACGTCGAAACAGGCTTTCGATATTGTCGTGCTCTTCAACTTTCAAATTGACCTGCTCCTTCTGCGCCATGTGCAGCAGGAACGCGGCCCCGAACTGGTCTGATGGGTCAAGCTCCACGATCTTGCTCAATCTCGGTAAGGCTTGTTCGACCAAGCCCAACCTCATCATCAGATACGCCGAACCTTTCAGAGCCAGCATGTAGAACCGTATCAGGCCCATCGACACAAAGGCGCCCTGCCCCAGGTACTGTTCGCTGAGACGCGCCCAGCTGATCGTCAACCCCATCATCTTGGCCGCCACGGACATGGCCTGCTCCGCGATCTCGAGTGCTTCCTCGTAGCGGTGCTGGTAGTAATAGAATCGGTACAACGCGACCAACACGATCAGACTTTCTGGCCTCTGTACATGCAGCCTGTCCAGCAGTCGCTCCGCTTCCGGCGACGGGTACTGCTCGGACGCCTGCCGCAGCATAGAATCCTGCTGTCTCGTCAGTGGCTCATCGAAATACAACGAATGATCGTCAAAATCCAGAAAGTCCATCAGGTGTTCATCCCCGTTTGCGGGCGCTTCGCAGCATGGATGCGATCATGGTTTTCGCAGACATCCCGGGCACCGCAGTCGAAGCACTCATCCTCTATGTTCTGTCCGCCCCGCAGGCAGCCGCCGGTGCCGAGTGCTTCCTCGAGAAGACGAATACGGTCCAGCAGGCAGCTGATTGCATCAGCCACCGGATCGGGTATCAGGTGATGGTTCAGGTCGACGCCGTACGGATTCAACTCACCGCTCTCCGCCACCTGCACCACCTTGCCGGGAATGCCGACCACGGTCTTGTGTTGCGGCACGTTCTTGATCACAACAGAATTGGCGCCAACCTTGACGCCTACACCTAACGTGATCGGGCCGAGTATCTTGGCGCCAGCACCAACGATCACGTTGTGCTCGAGGGTCGGGTGGCGCTTGCCCTGGCTCCAGCTGGTGCCGCCCAATGTCACGCCATGATATATGGTCACGTCATCACCGATTTCTGCGGTTTCACCGACAACGACACCGGTGCCATGGTCGATAAAGAAACGTCGGCCGATGGTTGCGCCGGGATGGATGTCGATGCTGGTCCAGATGCGCGATATGTAAGCGATCAACCGTGCGCTGTAGAGCCAGCCGCGTTGCCATAAGCCGTGTGCGATACGGTGCATGATCAGGGCATGCACACCAGGATAGGTCGTCAGTACCTCGAGGCGCGTGCGCGCAGCCGGATCTCTCTCAAACACACATCTCACATCCTCTCGCAACAAGGCCCAGAAACCTTCCCTGTTGTCGGCCGATGTCGGTATTGCCTGTTCGTTCTGTGTCATCAGTTTTTCCATATCTCGTTGTATCCGTCTTGCAGCATCGCTACTCGTGTGCGCAATAGATCACGCGGACAGCTCTGCCATACAACACGGCGATGCAACGTCGGGCAGTTGCTCATAGAACCGATGCAAATCCCCACGAGTCGGGCTACGCTTGGTCGTGGTCACGAATCTGCGAATACTCCCCAGAATGGCACAGGCCTGCTCGTGCTTCAGGCTCAGTCCAATCTCGCGGTAGGCTCGATGCACTGCGTGCGTACCAGAGTGCTTACCGAGAATCATACGATGCGTTCTACCCATCTCGAGCGGATCGACCAGACCCTGGTAATTCATTGGATCCTTGAGCAAGCCATCAACGTGAATACCGGCCTCGTGCGTGAATGCACCGTGACCCACAAGGCTCTTGTGCCAGGCCACCGGACGCCCGGAGGCATCCGACACCGCCGAGGACACCTCGCCATAACCGGACAAATCAACGCCGGTTTCGATTTGATAAAGGTGACGCAACGCCATAACCACCTCTTCCAGCGGGGCATTGCCGGCCCGCTCCCCCAGGCCGTGCACAGTCGTATTGACGTGCGTAGCGCCACCCATCACAGCCGCAACGGTGTTGGCCGTCGCCAGGCCGAGGTCATCATGCGCGTGCATTTCAATTTCAATATCACAATGCGCACGCAGTTGTTGCATCACGTTCATAATGCCGAAGGGCTCCATCACACCCACGGTATCAGCAAAACGGAAACGGCGCGCACCGGCTTGCTGCGCGGTCTCGAGCACCCGCAACAGAAAGTCCCTATCGGCGCGCGAGGCATCCTCACCGCCAACACAAACCTCGAGGCCGATATCGAGCGCCGCAGGCACATGGCGTTTTATTTCGTCGAGCACCCAGTTGCGGTCACGACCGAGCTTGCGCCTGATCTGCTGATCGGATACCGGTATCGAAAGATCGACCAGGTCGATGCCAAGATGCCTACAATGCTGCAGATCGTCTGCGCGCATGCGGCTCCATACCAGCAAGGTCGCGTCGATACCCATGGCACTGATCGCACGGATCGAATCGCGTTCCTCTTCTCCCATCGCCGGAATACCGATCTCCAGCTCGGTAACGCCGATTGCGTCAAGTTGGCTGGCGATCTGCATTTTCTCATCGACCGAGAACGCAACGCCCGCGGACTGCTCACCATCCCTCAGCGTTGTGTCGTCGATTGTTATATATCGCGTAGGTGTCATGGCCAGGGTCCTTTGTTCGCTTGACAGATACCCGAGCAATCCCCGTGCCACGTTTCAAAATTATATAATTTCAGAGAGTTATGGAATCCGATCGCTTGCATTTGTTGTCTTCATTACAAGCAGGACGTATGCTGCTGTCGTATCCCGGACACAAAAAAGCCGCCCCGAATGGAGCGGCGGCCGTTAACTCTAACTCGATCGGATCACGCATACATCGGTGCGAATGCCTTTTCGGGCTCCTCAACAGGGCCATCGCCTTGCCAGTATGGCGACAGCTTGCGCAGCCGCGCCATGATCTGTGGAATGGCCTGGATCACGTTTTCGACCTCGCCCATTCGGTTGTAGCGTGACAATGACAGGCGCACTGAACCGTGGGCCGCAGTTAACGGTATATCCATCGCGCGCATGACGTGTGATGGCTCGAGCGATCCCGATGTGCAGGCCGAACCGCTGGAAGCCGCGATACCCTGTTTGTTCAACAGCATCAGAATGGCTTCCCCTTCGACAAACTCGAAAGCGATGTTTGTTGTATTGGGCAAGCGGTTTTGCGGATCACCGGTTACAAAGCAATGCGGCACTGCTTCGAGGATGCCCTGCTCGAGACGATCGCGCATTGCCGCGACCTCAGTGTTCTCGAAGGCCATGTGCTCGAGCGCGAGTTCGGCGGCCTTGCCCAAACCAACGATCGACGCGGTGTTCTCGGTCCCGGCGCGCCGTCCGCGCTCCTGGTGGCCGCCACGCAGTAATGGGCGGAAGCGGACACCACGGCGCAGATAGAGCACACCTATTCCCTTCGGCGCGTGCAGCTTGTGGCCGGAGATCGACAGCATATCGATCTTGCTGGACTTGAGATCCATTGGTATCTTGCCAACCGCCTGCACCGCATCGGTGTGGAACATCACGCCGGCCTCTTTGGCCATTTCGGCCATTTTCAGCACCGGGAACAGGGTTCCGCTTTCGTTGTTGGCCCACATGACCGAGACGATTGCAACGCGTTCGCTCAATACCGATTTGTATTCGTCCAGATCGAGGCGTCCCTTTTTGTCCACCTTCAGGTAATGGACCTTGTAGCCCTCTTTTTCCAGGTGCTCGCAAAGGCTCAGCACAGCCGGGTGCTCGACCACCGTCGTGATGATTTCGTTGCGTTCCGGCTGCGCTTTCAGCGCCGAAATGATCGCCGTGGAATCAGATTCGGTACCACAGGAAGTGAAGATGATCTCGGAGTCATGTTCGGCGCCGAGCAACTGCTGTATCTGCTTGCGTGCCTTCTTGATCGCAAACCCCACCTTGTTACCGAAAGAATGCATCGATGAGGGGTTGCCAAACTGCTCGCTGAAATAAGGCAGCATGGCTTCGACGACCTCAGGGGCCACCTGTGTGGTTGCATTGTTATCCAGGTAGATGCCCGCCATGACTTATGCCCCCGCCACTGCGGCTTTCGGCAGTTCCGATGCCGGCAGCACTTTGATAAAACCGCCAAGATCCTCGATCAGCCGCTGCTGGATGCCACCCAGTGTCTGTGAGGCCAACTGGCAGCCATTGCAGGCGCCAATCATGTTTACGTAGACGGTGTCACCCATCACATCGACGAGTTCGACATCCCCCTTGTCCATCTGCAACTGCGGACGGATGGATTCGATCACCATTTCGATGCGCCTGATGCGCTGCAGGTTGGTCATGCCCGTCGCGCCCTGCGCCAGAGTCATCGGTGACGATTCCAGCTCAGGAGGTGGCTCCGCACTGGGATCGAAGACCATGCCCTTCTCCGCCAACACGCGGGTCAGGATCTCTTCGATACCTTCATGGCAGGATGCACAACCGCCGCCCGCCTTGGTGTAATGAGAAACCTGCTCAACGCTAACCAGATTGTTGGCGCGGATGGTTTCCTCGATCAGTACTTCGTCGACCGCAAAACACTTGCATACCAGTGCACCTTCTTCATGATCGTCCTTCCATTCTTCACCGCGGTAATCGGCAACCGCTGCCTGCAGGGCTTCACGCCCCATCACCGAGCAATGCATCTTTTCCGGTGGCAGACCATCGAGATAGTCAGCGATGTCCTGGTTGCTGACCTGCAGTGCTGCATCAAGCGTCATGCCCTTGATGATTTCGGTGAGCGCTGACGAAGACGCGATCGCAGAGCCGCAGCCAAAAGTTTGAAAACCTGCATCCTCGATCACCTCGGTCTCCGGGTTCACCTTCAATGTCAGCCGCAGTGCATCACCACAGCTCAATGAACCGACATCACCGGTAGCATTAGAGCCTTCGACCGAGCCGGCATTGCGCGGGTTGTAAAAGTGTTCTTTAACGGTTTCTGAATAATCCCACATGTTTAATCTCCGCCCCTGTTAGCCACAAGAAAACGATGAGCCGCAAGCGCAGCTGTTCGTCGCATTCGGATTCTCGAACTTGAAGCCACTACCCTCCAGGCCATCGAGAAAATCCACAGACACACCCTCGAGCAACGGAGCGCTATGCGGATCGACGTACACCTTGAAGTCAGCGACGTCAAGAATGGTGTCGTCATCCTCTGCGTCTTTCTCCAACGCCATCGTGTACTGAAAGCCGGAGCAGCCTCCACCGGCAACACCGATTCGCAACCCGGTGACCGGTTTTTCAGCGCCGGAGATAAACCGGCTCACAGCTTTCTGGGCGTTTTCTGTCAGTGTTAGCATTGTTCGCTCCTGATATCTGTTGGCAAGTGATTTGCAAAAGGAAAAAGCAAGTCCTGTGCCATGATCAGAAAAAGCACTAAATGCTTGATCTAACTGCGAGACGCGAAAACGATGATGAAACGCGTTGTTACGAACGCAACAAATGAACGCATGCCGGCTAGACAACTGGTACCAAACGCGACAAACATTAACGACCCGTTACAACACGACTGAACCCGAAAGGAGAAAATGATGAACCTTGAGAACCTGAGCCCAGGCGACATGATTTATGCAACAACCGATGTCTTCAACGATGGCAGCCTGCCGGGCGTCGAAGCCAATGCCCGTATCGCTGTCGCAGGTACGCGCGGGGTGCTGATCAATACCGGTCACCTGGAGGAGGATCCTGAAACCTTGCTGTTCCTGGTCCGATTTGAGGACGAAAACATGGATCTTGGACCGTCTGTTGCTTGTTGGGCCGACGAAGTCAGCCCGGTACCGACGATCAGCCGTTGAGAAAGAAAAGCGCAGCCAAACGCTTGCAGGCCATCTACCTCACGGCTGGCAAAAGCCTCAGTTCTGTCTTGACACACTGGCGGCTGCCCCAGGCAGTGACCGCTTCGACAAACCACTGCGGCTTGGTCGGATGCTCGCTGATCACGTCGTACTCGGCGAAGAAGCTGCCGTCGCTGTGAAACAGGATTTCACCCTGCTTGTTGCCCCGATCGTCGCGCCAGATCCCGATCAGGCTATAGCTGCCATCATAAGGATCCCGGCTCAGCTTGAAACGGGCGCGAGCCATCGACGGATCAATACACTTGGCCGGCAAGCCGTTATTGAAGACCTCCTTCAGCAGCGCTTCGCAGGCCGATTCACCAAGGTCTCTCACTTCTTTCAAACTGGTGTCGATGTCAGAATTCATAGTGCCACTACCAGTGTTATGATCAACGGGCCAGCAAGCTGATCTTCAGAATCGAGCTGGACGAGTGCATCCAGCACCGCAGTCAGCGCCATCTCAGCTCCATAGTTCAGCCGGCATCAGCAGCGATTCGACCGGTTTATCACCGAGCAAATGTTCCTCAATGATGGTGTTCACCATGCCCTTGCTGACACCGCCGTACATCACGCCTTCAGGATAGACCAGCACGGTCGGGCCCTCGCTGCACGGACCCATACACCCCGTGGCAGTGACCTGGATTTTATCGTACAGCTCTTGTTGCTGAACCTGCCAGAGAAACTCTTCCATGACTGCGGCGCACTGTTTCTCACCGCAGGAACTGCGAGGATGACCTGGCGGCCGCTGCTGCGTACAGACGAAGACGTGCTTTTCCGGTTTCGGCATCCGAATGTCTCTGTCGTCAGGGTCAGGCTGCGGCTGTCCCGGCTACCGCTTGCGGTTCGTGGGTCATGCAGTCTTTCGGGCACACGCGCGAACAGGCTTCGCAACCGATACAGTCCATCATATTCTTCAGCGACATCACCATCGAGGTGTCATCGGAAAAGCCGTCATCGTCATCGTCATCGTCATAGTAACCGTCGTCATCGTAGTCGTCATCGTCCAGCGCCTCGACGTCTTCGCGTTCCGCCAGTTCGAACACATCGCGCGGGCAGGCCTTGAAGCAGCGACCACAGCCGATGCAGGTGCCCTGATTCAGATCAATGATGAAGGCCGGGACCCACTCGGTACCACCTCGGGTTACACCAGTTATGTTGGTCATGCTGTCGCCTCGTCTGCTGCTGCGGCTTGAAGTTTCTCGTTGGCGCTGGCCCACGCCTGGCACGCCTGATAACACGCATCTGCAATCGCCGGCAGTTCTTCGAACGCAGCCGGCAAACGATCTTCAACCAGATCATGCAGTTCCCCGGCTCGCTCGGTCGCGATGCGTTTGGCCTTGCGTACCTGCTTCTGCAGAGCTTTCATCTCTTCTTCAGTCATGTCGTTCTCGTCCTGGGTTGCTGTTGATCAAGGACTCCGGATTACAGGCCGGCGACCTCGTTGTGGTTGCCGATCAACTCCAGCGCAGCCGCCAGCAGCTTGTCGACTTGATCTTTCATTTTCGCAAGCGACGAAAAGCCGAAGCGGTGAATGTCTCGCAAAGTCCTGTCCATCACCACCAGCTTGCCAACGGTGATGATCGCGCGGCCGAAACCCTCGTGACTGAGGTTGAGCATAGGCACTGCCATCAAGCCGCACTCTTTTTCAATCATCGCCGCGATCGCGTTGTAGAATGCTTTGACCCGCGACATCGTGACTTCGTCAGGGTCACCAATCACCGGTATCTGACGCTTGCGTTCCTTGGTCATCACAAACGGATCGAGTATTTTGTTTACGCTCCAGTCGTCATAGGTCCCGTAGGCGTCGATCGCACGCATCTGGCGCACCATCTCGGTTACGAAATCGGACTCCAGGACCGGATCATCCGCCTCGATTAACAGGGCTGCTTCACTCATCTTTGACTACCTCAGTTGTTAGATTTACCTTGACTGTCGCAGGGGCCGGTGTGTGCTTCCGCAACAGCACGATTTCGTCAAACATCTTTCGTGTCTGGATTACGCCGGCCAGGTAAAGCCCGATGAACAGTCCAGCCACGCTGGCAATAAAGACGTAGAGGTCGGCATGGCCGGCCGTAGCTGCGATCGATGCGAACGCGAGCATGAACAACATCGGCACCATGTAGGCCCAGGCTGCGGCGCGCAGCAGCACGTGTTCCGGTATGCCGATCACAACCTTGTCCCCAATCTGCAGCTCCATGCTGTTATCCATGCGTATCTGATTCGCTCGGCGCCCGAACAGTCCGGCGATGACCGAGGTGCCACAACGATCCCCGACACTGCAGTGACCGCATGCCGCGCGCCTCTCGGTTTCGATCAGCACCGAATCGGGCGTCGCCGCGATGACTTCGCCGTTGTGCTCGAGCATGCTTCGCCTGTGGCCGGTGATAGTCGCGACACTAACGTTCGGTTTCTCAATGCCCATATCAGACGCGCGTTTCATCTATTCTTCCCAGCCTTCCTGCTCCATCGCAACAAAGCGGTTCGGATCGACCGGCTTTTGCGCCTCGATCGCGCGTGCCAGCCAGGTCGCCGGCCCGGAACGCAGCTCCTCCTGCACGGCCTCCAGCATGCTACTGATTTCGGCGCCTGCGGCGACCTTGACGGGCTGGATACCCTCGGCTTTGAGCTTGGCGACGGCCGACGATCCGACGGCCTGCGAATACACCGCGATACAACCCGCTAGCGCGTTTATTTTGTCAACCAGTTTGTCTTCATTACCATCCTGGTCGAGCTGATCGAACTGGATAACCTCGAGCATGCGTGCGTCCTCCATATCGACCGCATAGATCACGAACGATTGGGCAGCGCCGAAGTGCTGGTCCACGTGTTTCATGTCCGTACTCGCGAAAGCGAGCTTGAGCGCGGTTTGCTCCATCGTGCGCGCTTCAGTGCTGCTGTCCACGATGCTCAGGCGCCGTTTCAGCGACATGTCTGAACTCCGGTTTATGCGGGCTTGAAGTTGTTGCGGCGGTCTTTTGCGTATATATGGAGCGGTATGGCGCGATTTCGCCGCGTTCCAGTTCCAGCAGCATGTTGGCCATGTCGAACAAAGCCTGACGGGTGCCCTGGTAGCCAATCCAGACGCGCTGGTAACCACCGACCAGGTCGTATTGCGGAAATCCAGCGCGCAACAACGGAATGTTCAGGCACCTGGCTGTGTCCACCGCGTGTGAATTACTGATCAGCAGCTCCGCTTCGTTGGCAACGGCCAGCTTCTCCAGTTCTTCGAGATCGCCGAGCTTGACTTTATCGGCCGCCACGCTCCTCAAAACCGGTGCGTTGGCCGGCGCGACCGCCGCAACCGTAGTCGCGCCCATACCAGCAACGAGATCACTGAACGCTTTCAACAGGTCGGCATCAGCGGCAATCGCGACGCGGCTCAGTCCTATCATGAAGTGCGTATCCAGCATCGCGTCCTGCAGCTGCGCACGAGCGCGTTCGAGCTTCGCGGGCACCGGCTCGCCGGATATGTCGGACAGCGTGGATACCAGCGCATCCACAGCGTCGAGCCCCATCAGGTGATCGAATCGATAGTCGGGAACGCCGGTGCGTTCTGCCAAAAGGTCCGCGGCTTTGTGCATGGATGCCCCGACCACCAGCGTGGCCAGCGAGTTGCCGAGTTCGGGCACTTCGCTGACTGCGGTTCCGCCGATGGTCAACGGGCTGAAATCGGTTTCCGCGAGATGGCCATCCAACGAGTCGGACAGGTCCGGAATCAGGACCGGACGCAAACCGAACTGCTCGAGCATATCCTTCAATGCCTCGAGGTCGCCCGGCGTCAGGAACGAGCCGACCAGGACGGTGACCTGTTTTTTACGGGTACCCGGGCGGGTACCCGCCTCAGTCGCCGGTGGTACCAGGACATCGATCAGCGCTTCGACGGCCTGTGCAAAACCGGTTTCGGTGCAGCCGGTGTAATCGGGCGTCGATACCGGTATCACTGGTATGTGATCGAATTGCGGGTATTGCTTACGAAAGCCACCAACTGCCATGTTGATATCGCTGCCCTGGGTCTCTGCCAGTCCCGTCGTCGGCAGACCGATCATCGCCGGTGCAGATTTTTCACAAATGGTTTTCAGACCTTCGACGATATTGTCTCCCGAACCCATCACCGAGCTGACCTGGTCCATCGCGGTGGTCTGCAACGGTATCGGCTCGCGGAAATGGCGCACGAAAAAGACCTTGCCAAAGGCCGTACAACCCTGCGAGCCGTGCAGCATCGGAATCGAACGGTAAAAGCCCAGAAACGCAAGCGCGGCACCAATCGTCGAGCTGGACTTCAGCGGGTTGACAGACAGCGCTTTCCTGCGTTTTTCGATGACAGTCGTGTACGTGCTCATGCGCCAGCGCCTGCTTCTGCAACAGAGTCCGCAACATCCTGCTGGCCAGGCCTGTCAGCCGACGCGGTCTCGTCCGCGGCCGCTGCCGCCTTCCTCGCAGCCCACGGTGACGGCCTGCGCACAGCTTCCCAGATCGGACTCTCCAGGGTCAGCGCAAGCTGGCGCGCGAGTTCGATCATGCCCGCGTAGCCTTCGTAACCGAAATCACGCTCCTGGTTGATGTCCAGGAACGGTATGCGCGCTTTCAGCGCGGTGTACATATTGCGACCGCCCGCAATCAACACGTCGACTTTTTCATCGCGCACGATATTGATCAATGCGCGCGGATTGCCGTCTTCGATCATGCGCGCTTCCTCGCCCATCAGTTCACGGATACGCGCCTTGTCATCCTCGGTCGATTTCTTGGTTCCCGTTGCGACCACGTGCATGCCCAGATCCTGCAGAGCGGAAATCACCGACCAGGATTTCACACCACCGGTATAGAGCAGTGCACGCTTGCCGCGCAGGCGCTTGCGCCAGGGCTCGAGCGCTTCATCGATGCGTTTCTCTTCGCGCGCGATCAACGCTTCGGTGCGCGCGGTAAGATCATCGTCTCCGATCAGGCGGGCGAATTCGCGCAATGCATGCGACATGTCGGAAACACCGTAGAAGCTGCCTTCGAACCAGGGCGTGCCGTAGGCCTCTCTGAGTTTGCGTGCGACATTGATCATGGCCTTGGAGCAGACCATCATGTTGACTTCGGCGCGGTGCATGGTCTGCACCTCGTGGAAGCGTGCATCGCCTGAGAGCGTACACAGCACACGAATGCCGAGCTCGTCCAGCAGCGGCAATACGTGCCAGAGTTCGCCAGCAATATTGTACTCACCGATCAGATTGACATCGTGCACGGCGATGCCTTCGCGTTCAGAGCCGGGCGGCAGCGGATCGGGTTCGCGCTTGCCGACGACGTAACGCACCATGGAATCGCCGGCGATGCGATTACCCAGGTTCTTGGTGCCGTAAAAACCGGCCGCATCCACCGGTACGACCGGTACACTCCAACGTTTTTCGGCTGCCTTGCAGACCGCACCGATATCATCGCCGACCAACGCAGGCACGCAGGTGTTGTAGACGAACACCGCCGCCGGGCTGTAATCGTCGATAGCCTGTTTGATCGAATGAAACAGACGCTTTTCACCGCGACCCATGATCACATCCTGCTCGGTCAGGTCGGTCGTCATACCGATACGGTAAAGCGTTTCGCCGGACGAGCGGGTACCGCGGTTGTCCCAGGAACTGCCCGCGCACGCGATCGATCCGTGTACGATATGGGCAACATCAGCAATCGGTAGCAAGGCGATCTGCGCACCATCGAATGCACAGCCGCCGGCGGTGGCGCCGGGTTTCGGCTTCGCACAGCCGGATTTTGATTTCGTGTTATGCGCACATGCCGGTTCGTCGAGGAGTTCGGCAATGTCTTTGGCTTTCATCAATCAGTGCCTTTTTGCTTAGACTATATGCCTGCACAAGCAACCCCTGTGCCAATAGTTAGGCGTTTGATTTGCGGTAGGTTTTGAGATCATCCGATTGTCGCATTTGCTACAATGTGCGCTTCCAGCAGACTTTGCTTGCAGCATCTCAGACATGATCAAACGTTGCCGGGCACGGCTGCAACCGACCACGGCGTTGCATCTCCGCTGGCATATTTCTTGTAGAACGGTTTCTGGGTCCGTCTATTATTCGTCCTACTGATTGGAGAGTCAGGTGAATCGAAAATTGCAAGGCTGGAGTCGTTACCTTAGCCCGCATTTCTCACCAGGCGGCGTAGAGAACTGATAAGCCATTGGCTCTTATGAGAAAACTCGAATGATCGAAAATACAGCGTGTTTTTTAACAGTGCCTATCACGGCTCAGGCTAGTCTTCGTGCCCGTAGGCTTGCTCTTCACTCAAACCGTAGCTATGGCTACGCTTTTCGCTCCAGAGCGGCGCTTACGAACACCAGCCCGCCTGTCTCACCAGGGGGCGAGATGATCACGCCGAGATTTG
>Ga0272441_10004521_pt1 | contig 25046 bp, 21 predicted proteins | sample SSMProp6N_FD_193582 | JGI IMG/M metagenome (GOLD analysis project Ga0272441, IMG submission 193582) | Marine sediment archaeal communities from Little Sippewissett salt marsh, Falmouth, MA, United States - SSM-Prop-6N | ecosystem: Environmental > Aquatic > Marine > Wetlands > Sediment ...
GTCGCCCTCTTCCTCGCGGCTCGACAAAGGCGGGTACGGTACGCGCTCGCCGCCGCCGGCGCGCTCGTAGTCTCAGCCGGATTCGCTCTTCTCCCGTCCGGTCTGGACGGAGAGCCGATCCGCGTGGCGGTCGTCTCGTCGAACGTTGCGCAAGAGGAGAAGCTAGACGGGAGGAACCTCGCTGCGCTCACCGACCGATACGAGAGCCTCGGCCAGCGCGCCGTCGTCACGGATCCTGACCTGGTCGTCTTTCCCGAGTCGATCCTGCCATCGTTCATTCTGAGCGATGAGGAGGTCCTCGTCCGCTTCAGCGACCTAGCCCGCAACGGGCAAACCCAGATTCTCTTCGGCACTGGCGTCTACCGTGCCGGCAAGATCTACAACATGGTCGCTCTCCTCTCCGAGGCGGGCGCACTTGTAGGAACGTACGCCATGGTCCGTCCGGTCCCGTTCGGCGAGTACATTCCCGGTCGCCGCCTCTGGAATGCCATAGGGCTCAAGGGGCTTGTCGACTCCTTCCTTCCTGTAGATCTGACTCCGGGGGACGGATTCAACCCGCTCGACCGAATTGGCACTCCGATCTGCTTTGAATCGACCTTCCCCTGGCCGGCACGAGCGTTGGTCCGAGACGGCGCCGAACTGTTGGTGGTGGTCACGAATGATGCATGGTTCGCTGGCAACTCTGAGCTCTCCGCTCACTTCGCGGCAGCGGTCTTCCGCGCCGTCGAAACCGGCCGATATGTTGTCCAAGCGGCGAACGGCGGCGTCTCGGGCCTGATCGATCCACAAGGAAGGATTCTCGCTGCGACCAGAAGCGAGACCGTCACGGCAGGGACACTCCACGTGAGAAACGGGCAAACGCTCTATGCCCGCTGGGGCGATGTGCCGCTTCTGCTTCTGTTTGGAGTCGGCGGTCTGATGCTTCTCGCGGTGAGAGTTCATAGGCGCAGCAACAAGCAGAACGGGGAGTGAGAGATCATTCTCACTCCCCGCCAAAGAGCCTTCGGAGGTCTGCTCGTCTGCCGGCTAGCGTCTCGAAGCGGGTGAGACGTTGTCCCCTATCGCGGTCAGTGTCGTGACCGCCCCGGTCGCGAAGTCCACCTTGCAGATCTGGAAGTCGCCGCCCGTCTCTTCCTTGACGTAAGCAACGCCGCTTCCGTCTTCCAGCCAGAACGGGCAGAACTCATTGCTGGTGGTCGTGATATCGGAGTTGCTGACATCGTGCTCGGAATCGACGAAGTCCTCGAGCGACTGGGCGTTGCTGCCATCGCTCTCGACGACGTAGATGTCTATGTCCGCTCCCGCTTGTCGTGCGAATGCAATCCAATCTCCGCCCGGCGACCACGTGGGCCGGGAGATCCCTGCGCCCGCGGGCATGCTGAGTCCAAATGACGGAGCGGTGATGGCCGGAGACGGATCGCCAGCGCGCCCGCCAGCTACGCCCGTGTCGTAGATCTCGGTCGTCGTTCCGTCCTCTTCCCGCAGCCAAAGAGAGCTGTCCCCTGCCGAACCCTTGTCCGAGACGAACACGATGTTGTCATTGACCGGCGAGTAGACAGGGGCAATCGCCCAAGACGGAGACTGCGAGGTCAGCTTCGCCTGCGCACCTCCGGCGGCGGTCATCCTATAGATCTCCCATGTGATCGTCGACGGCGTCTGCGCCGCGTTCGATGCGTAGGCGATCGTTCCCGCGTCGGCTGACCAGCTCGGCTGGATCTGCTGAGACGGTGTTTGCGTCGTAAGTTGAGACTGACTCCCTCCTGCCACTGTCATCGTCCAGATGTTCCAACTTGTGCCGTCTTCCGCCGCAAAGGCAATCTTGTCCCGCGTTCTGCGCACCAGATCGGGGAAGAGCTCGTCGTCTCCCGTATTCAAGACCGCTCCTTGGTCGGAGCCGTCCCCTTCCATACGGAAGATATCGTAATCCCCGGCACGCAGCGCCGCGAACGTGATCATCACTGGGCCAACTGTGATCACGGCATTCTCCATCCCGATTCGGCCGTCGTTGTCCGTGACGGTCAGGATGGCGGTGAACGTCCCGGACGTCTCATACGGATGCGCAACCGGAATCGTAACGTCTGTGCCAGTCGCGACCGTTGAACCGTCTCCGAAGTCGAGCTCGAAGCTCGCAATCGTTCCATCCGGATCGTTCGAAGCGCTGATGTCGAACGTCACCGTCACGGGAACCTCTGTGTCCCCCCCATCATCAGGCACCATGAACGCAATAGGCGCCTGCCCGAAGAACCCTCTGCACGCGACGAGCCCAACCGCGAGGGCCGCCATCAGACAGAAAGCTGTCAACTGTTTGCCGCCGCCCCAAGAGGCGGCACGCGTCAAGGCAGACATCTCGTAGACCTCCTTAGGAACCATCTTGCCGTCCTACAAGTCCAAAGGCTGTTCTGTCCAGTCTATCTCTGGCTTCGCTTCGTTCTCAGGGACGACCGGCAACCAGCAGGAGGGGGTTCGTCCCGAGACGAGGTGACCGATGTCAATACCGAAACCTGGATCAGGCAAAGCGTGTATATTGATCACCGAGGAGGCAGACGGCAGCGTGTATCGCTTACAGGATGAGGTGAGTCTATTGCGCGCTTCACTCGCAGGAGAGACGGCAGCCTGGGGAGAGATCGTGTCACGGTACAAGGATGCCGTGTTCGGCCTCTGTCTCGGATTTCTGCGCAATCGCGCCGATGCGGAGGATCTGACACACGACGCGTTCATCCGCGCCTACAACAACCTCCGCCGATATCACCTCGACAAGCGATTCTCGACGTGGATCTTCACCGTCGCGGCAAACCTGTGTCGAAATCGCCTTCGGTATAGGCGAAACCACCCCGTAGTCGAACAACCGATCCATCTTGCGGGGGGGACCGATCCGGCGTCCATCGTCGCCGGGGAGGCTCGCCAGAAGCAGGTCCAGGAAGCCCTGAGCAACCTTCCGTATGGCTATCGGGCTCCGTTGGTCCTGCGCTTTTACAACGACCTGTCGTATCGGGAGATCGGCGAGATTCTCGCCATCCCGGAAGGGACAGTGAAGACCCGCATTCACCGCGGCAAAGCGATGCTGAAGGATCGGATCGCGAAGGACGTGATGCAGCATGAAACCGGATGAGATGGAGAGGCTCCTGCGCGACACGCTCGGCAGAGAAGTCGCTGCGGCAGCCTATCGCCTCGAAGGCCTCGAGGAGCGAGTCATCTCGGAACTCGGCGATCGCCTTCCCCGCCAGCGCTTCGTCGATTGGCTAAGCGGCCTCGTTGCACCCACGCGGGCCGGGCGAGCCGGTCAGCTCGCCGTCCTGGGTGCCACCGCCGCCCTCTTCCTCGTCGTCGGATCACTGATTACGCAGGACCGTCCTTTGGGGCCATCGATGGAACCCTCTCTGGCATCTCGCGCGAACCACGAGATCCTTTTCGTCGTTCCCGCTCTGGACGCAGAGAACGTCGTTGTCGTCGGCGACTTCAACGCCTGGGAGGCAACGCCCCTGGCCGACGAGAACGAGGACGGAATCTGGACTGCATCGATTCCTCTTCCCCCGGGACGCTACGAGTACGCGTTCGTCATCGACGGGCGATGGTGGGGACAGGATCCTCTCGCCGACGAATACGTGAGGACTTTCGGGCAGTACAGCTCCGTGCGCTACGTGGGCGAAGGAGGCGATGGGGCATGACCAGAGAGACACGACGCTCCTCTCAGATTGGACTGCTCCTCGCTATCTTGCTGATCACCGTGGCGGCGACGGCCCAGATCTCCCCCGGTCAGTTCGACTACGCCCTCGCCCAGATGTCGCTTGCGTCGCACGGCCGGATCCTTGCCGCCTTCGAAATGGGGCTTTCGCAGCCCGGCTTTCCGGCGGACCAGCTCATGGCACTGATCCACCGCCTCACGCCCATCCCGGGGCCGATCGAGGAGAAGGAGTCGATTCTGCTCCTGTTCACCCGGACACTGGAGAGCGGAATGCCAATCGACGGTCTCCTTCCGACGGGGTTCGAGTTGGCAAGCGCACTCGAGGAGGGGCTCCCGATCGAGGGCATTCTCCTCGAAGCACTGAAGGGAATTGCTCAGGGGTCGGCAGTCTCGACGATCAGCGCGGGGATCACACAGCGTCTGACGCTCCTCAGAGAGATTCGCGATCTCCTGTTCGAACGCGGGATCTTCCGTGTCCCTGTGGGATCAGCTCAATCGACCCCCACGGCGCTGCCCGCGGACAGATTCGACCGGCTCGTCGTTCAGATCGCTGACGCCGTCAGCGACTACCTCGAAGGAGGCGGACGTCCGTTCGAGGGAGAGGAAATGTACGCACTAGTCGCTGACAGGCTACACAGGTTGCCGGAGGTGGTCGTTCTGCCACAGGACGTGAGTCTCGTCCTCGACCGAATTGCCCCCCCCGATTTGACACAAGTCGCCCTGGCTGCGTTAACGTAGCCACGCCGGATCGTCCGGCCGCATGCCAGGAAAGGAGGCGCACATGAACGCGAGAGCGTGGAGAATCGGAGTCCTCGCACTGCTCGCGGTTTCGGTGGTGGTTCTCACCGGGTGGGCACAAGGAGGCCAGGTCTATCCACAGGGACTCATCATCGATCCCCCGACGAGCCAGGTACTCGAGGTTTCCATTACCACGGACAAACCCGAGTACCAGGAAGGCGAGTCCGTCACCATCAACTATGAGGTCAACAAGGCCGCGTACATCTACATCTGGGACATCACACCGACCGGAGAGGTACAGGTCATCTTCCCCCGCAATGACTACCCGGGGGGGATGGACAACTACGTCCAGGCTGGAGCCCATCAACTCCCGATAACCTTCCGTGTAGCGCCTCCGTACGGGACCGAGTACTTGCAGGTCCTGGCCACGACGCAGCCAGTCGACATCGCGTCATTCCCGATGAGCGACCCGGCTCTGTTCCAACAGCAAGTCGAGGTCCAGATCCTCGGTCTGATCGTGGAGGCAGAGCGCACGTGGAGCTTCACGAGTTTCGAGATTGTCGAAGCGACGCCGTCGGACTACGCCACACTGATCATCACCTCGACCCCGACCGGTGCGTCGATCTCCATCGACGGTACGTTCGTAGGCTACACGCCTCGAACCCACCATGTCTCCCAGGGATTCCACCGGATCTCGATCACCAAGTCGGGCTATACATCGTATAACACGTACCTCATTCTGTTCGGTACCGGAACCAGGACGATTGACCCCGTCCTAACCCCGCTCTTCCCCACGAACACCCCCCCAACGGCAGCCTTCTCGTACACCCCTCCGAACCCGGTCGTCGGAAGCTACGTGCAATTCAACGGGATGAGCTCCTCCGACAGCGACGGATCGATCATTCATTATCAGTGGAGCTTCGGAGACGGCACAACGGGAAGCGGCGCGATGATCTCTCACTGGTTCACGTCCGGCGGGGCCTTCCCCGTGACGTTGACCGTCACCGACGACGACGGCGCCACCGATCAGGTCACGCAGACCGTCCGGGTTGGGCCGACGAACGTGCCGCCAGTCGCCTCCTTCACCGCAACGCAGATGTCCGACGGATGGGTGCAGCTTGATGCATCGGGTTCCTACGATCCAGATGGCACAATCGTCTCGTACCTGTGGGACACGGGTGACGGAAGCAACGAGACCGGACCGGTCGTATGGCATCGGTACACGTCCAGCGGTCCTTTCCTCGTCACACTCACCGTCGTCGACAACGGCAGTGCCTCGGCGAACACATCACAGCTTGTCCAACTCGCTGCGGCGAATGCTCCTCCAACTGCGGTGTTCACGTACGCCCCAATCGGCAGCGATTGGTTCCGATTCGATGCGAGCGCATCGAGCGACTCGGACGGTTTCATCGTCAGCCAGCATTGGGCATTCGGGGACGGTACGTCCCCACAGACGGGAATCTCCACCTATCACCAATTCCCAACCGCAGGAACCTATCTCGTCACGCTGACGGTCACGGACGACGCCGGCGCGACCGGCACAGTCTCTCAGGTGGTCGATCTCGGCCCAGCACAGCAGCCGCCGATCGCGGCGTTTACCTACAGTCCTCTCTTCCCGCAGGTCGGGCAGGTGGTTACACTGAGCGGGGCTCCATCGTCCGATCCGGACGGAAGCATCGTCTCGTATCTGTGGGATCGGGACGGCGACGGCGCCCCCGATGCGAGCGGCCAGACCGTCCAAGCCACGTACTCATCCTCAGGGACAGCCCTCGTTACCCTGACGGTGACGGACGACGACGGACTCACATCGTCTGCGACCCAAGCCGTCGTGATCGGCCCGAGCAGCGGACCGGCAGGTGCTCCGTCGATGGGAACGACGCCGGGCGTATATATCTGGGGTACTGACAGATGGCACGTGACGGTGAATGCGGGCGCCGGTTGGTTCACACCGCACAGCTACCGTCTCGAGTTGAGGACAGACGAGACATTCGAGAACATCAATGACCCATCCAGCGGTTCGGTATTCCCCATGGGCCTAGTCCTCGATCCGGCGGAAGGAACCTGGACAGTTACATTCGAAGGATCGATCACGAGCGGCTCGGTGGACCACACCTTCCGTGTCCCCGATTCGGGCAGCATCTGGATGCGCCTCAGGTTTGACATCGACGGGGACGGAGTTCTCGATGAGTCGTCGAGCTTCGTCTACCTACGTCACTCGCTCGTCCGTCCACCTTCGGTTCCCATGGTCGTCGGTCTGCCACGAGGGAGCAGTGCTGAGCTTCTTCCGACAATCGACTTCCGCCTTGGAACTTCCGCCCGCTATGAAGAGACGTCTCGCTGGATCTTCTGGACCGTCCCGTCGATCTCCGCGTACGAAAGCCTGTAGCTAGAAGCGACTCACTCGGGCGGGGCTCACGGCCCCGCCCGTTTCTCTTCGTTTGCCGCCTTGATTCTCCGAAGTGTAAGATCATCCCGTTATGGAAACCCGCTCCCTTGCCATCGATTGGCCTCTCGACCAACCGGGCCTGCGATGCGATGATTTTTTCGGCCGCTACGCTTTATCTGCGTTCGATGTTGCCCTGATCGATCCGATCTGGATTTCCCACCGCTGGTGCGCGGATGTTGCACCCGAGCCCGACGGGACTCGTCGCACGAACCCGGAACGCGACCGCGGATTCGGCCGTACGCTTGCCGGATGGATGGAGCGACGCAGACGAGAGGCCAACGACCTCCTCAAGCGAGGCGGAGGAATCATCGTCTGCCGGCTGAGGACGCGTGGAGAACCCCTAGAGATCCTCGGCAGCGAGACACCTCGAGAGCGAATCGACCGCTACGCGTGGCTTCCATCGATCTCTCTCGTCGATCGCCATCACCAGCTGACGTTCCCGTCCAACGGACGGTTCCTTCCGCGACGCGGCGAGGACGTCTTGCTGGGCGGGACGGGGCATCCATTCGAGGACTACCTGCGCGAGTTCTCGGGCCACGTGGTCTACGACGCAGTCTACCAGGACCTCATGTCGACGCCGATCGATCGATTCGCAACGATCCTGGCGCGGAACCGCGTCGGCGACGTCCTCGCCCTTTCTCTGCCATTCGACGAAGGTAGACTGATCCTCCTGCCACCCATTGAGGGTGTCTCGCCAACCCGCGAGGCCTCCATCCTGACTGAGGCGGTGCAGCAACTGGCTTTCCGCCCAGCGTTCGCCGCACCGCCTGACTGGCTGCCGAGTTACCCGCTTCCCGGGGAGGAAGGCCTCGTCGATGAACTGGCCTCCTTGCACGAACGCCGTGACGCGCTGAATCAGAAGGTCGCGGAGATCTCGGAGAAACTCGACGAGAAGACCCGGCCAAAGCGAATGCTGTACACGAAAGGACGCTTTGCTCTTCTCCCGGCCGTCAGTGACGGTCTCCGGGCACTCGGATTCTCGGTCGAAGTCGCCGACGATCTCCTGCGTCTGACGAGCAACGAGGGAGACGCGCTCGTTCTCGCCGAGGCCGCCGAACAGGCGAGAATCGAGATCTCTGCCTACCGCAGGCTCCGCGATACCGTCGATCGTACGGTCACCGACGGCGACGGTCACCAGAAGGGAATCCTCGTCGCCAGCGGCTCTCGCGAGCTGGATCCGAAGCGGCGGTCGACGCAGTTCTCCGCCGAGGTCCTCCGCGGATGCCAAGGACAAGGCTTCTGCCTCATCTCCTCCTACGAGTTGTTCAAACTGGTTCAGAACGCGATGGAGAACAAGAGCAAGGCGGCACTTTCCGCGCTTCGCCGCGCGCTTCTAGAGTGCGACGGGGAGTTTCGGGGGCCGGCTGCCGCGTGAACCTCGTTCTGCTGGCGGGCCTCATACTCCTTCCCGGCTGCGCGCTTGTCGGGGTGTTGTTTGCACGGTTCATGCGACATCGATCGCTCGGTCAGGCCATCCGGGACGTGGGTCCCGCGGGTCACGCGATAAAGGCGGGTACCCCCACCATGGGCGGCGCCGTTCTCCTCGTCCTCTGGATCGCGGCCGTCCTCCTTCTCTTCATCCGGCATCAGGCGACAGCCACCGCAAGCCTCGTCCTCACCGCGGGGAGCCTGTTCGCCGCCATCGGTGCAGCCGACGATCTCATTTCGTTGCGCCGCGCGCGTTCCCTGGGGCTCTCGCCTCTCGCGAAGCTGGCGCTGTCGAGTGCCGCCTCGGCGATCCTCTTTTTCGCGTTCCGCGACCCATTGTCTACCCCCATGCTGATCCCGTTCACATCCGAGAGCATCACCATCCCCCCCGCTGCACTCTTCTTCCTGACCTGGTTTGTCTTTCTCTCCGCGGCAAACGGGATGAACCTGACAGATGGCCTTGATGGGTTGGCGACCGGCATCGCTGGCCTGATCCTTCTCGGCATCGTTCTCCTACGCCCGACCGAGGCGAATCTCATCCTCTGCGTCCCGTTGATCGCCGCCCTCGTCGGCTTCCTTTGGATCAACGCGCATCCCGCTGGTCTCTTTCTCGGAGACATCGGCTCCTTCTTCCTCGGCGGAGTCGTCGCCGCCTTGGCGCTGGCGAACGGGCTGGCCTTTCTCCTTCCCATCCTCGCCGGCGTTCTCGTCTTCGAGGCGGCCTCCGTGATCCTTCAGGTGGCCTCACTCAGGGCGACTGGACGCAGGCTCTTCCGAATGAGTCCCCTGCATCATCACTTCGAGCGCGCCTTGGGAACGAGGCACACTCACATCCTACCTGCGTTCGAATGGTCCGAGGGACGGATCGTTCTCCGATTCTGGGTTCTGCAGGGGGCATTCGTTTTGCTCGCCCTCTACGCAGGAGGTTTCGGAGGCTGATCACCGGGTGTTGTGTGAAGGGTCGACGCACGCAGAGACGAGCAGGTGACCTTGAGAGTACGGGAATGAAGGGCCTCCACGGACCGGGGACACCCATCACATACCGGAGAGACGGTTCTGCCGGAGGTGGGACTTGAACCCACACGAGGTGTGAACCCCACAGGATCCTGAATCCTGCGCGTCTGCCAATTCCGCCACTCCGGCGTAGTCCTACGCAACGCGGAGGGAGTGTAGACAGGCGCTGGTGTGCTGTCAAGATGACCGACCGTCCTGAACCCGTGGCTGCTCGTGCGGCGGAACCCCGCAAGACTTCTCCGCGTCATCGCCCTGCTGCCTCTTGGCGGGCCGTGTGATATCCGTTACAATGCTGGACGCTTGACCATGTCGACTGGGTGATGAAGGGTACAAGCAGCGGGGGTACAGACTCCGAATAGCACGGGACGGCCGCCAGAGGGGGTTCAAGCATGGTGGATCTGAAGGACTTCCGGATCTTCTCGGATCTCAAGGACAAAGAACTAGCCAAACTCCGAGAATCGGTTCGCAGGATCAACTACGGTCGAGGAGAGATCATCTTCCAGGAGGGCGCTCCGGCCTTCGGCTTCTATCTCATTTTCGAGGGTATGGTGAAGCTGGTCAAGCGAAGCATGCGCGCAAAGAGCCAGATCCTGAAGATCGCAGGTCCCGGAGAAATCCTCGGCGAGACTACGTTGTTCGATAAGGGCAGCCATAATGCGTACGCCAAGACGCTGGACGCCGTGACGGTCGGATTCATCGAGCGCGGCGACTTTTTCTATTACCTGGAGCGTCATCCAAAGACGATCTTCAGGCTCTACGAGAAACTGTCCGAGGAGCTGAAGGCCTTTCAGAACAAGCTGGCCGAACGTTCGTACTCATCGAGCAAGGAGCGTCTGGCACGGCTGATTCTTCACCTCGGCAAGAGCGGAGTCGAACTCTCCCGTGCGGAGCTCGCGGAAATGGCCGGCGTCTCTTCAAAGACGGCCATCCGGACACTGAGCGAACTCGAAAGCCGTGGGATCATTGCGATCGAGAGTCGGAAGATCAAGATCCTGCGTGAGGAGTACCTCCAGAAGATCGTTGAGCCGTTCTCGAGCAACCTGAACCTCAACTTGATCATCTAACGAGCCGAGAAGAACGTCCGCATCATAGGTGACCGCTGTCCTTCCATGAGGTCGTGTCTGTTCGTACGTTCTCTTCGGGCATCTGTCTAAAGCGCACCCCTCATGGCGACAAGGATGGGCAACCATTGGCAGGCGGACTGAATCCAACGGAACGGGCCATCATCGTCGGCGTCTCCTTTGTGATCGCCGTCGTGGTGAGCGTTGTTCTGAAGCAGAACGACGTGCCGATGCTGCCTGTGGTCGCGGCCTTGTTTCTCCTTCCGCTTCTCCTCGGAGCGACGGCGCTCAGGCTCCGACGCGCGCTCTACCTATCCGTCGGGATCGCTGCAGCCGCTATTGCCTTGCTCGCGGTCTCGCATGCCTCGTCGTGGGAGCTCCTCGCGCTATTGCTCGTCGGGTACCTCGCGATCGGCGGCGGGATCGGTTTCATCAATGAACGCCGCGCACATCGGCGGACGCGGTGGCGGAAGCCGAAATCGCTCAAGGACCACTGTGACGAGGAGATCTTCGATCCGGCGCTCAACATCCTTCACTTCATCGACCGAGATGGAAATGTCCTCCAACGGAACGAGGCGTCTCGATCGGCGATCGGGTACGCGACCAAGCGAGCCGTCCAGCTCGGCGAGTACGTGCACCCCGATGATGTCGACGTAGTGAAGACGGAGTTGATCCGTCTGTTCGACCGCGGCGAGATTCGAGGCGTCAAGGTCCGCTTCATCTCTCAGGATCGCAAAGCGTTCCCGATCGAGCTTAGGGGAACGAAGATCACCGAGCGTCTGGCGATCCTCGAAGCGTGCGAGAAGAGCAGGGAAGCCGAACTCGAGCGCCGATTGATGGAGACGGAAGCCCGCTATCGGATCCTGATCGAGAAGGCGATCGACACGCTGGACTCCGGGATCATCATCACCGATCAGCGAGAAGAGGTCTTGTGGGCCAACGCAACCGTCGGCCGATTCTTCGGCATCGATCGCGATCGTCTGATCGGCGTCGACGCACGGAGAGCTCGCTCCCGCTATGTCGGCGCGTTCGACGACGCCCAGTCGCTGGCTCGTATGATGGAGGAAGCAGCCGAGAAGAGGGAGCGAATCGACTCGATGACCTGCCGCGTTCGCCCGACGCTCGGACGGGAGGAACGCGTTCTCGAGTATCGCTCGATTCCAATCGAAGAGGAGGATCATCGAAGCGGGAGAATCGACCACTTCATCGACGTCACCGAGCTGAAACACCTTGAGGAGAGCCTGCGAGATCAGACCCGCAATCTCGAATTGAGCTACGAGAAGCTCGAGGAGTTCTCGTCCGTCGTGTCTCACGACCTCAAGGAGCCGCTACGGACAATCGAGACCTTCAGCGGATTCCTGCTTGAGGACTACGAGGGTCGCCTCGAAGAGGAGGGTGTGGAGTACCTGAACACACTTCGCCGGACGTCGTCGAGAATGCGCGACCTAATTAACGATCTCCTTTCGCTGGCTCGAGTTCATGTCGACTCGGCAGCGTTCGAGCGGATCAACACCCAGCGACTGCTGGAGGAAATCCAAGAGGACCTGGATGCTCGCTTACGGGGCGTCAACCTGCAGGTCGCCGAGAACCTCCCTCCGGTTCGCGGCAGCCGGGTACGGATCGGCGAGCTGTTCAGCAATCTGATCGTCAATGCGATCAAGTACAACGACAAGGCTCTCCCGACCGTCCGCGTCGATTGGACGGAAGACGGAAGAAACGACCGTATCACCTTCTTCGTCGAGGACAACGGGATCGGCATCGAGGCCCGCTACCAAGAGCGAATCTTCGGGATCTTCGAGAAGCTGAACCCCCGGGAAGACATCGAAGGCACGGGCGCCGGACTCGCGATCTGTAAACGAATCGTGGAGGAACACGGCGGAAGGATCTGGGTCAACTCCGAAGTTGGCAAAGGAAGCACATTCTACTTTACCATTCCGAAAGCAAGAGAGGTGGAATCGAATGCGTAGCCTGGAGAAGATGAAGGTCCTCGTCGTAGAGGACAACCCGAACGACGTCACGATCATCAAGCGCGCAATGCGCAAGAGCGACGTGAAGTGCGAACTCCACTTCGCCCGAGACGGTGAGGAGGCGCTCGACGCGCTCTACCAGAAAGGTGAGTTCGTTGACACGCCGCGCCCGGATCTCATTTTGCTGGACATCAACCTGCCGAAGATCAACGGCCTCGAAGTCCTCGCGAAGGTCAAGGAAGACGAGCGTCTTCGCAGGATCCCAGTCATTGTCCTGACGATCTCCGAGCGCGAGGAGGACATGGTGAAGGCCTACGACAGCGGCGCAGCCAGTTACATGACCAAGCCGGTTGACTCGAAGGACTTCGAGCGTCTGATCCAGACCGTCCAGGACTACTGGAAGATCGCTCAGATCGCGCCCGAGTAATCCCAGCGCGGTGCTTCGAAGCCTCGTGGACACGCGTCCCGTCGGAAGCGGATTTCGCGTCCCTTCGAGACGGCTCCAACGCCTCGTTCCCGTGTTTCCTTTGCACCCGCCTCGTCCTCGATCGGCGAGTATTCTCACGTCAGCTTTCGACAAGAAGCCAGAGAGGTGCGCGCTGCCGGAGAAGGAATGATCCCTGGGGCATGCCGCGAAAGCGGGCGGTCCCCATCGTACCTCCTTACCGACTTCCTCACCGCGAACGAGAGCGCGGTGATCCTCCGGCAAGCGCTGGGGTGCCTCGAGGACTAACGGCCACACCGGTCGCAAGCGGAAACGAGAAGATTCGGTGGGACAGCCAACGGTCCTTACCCCGGGAAGGCGGACGCAGCAGCAGGTCCGCCTTCCCACCCCCGAATCCCGGAGAGTTCATCTCGCCCTTGTAGCAACCACCTTGCCACGTCATTGAGAGCGCTGAGACGCGCGATCAATTCGGGACGAAGGCGGCGAGGATCTCGTTGACCCAGCGCGCAGCGCGTTGCGACTCCTCTGGGCTGATGTCGCGGCCGACAAGCGCGATCAGCCCGGCCATCGCATCCTTCACGTGAGCCGCCACAGGAAACGGAGGCGCCGAGGCATCCACTCTCCCGTAGAAGATGCCCGTCAGATCCTCCTCAATCCGACCGATTCTCCCCCGACTCGCTAGCGTGCGAACGGTGAACGCGACCGCGAAATGCCATCGGGCATCCTCTTCAGCGATTCCATCGAACGCCGTCGTGAACAGTCTCTCCAGTCGTTCGTTCAGCTCGTAGATCCTTGCGAACAGACGCGCCTCGCTCGCCTCCTGGAGGTAGACGAGATCGGCCTCGCCCCAGGAGTCGATCGTCTCCAGCGCTGGCCGATAGACTCCGCAGAAGGCGTCCGCATCTCCACGCAGTTCGAGGAGTAGGGCGTTGAGCTCCCCCGCGTCCGGCAACCCGTCTGCTGCCACGAGCTCCACGTGCAGCTGGGCAAGCGCAATGGGAAACGTCTCGCAGCAGCCTGAGAGATTCGACGGAGCAGTCACCTCGGTCCCGTCGAACAGGTACTCGCCGTAGCTTTCGTAGAACACAAGAAGCGGAGCGTAGGCGGCATATGCATCGGCGAGCCGCGCGGCCAACGCCCCCTCTAGAGAGAGACACGTCGGCGCGGCCAAGTTCCGCTCTGACGACAGCGACGCAAAGAACATCGCAAGCGCCGCGACCAAGACGACGCAAAGAATCGGCTTCAAGATGTCTGCATCATAGCTGCCACGAGCGAATTCGCCCATCCGCAGAAGCTGCAAGACTGTCGGAATGTTTGGCTGTCTGACATACAGGCAGGTCGCGCGCAACAGGACGAAATGCCTATCCAAAGAGTCTTTCAGCGATGTACACAGATCGTTGTTCTCGTTTGTAATCGCCGCGTTCTGTGCATAGAATGTGCCCTGTATCACAGGTGCCGAGTACTCGGCGGGGCGGAGACGCATCAAGGAGGTCAGAGTGAGGAAGCTACTGGCGTTGTCGCTTGTGCTGCTCATGGGGCTGTCCATGGCGGCATTCGCGGGCAAGATTGGCATCGTTCTGGATTCTGGCGGACTCGGAGATATGTCGTTCAACGACGCCGCGTATGCCGGTGTCACGAGGGCTCTCGCGGAGTTCGACGTCTTCGACGACATCGTGTACGCCACGAGCGAGACGGCCGCTGACTGGTTGCCAAACCTGAGATCCATGGCTCAGCGCGACGACATCGATCTGGTCATCGGAAACGGCTTCCTCATCACAGAGGCCGTCGGACAGGTCGCAGCCGAATACCCGGACAAGATCTTCTTCAACGTCGACGGATGGATCGAAGGGGCCGAGAACGTCCACGGCTTCATGTACAAAGAGGGTGACGGCTCGGCGATGATTGGCGCACTTGCCGCATTCCAGGCTCTCGAACTCGGCTTTGACAAGGTCGGCGTCATCTTCGGTATCGAAGGTCCGGTCATGTATCACTTCGAGGCCGGCTACCGGATGGGCATCGATTGGGCACTCCGCAGGTACCAGCGAGAGAAGGGCCTGGCCGTGAAGCCACAACTGACGCTGCTGATGCCGTACTCCGGCACGTGGTTCGACACCGCACTCGGAAAGCAGCTCATGGGAAGCCAGATCGGCGAGGGCGTGGTTGGCTCGTACAACGTCTCCGGCGGGGTCGGCATCGGCATGATGCAGGCGGTCGTCGAGGCGCACACCAACGCAGGGACGACGTTGGGGGCCCCATACTACTTCGGCGTCGATCAGAATCAAGATTGGTGGGAGATGGGCCAGTTCTGTCTGATGAGCATGCTGAAGCGTGTCGACCTCGGGACATACGAAGCGTGCAGGATGATCGCAGAGGACGCGTTCACACCTGGACGGACCCTCCTCGGCATCTCCGAGGTCGGCGTCTACGTGAGCCAACTCGAGGACCTCGAGTATGTGATCGAGGCTGAGATCATGGCCGGCAGCATTGACCCGGCTGACAGAGACACGATCATCGCAAACTGGACCGCCAACCGCGCCACGGTTGCGGACTGGATCTGGACTGCCCTGGATGAACTCGAAGCGTCCATCATATCGGGCAATTACGTGATCCCGTATGCGGAGACCCTCCAACAGATCACGGCGGTCAGGGAAGACTACCCGCTCGACTAGTTCGGATCGTCGACTAGACACGAGACTATGGCGGCGGGGGAGTTCATCTCCCCCGCCGTTCTCTAGTAGGTGACGCATGGTCCAGGTAGACCAGACACCACGGGCTGTCGGAACGAGTGAGCTATTTCTGGCGGCACACGGCATTTCCAAGACCTACTCGGACGGGACCGAAGCACTCAAGCGCGTCGACCTCGAGATCCATCACGGTGAGATTATCGGGCTGCTCGGCGAAAACGGAGCCGGGAAGACGACCCTGACCAAGATCCTCTCCGGGCTCCTTCCTCCGACCGAGGGACGCGTTGAATCACCGCGGGGGAGCGTACGGTTTGCCAGTCCGCGTGAGGCGACAGACTTTGGGATCGGCATGGTGCATCAGCACTTCGCCCTGGTCGGCCCGTTCACGGCCGCAGAGAACGTCGCGCTCAGTCATGAGCGTCCGTTCACGCGCATCCGGCTCGCCAAGTCGCTGGAGCGGCTCAAAGCCCTGATGGAGGAGAGCGGTCTCCACGTGCCGCTGGATGTTCCCATCGAGAAGCTGGCTGTGGGTGAGCAGCAGCGGGTCGAGATCTTGAAAGTCCTTTCGAGAGACGTCGATCTTCTCATCCTCGACGAGCCGACATCCGTACTGACACCGCTGGAGGTCGACAACCTGTTCGAACTGCTGCACAAGCTGCGCGGCCAAGGGAAGTCGATCATCCTGATCACACACAAGCTCAAGGAAGTTCAGTCAATTACCGATCGCATCGTCGTCCTACGACACGGCGAACTCGTCGGAAACGTCAGGACATCGGAGGCGACGACGGAGCACCTGGCCCGTTTGATGGTCGGTGAGGCCCTCGAACAGGCGGCGGACGCCGTCGAGCTCCGCGATGACGCACTTCCTGTTCGACGCGACGAAGTGCTGGACGATATCGAGAAGGAGATCGTTCTCCACGTGGAGAAGCTGGTCTCTCGGGGGAACACCGGCGAGATCGCGGTCGACGGCGTTTCGTTCGACGTGCATGCGGGCGAGATCTTCGGCATCGCCGGAGTCGAGGGGAACGGCCAGAGCGAGCTCGTGGAATGCCTCACCGGGCTTCGCGTGCCCACCCAAGGCAAGGCGACCATCGTGGGAACAGACATCCTCGGTAGGGACCCTCGAGAGATCTATCGCCTTGGCGTAGCACACATTCCGGAAGACCGCTGGGAAGTTGGTCTTGTGCTCCCGTTCACGCTGGCGGAGAACGCGATCCTCGGTATTCATCGCTGGGAACAGTTCCGCGGCCCCTTGCGAACCATTCGCTGGGGCGCTGTCCAACAGCACGTCAGGGCACTGATGAAGCGCTTCGAGATCCGCGCTACCGGACCTAGTGCGCCGGCCAAGAGCCTTTCCGGAGGGAACCAGCAGAAGCTGATTGTGGGAAGGGAGCTGGCCAAGGATCCCGCCGTGATCGTCGCATCCCAACCGACCCGAGGACTGGATGTGGCATCTGCCAAGTACATCCGCGACCTGCTTGTCGACATGAGGAATCGTGGACGGGCCGTGCTGCTGGTGTCCGCCGACCTCGACGAAGTCCTCGCCCGTTCCGATCGCGTCGCCATCATGTATGAAGGACGATTCATGACCGTCTGCCGGCCGGCGGAGCTGGATCGCGAGACCGTGGGGATGCTGATGGGAGGCGTGACGAGCGGTGCCAAGGAGGTGTGTGATGAGTGAACGCGAACTCCTTGCACAGGACATCAAGGGGGCGCTGAAGCGCGGCTTGTTCGGCTTGTCTCCGATCGCGGAATCGCTCGTGGCCGCCGCGCTAGGATTGATCATCGGCGCTATCATCATGGCGCTCTCCGGATTCGACCCGATTGTCGCCTACGCGGCCCTCCTGAAGGGCGGATTTGCGAGCACCTACGCGCTGGCTACTTCGGCCGCCCGCGCAACGCCTCTGCTGCTAACCGGACTGACGTTCGCGATCTGCGTACGCGCGGGAATGTTCAATATCGGCGCGGAGGGGCAGATGTATATGGGCGCCCTCGCCGCCGTCACGCTATCGTACTTCGTGCTGCCACCTGGCCTATACCAGATCGTCGGCATTCTGTTTGCGATGACCGCCGGCGCGCTCTGGAGTCTGATACCCGCGCTGCTGCGGGTATTCCGAGGCGTCAGTGAGGTCATCTCGACGATCATGTTCAACTGGATCTCACACTTCCTCGCGTTCTACCTTATCGCCAAGATCCTGGTTGACCCGGCAAGGTCATCTCAGACGGTACGCGTGCCCGTCGCCGCGCGATTTCCCATCCTCATTCCGAGAACCGATCTTTCCTACGCGCTCTTCGCGGCGCTCGCCTTCGCAATCCTGATCTACGTCTTGCTTTGGCATACGCCGACCGGGTACGAGATCCGTGCCGCCGGCCTGAATCCGCGCGCTGCGAAGTACGGTGGCATCAAGAGCAAGCGGACGATGATCATGAGCTTCCTGCTGGGGGGTATGAGTGCAGGCCTAGCGGGCGCAGCCATGGCGATGGGAACGCCCCCCAGCTACGCCGTGTTCGCAGGGCTATCACAGATCGCCAATCTCGGCTTCAACGGGATGGCCGTCGCGATGGTCGGGAGAAACCATCCGATCGGAATGATCGCCTCCGCGCTCCTCTTCGGCGGACTGGCCGCCGGGGCGCGAGAGATGCAGATCTCGGCCGGCGTTCCGGTTGAGATGGTCGGGGTAGTCCAAGGTGTGATCGTCATCGCGCTGGCGGTGCCTGAACTGCTGCGCATCTTCCGCATCTTCCGCAAGCGATGGCCTCGGCTGTTTGGGAGGAGGGCCGAAGTATGAGCTGGAGCTCACTGATCAACATCCTGTTCATCGCGCTTCACGCGATGGTGCCGATCACGCTGACCGCCGTTGGCGAGATCGTGGGCGAAACCGCGGGCCTGTTCAACATCGGGCTAGAGGGCATGCTCCTCCTCAGCGCATTCATGGGCGTCATTGGAGCCGAACACGCGGGCCCGATCGTCGGACTTCTCGTCGGAGCAGGAACCGGCGCACTGGTCGGGCTGGTCTTCTCGATCATCAGCACGTACTGGAAGGGCAATCAGATGATCACCGGCATCGGCATCAACCTGTTTGCCGCCGGAGCCGTCGCCTACAGCTTCGTCGTTCTTGGGCGCCCAGGATACCGCCTTCTGGATGCCGCAGATCGACTGCCGGCGATCCGCACGCCGTCCGGGGGACTCAGTCCAATCATTTTCGTAGCCATTCTCGTTCCGTTTCTCGTCTACTGGTTTCTCAAGCGTACGAGGGCCGGATTGATCCTCAAGGCAGCGGGTGAGGCCCCCGAAGCGGCAGACGTAGCCGGGATCAACGTGAATCGGATGCGTCTCCTCGCCACAACGTTCGGCGGCCTGCTCGCGGGACTCGCGGGTGCGTACATGAGCATCTCGTGGGTCGGCTCCGTCACCAAGGGGCTGTCCGCGGGGAGAGGATTCATCTCACTCGCAATCGTTGTCTTCAGCGGCTTGAATCCTATTCTCGCCTTGGTCGGAGGGTTCATCTACGGGATCTTCCAGAGCCTCGCGATATGGATCAAGAACACCCCCGGTATCACGTTCCTGCCTTGGCAGGTTTTCGACATGCTTCCGTACATCGTCACACTCCTGGTCGTCGCGGGCGTCATCGGCCGCGTTCGCTTTCCGAAGGCTCTTGGGACGCCGTACAAACGCGAGTAGCGCGCTTTTGACTCTGGCACCGGCAGATCCTATGATAGCGTTATGAGGATCACATTGGGACGCGAGCACCCTTCGCGCCCCGGAGGCTCATCAAGTCACAGGAGGTGCAGCATGCGTAGGTTGTTGACACTGACGTTGATTGTCGTCATGGCACTCGGCGTCATCGGATACGCACAGGAATTGGGCACGCGAGAGAGGCCGATCTACATGCTTCTCGTCCCGTCGACCGAGAGCGCCACAATCGGCGTGGTCGGCGCACAGATCGCGGAAGCCCTCTCGGAAGCGACGGGCCTGTACATCAAGGAAAGCGTCCAAGCGGACTACACGGGAATGATTGAGGCGATGGCCGCCTCCGACGGCGACACGTTCGGCGTTCCGGCGAGCGTCCAGTACCTGGGCATCTATGAGCGGACGGGCGGCAATTGCTCGATCCGCCTCGCATCAGTTCGCTACGGGGAGGGCACCTACTACGGCGCAATCTACGTACGCCGCGACAGCGGGATCGAGTCAATCATCGACCTGCACGATAAGACGTGGGTGTACAACGACACGACCTCCGGCTCCGGCTACGTGATCCCGAAGCAGATCTTCGACAAGCTGGGGATCGTTCCCTCAGACGTCATCGAGTCCGGCGGACACACCAACACGATCGCCGCGCTGTACGAAGGACAGGGCGATTTTGCCACCGTCTACTACTCCAAGCCGACGCCTCCGGCAGACTGGACCGGCGATACGTGGGAGTACGGCGATTACATCGAGCGATGGGTCTGGGATCCGAACCTCGAGGACGTCTACACCGACGATCTCAACGCCACCTGCCGCGATGCGCGTCGCGCCCTGAAGTCGACGTATGACTTCGCCGACGTCGTCCGAGAGATCAAGGTCCTGATGCTCGAGGGCGACGAGATCCCGAACGACGGCATCTGCTTCGGCCCGGACTTCCCGGTCGATGTCGCGGACACGATCGTCGACGCGATCAAGGCGCACATCGGGACGGCAGCCAATCCGGGACCAGGGAACGCGCTGTGGGCGGACGAAAACTTCTACGAGTGGAACGAGGTCATGGACGTTGACGACTCGTTCTACGACAAGCTCCGTGTTACGCTCCTGATTCCGATCCCTGAGCGCTAGACTGGGCTGAGTCTGATGTGAAGCCAGGATGCGGGAGGGAGAAGAGTCTCCCTCCCGCTTTTTCTCAGAAGGTGACAGATGGACCACCTGTTGACGGTTGAGAGTCTGACAAAGGTCTACGCACGAGGCGAAGTCCTTGCCCTGGACAACATGAGCTTCTCGGTGGAGAAGGGCGAGTTTCTCGTCTTGATCGGCCTCTCCGGCTCCGGGAAGTCGACGCTGCTGCGCTGCATCAACCGCCTGATCGAACCGACAGCCGGGACGGTCACATTCGACGGGATCGATGTGACCCAGGCGTCACCCCGCGAGTTGCGCCGCGTACGCAGGCGCATGGCGATGATCTTCCAGCACTTCAACCTCGTGAGGCGCTCGACGGTTCTCACCAATGTGCTGTCCGGGAAGCTGGGCTACATGAGTCCGTGGGCCTCGGCCGCGCACAAGTTCCCGCGCGCCGACATTGACAGGGCGATGGCCAATCTGGAGCGCGTTGGGATCCCGGAACAGGCCTACAAGCGTGCCGACGAACTCTCGGGAGGGCAGCAACAGCGCGTCGGAATCGCCCGCGCTCTGATGCAGAAGCCGGATATGCTCATGGCCGACGAACCGGTTTCAGCCTTGGATCCTGCGACATCGCATTCGGTCATGCAGTATCTCGAGGTAATGAACCAAGAGGACGGCGTGACGGTGATGGCCAGCCTCCATTTCCTCGGCCTCGCTCGGCGGTACGGAACGAGGATCTTGGCGCTGAAGGACGGGCAGATCGTCTACGAGGGGCTTCCGAGCGACATCGATGAGGCCCGCTTCAGGGAGATCTATGGCGAAGAAGCCGAAGAAGTTGAGGTCCGCTAGGCGCGACGCGCTGCTGAAGGGGTTCGATCTTCTGCGTCCGCGAGTCTTCGCGTTTGTCCTCGACTGGGCGGCGTGGGGATACATCGCCTATGCTGCGATGTATCTCCTCAACCAGTACTGGTACACCTGGTACGTCGATTGGTACGGGACTCTCACGCTGCCAACGTGGGGCTGGCCGATCGTCGTACTTGGGACCCTCGAGTTGGCCATCCTGTTGCACGCGTTCGGCCACGGGATCGGGATGAGCCTCTTCGGAACGCGGCTCGTGACGACAGACATCGACTACCCGACGCGCAGGCAGCGCTGGATACGCTTCCTGTGGATGCATGCATCGCTCGTGATGCTGCCCCTGACGCTTCTCCGGACCGGCACGGACGGCGCCGCGGTGCACGATCGTCGTTCCGGAACTCGGATGCGAGCGTGGAAAGACGTCAAGGATGAACTCCCTCCGCGCAAGCCGCGGGCGTGGATCAGGACACAGTCGGGGATCATGACCCTTGTGCTGATCGGCGTCACCTTCTGGCTCGGCTGGGAGATCACCGAGATCGACCTCGGAATGCTGTTCAGTCGCGCCGGTATGTCAGCGCGCATCTGGAAGGACTTGGTGAATCCCGACTTCGTCCACTTCTTCCAGCCCGATCCGACGCTCGGTCAATCGATCGTTCAGGGGCTGATCGAGTCGATCTTCATCGCGCTTCTGGCGACACTCATGGGGGGGATCGTCGCCTTCCCGCTCAGTTTCCTCGGAGCCCGCAACATCATGGGCTTCAGCCCGGTTGGCTGGCTCGTCTACGCGGTCATGCGTGCGTTTTTCAACGTCTTCCGGTCAATCGAGTCGATCCTCTGGGCCGTCGTCTTCGCCGTGTGGGTCGGCTTCGGGCCGTTCGCCGGCGTCCTTGCCCTAACACTTCACACGATTGCCGCGCTCGGGAAGCTCTTCTCCGAACAGGTCGAAGGGATCGACCCCGGCCCTCTGGAGGCCATTGCCTCCACCGGCGGGCGCCGCGTCGATGTCGTGTTGTTCGGGGTCATCCCTCAGATCGTCCCTTCCTACCTCGCGTTCACCCTCTATCGCTGGGATATCAACATCCGCATGGCCACCGTCATTGCCCTCGTTGGAGGAGGAGGAATCGGCCGTATTCTCTTCTTCTATAAGAACCAGGTGGGCTTCCTGTCTAACGCGTGGAATCAGGTAGGGGCGGTCATCATCGCCATCGTCGCCGTTGTCTGGCTGCTCGACTACATCAGCGGACGCGTGAGGGAGAAGATCATCTAGATGAAGGATCGATACTACGCCGGATTCATGCGGGACATGCCGGCTTGGATGCAGAACTTCCGGCATCTCCGCAAGCCGCTGTTCGCGTTTCTCGTTGACGTCCTGGCCCTCGTCTACACGTGGACGATCGTCTCCTTCATCTACAACACCTACGCGCACGGCGTAGCGAGCTACACGACCCTCCCGTGGTGGTTGATGCTAATCGTGGCCGTCGAGGGGGCCGCGCTGTGGGAGAACTTCGGCGTCTCCGTGGGCATGAAGCTCCTAGGCATCCGCGTAGCGAGGGCTGACGCAGGGCCGCCGGGTGTCCTGTCCCGCCTCGTTCGCTTCCTCGTGTGGCACGTCTCCGGTCTCCCGCTGATCGGCTACATCCTGACGAAAGAAGGGCTTGCGTGGCACGATCTGGCCAGCGGTCTGGGGGTTGTGAGCCACGAGGATGTGGAGACACGGCGCCTGCCGTGGTATCGGCAGAGCTGGTCACTGGCCGTTACATTCGTGCTGCTCACCACTGTGATTGCAGCCTTCCTCGTCACAAGGGTCGATTGGCATGCGCTCATCACCAATGCCGGGAAGACCGCGAACATCTGGAAGGCCTTCCTCAGTCCCGATTGGTCACTCCTCGGAGACGGCTTCCAGCTCCTGCTTGTGACAGTCTTCATGGCGTTCATGGCGACGCTCTTCGGCGTCATTGTCGCCGTCCCACTGAGTTTCCTCGCCGCGAGGAACCTCTCGCAGGGCGTCGTCGGAAGGACCGTCTACATCATCGTTCGCACGATCATGAGCCTTACGCGCTCAATCGAGCCGATCATCTGGGCGATCATCTTCGTCGTCTGGGTCCGGGTCGGCGCCTTTCCAGGCGTCATGGCTCTGCTTGTCCACTCCATTGCTGATCTCACCAAGCTCTACTCGGAGAGGCTGGAGTCGATCGATCCCGGGCCGGTGGAGGCCATTCGGGCAACGGGAGGCACCAAGCTGCAGGTCGTCCTTTACGGTATCATTCCCCAGATCATCAATCCCTACCTGTCTTTCACCCTCTACCGCTGGGACATCAACGTTCGCATGGCAACGATCATCGGGCTTGTCGGCGGCGGGGGAATCGGTCAGCGACTGATGCAGTACACGCGCGTGTGGCAGTGGAGCCAAGCGAGCATGATGATGTTCCTCATCATGCTCGTCGTGTGGGTCATGGACTACTCATCCTCTAAACTGCGCGCACGGTTGATGTAGCGAGGGCCTAGCTCGTCAACCCCTCCAGGTACTCCTGAATCTCGTCAAGACCGTAGGTCGTCTTCATCGCCTTGTAGTCTTCGAGCCAGGCGTCCTTGATCGTGTCGTCGCGGCGGATCTCGACATCGGAGATCCCGAAGGCGCTCATCATCCGCTCCGCTTCTTCCTCGATCTGACGATCCTTCACACGAAACAGAAACCGCGGTACGTTCATCCTCTGACCTCCCGAACGCTCGGAGTATAGCCTCGGGCTCGGAGCACATCGACTTACACAGAAAGCGGACAGGCTTCCGGGAGAGCCACGAGTCGCTCCTTGAGCTCTCCGTTTGATCGGAACGCAGACCCGATCTAGAATGGACCGGCAATGAACACAGTCGACATCATTCAGAAGAAGCGGGACGGAGGCGCACTCCTTCAGGAAGAGATCGAGCACTGGATCTCCGGCGTTGTCGACGGCACGATCCCGTCCTATCAATCGACGGCCCTTCTCATGGCGATCCGCCTGAAGGGAATGAACGATGAAGAGGCGGCGACCCTGACGGACGCAATGGCCCACTCCGGATCGATGTTCACGCCAGACGATCTCGGCGGATTCACGGTTGACAAGCACTCGACGGGCGGCGTCGGGGACACGACAACGCTCGTGCTGATCCCGCTTCTCGCCGCCGCAGGACTGACGATCGCCAAGCTGTCGGGGCGTGCGCTCGGCCACACGGGAGGGACAATCGACAAGCTCGAATCGATCCCCGGTTTCCGGACCAAGATCTCGCGTGCCGCCTTCCTGGATCAGGTTCATCGGATCGGGTTCGCTCTCGCCGACCACACCGACGACATGGTCCCGGCGGACCGGATCCTCTACGAGCTTCGTGATGTTACGGCCACAGTTGATTCGCTGCCGTTAATCGTCGCCTCGATCATGTCGAAGAAGATCGCTGGCGGCGCACAAGGGATCGTCATCGACGTCAAGACCGGCGCCGGAGCCTTCCTACCGGAGCTAGATGCCTCCAGACACCTTGCGAACGCTCTCGTCTCCATTGGCTCCAGACTCGGGCGGAAGATGGCAGCGCTGATCACCGACATGTCCCAGCCCCTCGGAAGAATGGTCGGCAATGCCCTCGAGGTCTGCGAGGCGATCGACACGCTCCGCGGCGAAGGCCCGGAGGACCTCACTACCCTGTGTTGCGAGCTCGGCGCCGAACTCCTCCTCTTCGCCGACACCGCTCCGAATCGAGACCGAGCAATCGAGACATTGAGGAGCCTCCTCCTCGACGGCTCTGCATTCGACAAGCTCCGCGAGCTGGTTCTTGAACAGGGCGGAACCCCCGCGGCCCTAGACGACGCTTCACTCCTTCCACGTGCTTCACGGCGGGCGGAAGCTCGTTCGAGCGTCGCGGGGACGATCTCTCGCCTTGACGC
>Ga0272441_10004523_pt1 | contig 25045 bp, 52 predicted proteins | sample SSMProp6N_FD_193582 | JGI IMG/M metagenome (GOLD analysis project Ga0272441, IMG submission 193582) | Marine sediment archaeal communities from Little Sippewissett salt marsh, Falmouth, MA, United States - SSM-Prop-6N | ecosystem: Environmental > Aquatic > Marine > Wetlands > Sediment ...
CACTCATGAGGATCTCTTAGGCATTCTCAAGATCCCGGATATTTTACAGAAAAATTACCGGGAAAAACACGGAAAAATATCCGGGAAATTATCCGGGAAAATTTACAGAAACTTGTGGGGGAGGGGGTTGGGGGCGTGCGTATTCTTCTTTTGTTTTTGGGTCTTGCGTATTGATGTTGGTGGGTTATACTTTTGGGTATGTCTCTGGTTCCGGAAAGTGTGGGCTCCGGAATTGGGTGAAGGGGGAATACGGGATCCGGGAAGGTGCTTGCTTATTCTTCTTTGGTCGCTAAGGGGGAGGGGTCTGGCTTACTGATGTTTTGTTGGTCTGGGGCCCTCGGTTACACTTCTCCGGTACCCACACTGCCGGAGTTGTTTTATTCTTCATGCCCCGGATTACTGATGTCTATCTATCGATCTCTTGTTGCAGTCTTCTTACTGCTGCTTTATGGGCTTCGTGTTTGATATTGATTCTCGTGCTGAGGTGGGTATGTTCTTTCTTTGGGGGTAGGGGTATCCGGAATGTTCTGTGGTTTTCCGGAACCGGACTTGGGACGGAATGGACTGCCTGATTACTCTTCGTATTCATGTCCTGGTTATTCTTCTCTTTTCCTGGGTGGTATTGTTGTGTTGGTAAAAGGGAAGCGGGATGACTGCGAGGAGAAGGGGGGAGCCTGATGAGGTTGATCACGTAAGTCTGGGGGGAAGCTTACTGATCTTCTCTAGGCTTCTTCTCTTCCGGAGCCATCCCGCCGGGGAATTACTTTCACATCACACAACCGTAGTGTACAGTACTGGTTACCATTGTCCAGCTTATTTTGTCAACGTATATCAGAAATAAAACCAACTTCTTCTGTGTTTGTAAGTCTCTTTCTGGTTCCGGAGTTATCGTAAACCTTTTAATAATCAACTATTACCGAATTGTGTCTGGGGTTTGGGTTCCGGATTTTCCCGGAAAATTATCGGGAAATTTTCTGAAAATTTTTCTGTAAATTTTCCCGGAAATTGGTGGGGGTTGCGGGTATTGGGTTGGTTATCGTTTTGTCATGAGGAGTATGGCTAGGGCTTCTTCCTCGGGCACTTCTTCTTTTTCCCGACAGTAGTCTGGGGCGAGCACGCTACTACGGTCTATGTTATATACGCCGTTTCGGTCACCCCATTTTCTCCATCTTCGTTCTCCGGAAACTCGGTAGGCTACCTTTTCCGGGCCCTCCCTGGTATCGTTTGCGGGTGAAGTCGTCCATCCGGAATCTCCTATTGGGATGATCCGCTTCCGGAACAGTACCCAGATTCTCTTCGTGTCGTCTGCCCATGACATGCTTGCGGGTAGGCACCAATACTCGAAACGCCCTTTGTCCGGATTCATAACTTCTTCTCCAGGGGATCTGCGGCAAGGAGTATGGCGACCGCTTTTTCTCTCCGGATTTCAGTGTACGTGAACTCACTGTACTGGAGACGCGGGAGGGTTCCGTTTCCGGGGAGCCGGAACCAGGGGGTAGACATAGTTCCGTTCTCTGTTATGAAGAAGCTGCGGGTCGCCAGGACTCGGATTCCGTCTAGTGCCCCGGGCAGTTCACAGAGGTACTCAGTGGAAACCACACCATGGGCAAGGTTCTTTGCGGTTAAGTATACCTTATCCTGGCTCATTCGATTCTCCAGACATTGCTGCTTAGGAGTGCGGCTACGGCTTCTGCTTTTGGTATCTCTTCCCATTCTACGAACAGCTGCGGGTGTTGGGCGGTATGGTCTTTCCGGAATTTGACCCACTCCCCGTGTCTGTCTTGTGCGGCTAGAACCCGGAGCCGGACTTGCCATCCATTGAAAACCCTTTCAACCAGTACCCGGGTTTCGTAATAGGAGGAGAAGGCGATCCGGTATTGGGTATTCATATTTCTCTTTCATTCTTCCCCATCAGGAGGATTGCCATCACTTCCTCTTTGCGTAGGGGTATTGCATCGTCCAAGGGAGGACGGCTTAAGTATGCGGCTTCCGGATCGTCTTTTATCTTTTCACTGTACTGAACCCATTTCCAGTATTGCGGCTTCCGGAATTTGATCCACCTCCCGGACTTCCCCAGCTGTGCCAGGATCTCACATCCATCCTTCGTCTTGCGGCAAAGGTAGGTGGCGATTCCTTCCCGGATTTTGAAGTACTCCTTCTCTTTCATGGCACTACCCTGTAGGGCCCTGCTCTCAGGATGATTGCTAGGGCTTCCTCGTCCGGAATCTCTCTGAGGACCTTTCTCTTCTTGTTGACCCGGGTCACGAAGGGTTCGGAGGCTTGGATCCATTCCTCTGGTCTTGCCTTTATCCTGGTGGCTCTCCACTCCAGGAGGGTCTCTTTGTCTCCTTGGTAGTTGCTTGGGAAGAAGTACTCAGGCAGTTTGCGGCAAAGGAGTACCCTTCCTTTTTCTTCTTTTATGATCATCCAAGGTCTGCTCATTTGCGGTTCCTGTGGGAGAAGGGAGTGCCCCGGATTCTGGTGGGTATTATCCGGGTGTTTGTCCGGGGCACTCTTTGTTCTTCTTACTCTTCTTTCACTTCTTCAGAGTACTCTTTGAGGAGTTGTTCTTGGAGGTGTTTGGGGAGTTCCGTGAACTTCATCTTCTTCCCGTCGCCCATGTCGACTTTCATGTTTGTGAAGGTGTCTATCTTCTCCCTCTTTCCACTTCCTTGTTGTTCTTCCCTTTTTCGTTGTGTTTGCTCTTCTAAGAGAGCCTCCATTTCTTCTTTTCGTTTCTGTGCATCTTCCTTCAGCATCTTGTTCTTTACACGGATCTCCTCTTCCAGCGTAAGGTACTCGACACCTTTTTCTTCCGCCTCTTTCTTCCTTTCTTCTTCGATGATTTCTTTGTATCGGGCTAGGAGAGCCTGATTGCTCTCGTGCAGGTAAGTGGCGAAGGGAACAATGACGATACTGTAGATGACTAGACCGAAGCCAATACAAAGTACAGGTAGCCCAATAATGCAAAGGAGAGGTATAGCAGAGATTAATATACCTCCTACGAAGAGAACAACACCACTCCATATCCCTCCCCAGGCATTAGAGAGTGCTTTCTTCACGCAGTATTTGAAGTTACGGTCTTTTGGGGAGATGCCCGGGACATAGACTAGTTTTCCTTTTCGGACTTCCTCTTCAACCAATTTCCTGTTGTCCAGTGCTAATTTTCTTACAATTTTTCTATGTTCTTCCTTTTCTTCTTCTTCCTCTTTCCCTCCACGAAGGAACTTCCTAAACTCCTTCCACTGTTCTCGGAATTGCTCTCGGTATTTTTCTGTTTGCTCTTTGGTTCGTTTGCGTTCCTCTTCTTTGCGTTCCATGAACGTATCGGTTTTCTCTATGGTCTTTAGGATACCCAATAGAGAGGCCCTTCTCTTTTCGTTTATGGTTGGGTCTTCCAGTTCTTTCTTTATCTCTTCCGCTTGTTTCCGTTGTCCTTCTTTGAGATAGTCTACCAGTCCCATTTTATTCTCCTCTGTGTTCCGGTTCAGGATCACTCTTGTTTCCGGATTGTCGGCTTCTCCCCCATCACATCCGTGATATGTTCTTTCTGTTCTTCTCTTAGCAGTAAGGCTCTTGGACGGACACTTACGTGCTCCGGATCCAGTTCTTCTATAGTACAGAGGCAGGCGAAGTTTTCTCCCCGGAATTGGACGGACATTACGATGTAGCCCTCTCCGAGTTTCTCTGCAAATTCTTCTTCGTCCGGATTCAGTTTCTGTGTCTCTACTGTGCCAAGGAGTTCAAAGGTGTGCCCAGACCCCAGGACGCCTTCCCCTCTGCTGCACGTCTTAACCAGTTGTTGACGAGCGTCCTCTTCTGTGTCCGCTTCAACATCGATATCGATTGTTTTCCGGAACCGGAATTTCTTCATTGGAGTATATCCTTTATGGATGTGAGCCGGAAAGGTCGGTAGACGTCATGGTGAAAGGGGATCATCTGTTTCGCGAGATAGATCCGAGAGAACTTGTACTGTGCTGGGTGCTGTTTCCGGACTTTCTCCAGCTCTGTCTTTCCTTCCGGAGTGGGTTCCCCTTCCATCCCCCACCCAGTCTTTAGACTTTGCATTCGGTATCTGTATCGCATTAGTTATCTCCTCGGTGTCCTGACCGTGGTGTACTGGTACTCATCATCCGACCACTCCTCTACAATCGTGAACCCCAAGTTTTCCAGTCTCCCTTTTGTCTTGACCATACACGGTTGTAGGTCGCTGGTAAGATAGTGTTTCTTACCGAATTTTTTCAGGGGTGTTGTATGCACTTCTCCCCTTTGAGGCCCGTCGAGCACTTCATATGTGACCTCTTCAGGATAGTCTCGGGTCATGTAAACCACTTTGTGGCGTTTCCCTGTTTTGTTGTAGAAGATCTCTCCTACTGCCACATCACTCTGTAGCATTGGTGTTCTCCTTCAGCATATTCATGAAGAGTTGTCCTTGCTCGATAGCGTCATCCACTGCCTTATGAGTATGGGGTGCGTTGGAGAACCACCGCTTGGGCATACCTCTCTTGCTGCATTGTCTGTACCCCTTCTTCAGCATGCTCATGGCGTAGGTCTTGATATCGATACAGGAGAAGGAGAAGGGAGATTCTTTCGTGAACCGGATCAGGTACCAGTACACGAAGAGGAAGTCGAATCCGGACGGATAGGCGACACAGACCGGTGTGGTTTCATGCATCTGGGAGATACTCTCTACCCAGTTCTTGAAGTTGCCCATGACGAATTCCGGATTCTCTGGATGTTCCCGGCAGATCTCCCAGGCTTCCGGTTGGGTCTCCCACCACGCGGTGGTGTCCGGATCCGGACTGGCTCCTACAAGAGTACGGAGATTCCGGGAGAAGGTGGCGACAGGTTCCGGATTCCCTGGAAGGAAAGCAGCTGCCCCGAGACTCAACATAGAGTTCTGCCCCGGGATGGGCCCGTCCGTCTCCACGTCTATGCTGATGTAGATCTCGCGGGAACCCATTACTCTTCTCCTTTTTCCGGGTAGTAAGACTCGAGAAGCTGTTGAGGTGTTGGCTTTGTCTTCGAGTAGTGTTTCTCTTTCTCAAAGGGTATCGCCCACCAGTAATACGATTCTCCTTCTTTCGCTACCGGATTCTCTTTCTTCGCGTGTTTGACAAAGTGGACGTTTCCCATGGTGTCTACCCTTCTATTACATAGTCCGGAATCATGTGCTCGGCAGGTCCGGAGATCTCGACCGTTCCATGGTCTTCCGGATTCTTTGCACTTCCCACAAAGTAGTCCGCCGGATCCGCCGTCTCCATCTCTTCTGCGCACACAAGCGCTGTCTTAAGAGATCCATTCACCTCAGCTGTCAGTACGTGGTAAGTCATCGTTTTCTCCTCTATTCTTGGTATACATTTATATACCCAAAAGTCCAGTATAAAACTAGATTTCTTTTGTTTTGTAGACGATGATCAGTTTCCCTTTTCGTTCCACGTGGGGGAAGATGTCTCGGAGCATCTCCATATAGTCTTCTGTCTTCCTGTTCTCTTGCCAGCAGTCTTTTTTGGTCACACGTCCGGATCCGGATTTGTCCCCTTCGTATACTGTGATGTAGAGGGTTCCTCCCATGACGAGCTCTCGGTATGCCTTGATGACGATCGCCGCTTGGACGGCTTTGTGCTGGAGTACGTTTAGGACGTTGCTGAGAAGAACGACATTGGCTTTCCGGAATCTCTGGAGAGCTTTGGTGTTCTCTTCTGGGGTTCTGTTATGGGGGTCGTATCCGGAATAGATGACGTCATACTCTTCCGTGATTGCCTGCTCTGTCACTTCCGGATACTTCCCACAACCGTAGTCCAGGATCCTTTGACCGTCATGGAACCCATTGATCTTCTTGATCAGGTTGACGATCGCCGGGGGTTTTGATTTGTTGACACTGGTCGCCGCACTTGTGATAGACATTCTCTTGTCCTTTCTTCTACTCATCCGACCCTACGGAATCCTGGCATACGAGTTCCCAGTACTTCTGAGTTGCTTCTTCCAGTCGCATCCGGACGTAGTTCTCCCCGAGATCCAGCTCTTCTTGGGGCTTCAAAAGTTCACCCTTGACCGCCGCTTCGTACGCTTCCCGACCGTGCATCAGGAAGGAGTCGCAGAAGTCGCCGTACCCGTCATCCCCCTTGTCTTTGACAACGTCCCAAAGGGCTTTGCTGATCAGGCGAGTCTTCTTCTCATAGGTGGATACGAAGGAGAAGAGTTCATAGATATCGTTCTTCTTGCCGTAGGCGAAGTCCCAGGCGAAGTTGGTTGCTCCGTGTTCGAAGCGTCCTGCATTTCCATATCTTTCGGTGACAAACTTGCTCATGCACTTTGCCCGGAATTCGTCCAACAGTTTCCAGAAGCGGTCGTCTTCCATTTCTGGGGACTTCCCCCGCATTTTCAGGAAGAGGTAGCGGATTTTCTTTTTTTGCAGATACCTTTCCTTTACTACCTCCCCGACTTGCTTTTCGATCTCTTCCAACATACTCTCGCCCATCTTTTTAGTTGTCTCGCTCATTGTCTTTTCCTTTCTCTTTTCCTATACTACAATATAAAGGTTGAAGTCTGAAAGTCAAGTTCTTTTTAGTGTTTTTTGTAGGATACGGCTTTGACTTTCTTGTCCCAGCATTTCCGGCAACCCAACTTGCCACAGCCGGAATGGACTTCGATAGCGGGGCATACATTGCCCAAGGGTTTCTTTGTGTGGACGTTGGAGACCGGGAGACCTTTGACGGTCTTGGCCTTCTTATCGACCATGAGACCGGAGATCCGGATACAGAGATTTTCCGGGATTTCTCCCCCCTTGTCCATCCACTCCTTGACGGTGCCGGATTCCTTGGTGGGGAGCCAGAACCGGATTTTGGGGAGACGGTGGGCAATCTCGACAATGGCTTCCAAGTGATCGATCGAGACCACGTCCCCGGCATCATGCCACCGGAAATAACCCTTGTTCTCGGTGCCGATTTTCTTCTTCTCATTTTCCCGACTGATCAGAAGTACCATAGCCTCTACCCACCGGTTGAACGTCTCCCGGTCATGAAGCTTCAAGACCGTCTCGAGACGCCCCGTCTGGCAGGAGACCACCGTAGGGATCCGGTACCGACCCTGGCATGCATAACAGCCAAAGCATACCGACCCCTTCACCTGGGCAAGCTTGGATCCGGTCTTGCATGCCACCACAGCAGGTAAACCGAACGCCATACCCGTCTTTTGGGTGAAGCCCAAACCACCAGTAATTTCGACCGCGTCTTTCACTTTCATCTTGTCCCCTTTCTTTCTCTCTGGTTTAGTGTTCTTTCTCTCTTGTGTTCCTCTACTACAATATACAAGTTAAAAGAGATAAGTCAACAACTTTTTGAAGATTTTCTTTCTTGAAGCTTCGGGGAGGATTTTGGAGCTGGGCGGGGGCACTATCGAAAAGTGTCCGGGCGACCGGACATTTTTGCGGCTCTCTTTCACGTTCTGCACGTTCTGGATTTTGGCTTTGTCACTGTCCACGATTCGCGAATCCCGAACGGTCTTGCGGGTATTTCCTCCGGACGTGGTCGAATGCTATCGAATCTTCTCGAATCCGGTTTGACTTGCGGCTAAAGAAAAGAACCACCTCCGGGGGGAAGGTGGTTCCGAGAGAAAGTGCTGGCCTTGCGCCAGCGAGGGGATTATACGATCCCGAACTTTGTCCGGGTGTGGTCTATGTGATCTTCCAGCTTCTCCAGGAGTCTTTGGTATTCCTTCCGGAATCTCTCAGACTCTTCCTGGGGGAGTCTGCACTCTACATCTGCCGCCCGTTTCTTTGCTCTTTCCATGCGGTCTGACAGGCTGATAATGTTTTCAGGCGTCTCGCTCATCGGCTCTCCCTTTGTATTTCCGGTTCCTCCAGGACTCCTTCTGTTCCGGACGAAGGACAATGACTACCAGTTTCCCCATGGCTGCCAGATGTTTGCAGCACCGTTCCTGTATGGGTTTCTTTCCTTCGTGGTAGAACCAGTCCTCACAGGTGCAGATCGGGGTACTGTCCGGAGCGTACCGGATTGTATGCCATCCCCGTCCGGACGTTACCCGGAAATGATCCCCTTCCAGCCGGACTTTGACTCGCTCGACCAGCTTTTCTTTGGGAACCTCTCCCAGTATTCTTTCCAGTACACGGTTCGGCATTTCATTCCTCCTATTTCTAATGTAATACTTAGTGGGAGAAAGTCAAGAACAAAGTTACTTTTTTGCTGCGAACAGTTTTTTCAGTCCGTCCATTCGCCGGACTTGTTGTTCGATGTTCTCTCGGGGGAATCTTCCCCCCATTCCGAGTACTGGGTCTTGCCAACGGTCAAGGCAGAAGCCCCGCCATTCAATGTCGCAGGTTTTCTTGTTGACCTTGGTCACAACGTAGTAGGCGTACCCGTCAGCAACTGGAGTATTGAACAGCTTTCCGGGTTTGAACTCGTCCCCAAGGGCCTCTGAAAGGGCTTTGGCTTCCTTGAATTGCCCCTGGACGTACTGATGCAATTCGTCTTGGTTTTCCCATTCTCGAGTCTTGTGGTTGTACTTTCCCATGTCGAAGGGGATTTCTTCCAGGACGTTTTCCGGAACTTCATAGGAAGTAGGACATACGGCATCGTCTACGAGGACGAATCCTTCCTCGGGTTTTTGTTCAGTTAGCAAAAGTCTTGGATCTACAACGGTGCCGTAATGTACGGTTCCTTTCGGGTCGGTGAACTTGACTTGATCCATGGTTTCTCCTTCTCTTGTCTGAGGGTTTGTGTTTCCGGATTTTACCCCGCCAATTCTCTATTGAACTCTTCCCAGTACATCTTGGCGGTGACACCGTAGGGGCGTTTGTGGGCGTACCATTCGATCCAACAGTCTACCGCCCCGAATCCGTCTTTGTCCCCGAACTGGAGAGCCCACGCTTTGGCATCTTCTTGGAACTTGACCTGTTCCGGACTGTTCCAGTAGTGACCGTCCTTCTTGACGGAGTGGATCTCGACCTCTCCACCATAGCCCCCGTCAAACGCGGTCAGGATCTTCTTGCCTTTGTAGGTGATGAAGGCATTGAATCCACCACCGTCCGGACTGGAGAACTCTTTGTACCCGACCATTCCGTAGTCGTCCATCGGGGAAGGTTCTGTATCCACGGCGAGGGGCTTGTCAGACTTCCGGAAGATAGGGGCGTGTCCTGTTACTTGGAACTCCCCACCGTCCATAATGACTGTGATTTTCCCTGCTCCACCACGGGAGACTACCCCGTACTTGGTTTCGCCTTTCTCTGTGAACTCAACTCGATCGCCTTTTTTGAGTTTCATGCTGATTTCCTTTCTCTTTTGTCCTATACTACAATATAAAGGTTAAAGCACAGAAGTCAAGATGTTTTTCGGAAAGACCTCATGTTATACCGGAAGAACTGGCAACTCCGGATGATCTTAGGGGGCGTCCCTTCACTGTAATGCATAAGGGCTTCCCGGACTTTATGGGCAGGTAGACTGGTTCCGGACATAATCTCTTCAAGGGTTTGTCCCGTCTTTCCTTTCGCTTGAAGGAAGAGGAGTACCTTTTCCATTTCAGCAAAGGAAGCGTGTAGGGTTTCTGTAGTCATGCTGACTTCCTTTCTGTTTTCCAGAGTCCCCGGAAATCTTCCGGCTTGCCGGGAATCCACATTCTCAGCGCGTCTTGCCAGACTTCCGGCATATCGCTCCATTGTACGCGCTTGCACTTTTTGTAGATGTACTCTGAACTTGGATTGCAGGAGCAGAGTACCGGACGTTCCGGATCATTGTGTGTCATGAGTTCCCCGGCAGCACTGAGGAATTCTCCCCGGTGTCCGGAACGGAACAGTTCTGTCCTTTCCTCTTCCGGAATCAACTCCACCAGAAGATAGGTCTTTGCTTTGCGCTCGAAGTAGAGCCGGAACACTTCATTCTTCTTAGGCCAACCCATTGTTTTCTCCTTTCTCTCTTGTCCTCTACTACAATATAAAGGTTAAAGAATAGAAGTCAAGAGTTTTCTTTCAAAATAGGGATTAGAAGAAGCGAGAATAAATAGGAATGTGGACGAGAACCTTCAGCATAGGGAGCAGTTCTACCGTTATTGAATCTAACGAAGTGTCCGACCCCAAGTCTTACGTTTACTCCGCCCTATTTACGGTAGGTCCTTACGGATACCTACTTCCACATTCTAGTTTTTAGCTTTCCTTTTCCCACCTTTCTTTAATCGACTCCCAGAATGACTTTCTTCCGATCTTTCTCTTCTCTTCGCTGGTAACGTGGGGTTCCCAGGTCTTGCTTCTCTCTTTGCTTTCTTCCACGTCGAATCCGGAATAGTCGTCTTTTACCCACATCCATTTATGGTGCCAGATCATTGGATCTTTTGGGGGATGCATGACTCTCATGGTTCCATCCCACTGTGCCATGATACATTGTCCAACGGTAGGTTCCGGAGCCGTGTCAAAATCCGGACTCCACTGAAAGGTCAGGTTCTGTTTCTTGGCGTCATACTTGAGACATACATAGCCGTCCGGTTCCCCTCCCAGGACTTCCATAGCGTGTTCCCATACGTCCTGGGGAATGACCTCTTCCCGGTATTGACGATGAATGTAGACGCAACAACCTATTCGCTTTCCTACTCTCCGCATGGCTATTCCTTTCTCTCTACTACAATATAAAGAATAAAGAGAAGAAGTCAAGGGGAGATTCAGAAAAACTTTTCGGTTTCCGGAGGGGTTCCGGTCGAGTTCTTTTCCGGGTTTGTTTTGCGGCTATTCGGGGTGGTGGGTACTGTCTGGTTTGGAAAGAGCCCCACCTTTTTTGCGGGTAGGGCTCTCCTGGTTTCTTCTATTTCATAAGTGGGGCAAGGATGTCGTCTTTTGCCGCATCTACTCTTCCGTCCAGAAGTTCTCGGATGTCCCTGGGGACTTTCTCCCAGTCGATTTCTTCGAACATATCTGAGGGATCTTCGGAGTATTCGATAATTTCTGATTCGATCAATTCATTGATGGTTTTGTCCAGCCACACGCGCCGTTTCCAGACACGCGGATCGTTTTCGTATTGGGCAAAACACTCTACATCATGGCTTTGTTCATCGCTTTGGATTGTGCAAGCCTCTGTGATGATTTTCATGGGTTCTCCTTATCAATCTCCTTCTGTGTTTAGTTTGACAATTACATCGTTCTTTCGCAGAGGACAAGTTTCCGGGAGTTTGTGTTCCCATAGTCCGTCCTCGTCCTCAAACCCTTCCGGACAGAAGTTGGCACTACAACCTTTGACTAGATAACAACTATTTACGTCCGTTTGAAAGGGACAACTTACGATAGAAGCACCGAAGCTGAAGTCCGTAGTCACGGTGATTGTTTTCATCTTTGATCCCCTTAAAGAATCTTCCAGACACCGTTTTCCCGGAGCATCCCTTTGGAGCAGGGGAAGGTGGTCTTACCGTCTTTCCACTTCACAGAGATCCGGAGCCCCATACAACCTTCCATCTGGCAGCGGTGGGCAGATCCGGAAGTAACCCCCGTCAATTTTCCGTCCCTCGACAGAACCTTCTCTCCACCGTGAACCATGGTTTCTCCTTAGACAAGCGGTGGCTGGTACAACTCCACCTTTTCCAGGATCTCTTTGCACTTCTTCACACTGTACTCGTTTCTTCCGTCGAACAGTCCGGAATCCGCTTTCTCCGCACACTTCTTGATCCAGGCGAAGCAAAGTCCGGTGAAGGACTGTTGAAGGGTACGGTGTTCCTGTCCCATCTTGGTCAGGAATCCCTTTTCGTCCCTCGCCATATCATTGACGAAGTCACTCATCGTCCGGACGGCTTCCTGGGCCCGTTCTTCTCTTGTCTTGTCTGAAATCCCGTATGCCATGGTCTTACTCCTTTCTCTCTTGTCCTCTACTACAATATAAAGGTTGAAGTACAGAAGTCAAGAACAATCTGGATTATTTTTCTGCCGGTTCCTGGACTTCTCCGATCCGGTTTACAGTTTCCGGACAGGTCACTTCGATATTGTTTGCCTGGGCAGTTTCCAGCCAATCCACTTTCGAGTAGGATACCCGGACGTTTCCCCAACTGCTTGTGCAGTAGAAGGTGCGACGGCGACTGTTCCTGGACTGGATTTGGAAAGGCCCTCGGTTTCCGGGTTGTCCGAAGTAGGTTCCTTTTGGGAGAACCAGAAGATCCCCTTCTCCAATCTTGTCCAGAACCTTATGTTTGGCAACGTGGTCTTTGTATTCCGTTTTCCGGTCAAGAGCCTGGATGGAGAGGGAGATCCCTTTGGCTTCACAGACTTCCGGAGACAGGGCTTCCTTGGACAGATTCCGGAGGGACTTCAAGGTATGTTGAATCCCGATATGAGATCCATGCCGGACAACGTCTGTCCAGTCTCCTTCCGGAAAGGTTCCCCCGGAGACACTGATAGAGTATTTCTCTGTCCCGATCCGGACTTTGACATAAGAGTACCCAACCTCTTCAATCAATTCGATCTTGCTTTTGGGAATGACGAAGAAGAAGTCGATTCCGGCTTGTGTCGTCCACCACTTCCCCCGGTTCCTCTGATAGTGTTTCAGGTCGAATACTTTGGGCGTCCGGATTGCCACATTGGGATGGTCAAACTTCTCCGCTGCCGTACCGACATTCCCCCCGGCGACCAGGACTAGATAATCCTCTTCCGGGAATTGAATATGGTAGGTTCCTCCAGACTTCATGGGCATTGTAAACTCGGTTCCAATCTCGTTCAGTCTCATTGTCTTTCTCCTTTCTCTCTTGTCCTCTACTACAATATAAAGAATGAAGGGAAGAAGTCAATCGAATTTTATTTTTTATTTTTCCTGGATTCCGGTCTTGACAAAGGACTGTCTGTCTTGTAAGGTGTGTTAGAGTCATTTGCGGTTATACTCTAACAGAAGGAGAATGGGACAATGAAGATGGAAGAGAGGATGGAAGAGGCTCGTAGGATTTGGGAGGCCCGGGACGTGCTGTGGCGTTTGGGTGTAAGTACGGCGACCCTTGCGGCTGCGTTCGGGTACAAAGACCGGAAGACGTTGGCGATCAAGCTTGTGTCGATCCGGAAGCGGTATCCGGATCTGTTTGCGGCTCGGGGGAGAGGGTTTATTCCGGTGGAGTCAAGACTCCGGAAGCTGTCCCCGGTACTGAGGGAATGTGCGAGTATGCTTGATTCGTTGGTTCCGTAGAGTTGCGTTGCGGGTGTCTCCAATTGGTGACAGAGTCCGGACTTTTTCCGGGTCCGGACTCTTGTCTTCTCAGTGTGCCAGTTCCACAAGATCATCGACCAGCATATAGCCAGTCTGTCCGGTGTGTTCTCCCTCGACGAAGGCATCCACGACCAGTCCCTCACAGTTCAGGACGACTTGAAGTTCTCCGGTGTCACGTTCCGGACAAGATTCTTCCAGGTCGGATTCCGGAAGCAAGACACCCGCATAGATGATCCGGACATCGTTCTGTACTTCAACTCTCTTACCATCAACCATCAGGATCATATCAGTCTCCCTTGAAAGACTCCCCTATCCGATCTGTGTATTTCCTCCACTGCTCTCCCGTAATCGTTCCGGCGGAGACTAACGCCTGCAAGAATCCCTTGCGATAGCGACGGTCTTTTCTCAGTCGAAGAAAACCCTCTATCCTTTCATCTGTCCATTGTTTCTGCTCCGTTCTCTTTTCCTCCTTGATCCACTCGGCATTGCTCTGGCAGTAGCAACAGGTGAAGTACATACCGTCGATCTTCCTGGCAGATTCACAGGCATCCCCGTCTTCGTCCACGGTCATATTGACGGTGAAGAGGGGGGAATCATTTCCGGTGTTTGACTCACATTCCGGATTCAGGCAACGTAGTTTCATGTCTGGTTCTCCTCTGTCAAGACTTCGACCCACCTTTCGTGACCGTGTTCGAAGTCGTTGTGCTTGTGGTAGCAGACTCCTCGTTTTGTGGCGCGGTCAAACTCAACCGCAGCGTACTGGAGGGAGCCGTTCTTATCCCGGTACGCGAGTTGTCCAAAAGACGTTTGTGTCTTCTGGTCTTCCCTTGGGGATTGCTCAACTACTACTCCCTCTTCTGTCACGGTTTGTCCGTATCGACCAATACAACGTTTCACTCGGATACGATCTCCCAAGCAGATAGGTTTTCCGTTCCGGTCAAACACGGGAGAGTTGTAGTTGAAGGCAGTCAGTTGTTCCATTGGATTAGCCCTCTATCTCATAGGTGTCGTAGACTTCTGCACACTCGGCAAACTCACAGGGGTTTTCCAGCAGGAGAAGGAGTCGCCGGAGAAGTCCGTGCATGATTTCCTTCTCCGTCAGGTTTCCGTCCGGATCATCATTCTCCACCGTAAAGGCGATGGTAGCCGCGTGGTTGTATTTCGCGTTCTGGTTGAGTTGGCGATGTTCTGGATAGGCACTTGGCTTTGGCATGGTCTTTTCCTTTCTCTCTTGTCCTCTACCACAATATAAAGGTTGAAGCACAGAAGTCAAGAACAAAGTCTGGATTTTACTGAACAAAACATCTGGTGATATAGGCGATAGGTTCTTCATCTTGTCCGTCCTCGTCCGTCGCCAGTACCCTGGAGCCTTCAATCCGGACGGTAGCGCATCCTTCAAAGATAGCTCGGAGATCAGGGAGTAGGTCTTTTTCTTCCTCCCATACTCCTACGATAGCGTCATTGTCTTCTGCTTCTGCTTCTGTCCTGTTGACCACAAAGACAAGGTGTTCTCCACTAGGCGTTATCATTGTGTTCCTCCAGTTCTTTCAGAAGTTCCGGAAGGATCTTCTTTACCACTTCCGGATTTGCCGGTTCCGTATCCAAATGACTCTCGATATCTTCCCCCTCATGGGCGTCTTGGATCAGGTGACGGAGTTCCTCTTTCGCTCTTTGTATGTGTTCTGCATCATTCAAGACAACGTGTTCTGTTGTGAACCGGACTCGTACAAAGGCTTCATCGAAGGGAATCACATCGTCCGGATTTGCTATATTCCGGAGTTGTCCCTCTACTTTGTCTACGAAGTAGGTCTTCCCCCCGATATTTACGATTGGGAGTTTCAGTGTTTCCTCCATTACTTCACCCTTTCGTAGCAGTCTTCGCAGCAGGTTATTGTTCCGGCTGATCCGTCGTCATGGAAGATTACCTGTTTCCTTGGGACGGTACAGCCACAGGAGGCCTTTACACAACACTCTTGACAGTAATACCCCCCCTTGTACTCGATGGAGTCCTCGATGTCCTCCCACGAATCACACTGGTAACACTGGAATTCGTCATTGGCGATATGTTCGTCAATCTCTTCCTGGATCTTTTTCCGGTTCCGGAGTATGGTCACACCGTCCGACCACTCTTCTACGTCAAATACTTCCGGATTCCGTGTCCCGTTTTCATACAGAGAGATTCCGTATTCTGTGTAGAGTTGGGTGGCTTCCCTCATGGCGTTCAGTTTGATCCTGGCAAGCTCTACAGGGTCTTGTTCCGGAAGGGGAGTAACGTCAATTCCGGCAATCAGGTGCAGTTTGACTCGCATGGGTTTCTCCTTATTCCAACACGTTCGACAGAGTATAGCAATCTACCCAGCTTTCCCCACACTCGTTACAAAGCATGGTTTGGTAGATGTTGCCACACTCAAAGTCCAGTGAACCACCCTCGTACTGATGGCTTTTGCAGTAGGGGCAGTACCCACCGCCCTCGTTGACGTACTGTTTCCGTTCTTCCTCTTTGATCTCTTTCCCTTCGCTAATGGTCTTTCTCCTTTCTCTCTACCACAATATAAAGGTTGAAGTCTGAAAGTCAAGATCATTCCGGATTTCTTTTCAGTTCTCCCGCTTCACTAAAGGCTTTTGTGACATACCGACGATAGGACTTGGGAATCCCTACCCCATTAAGTGCCATGTGGACTTGGAGAGATGCCCATACAATGTTCTCTTTACTGGCGAGGGCTTCTTTGTATTCGTCCAGGGCTTCCCAAAACTTCTCTCTTGCTAGTTGTTTAAGGGTTAGTCCTCGGCTCATTGTCTTTCTCCTTTCTCTCTACTACAATATAAAGAATAAAGCAAATAAGTCAAGGATAAAATCCGGATTTGTTTTTGGTTTTGAGTTGTGGTTGAGTTGTGGTCGACTTGGTGTTGGGTTGGTGTCCGGACTGCGGCTATCCCCTATGCAAAAATCCTCCCCTTTCGAGGAGGATTTGCGGGTAGCTCTGTTCTATCAAAAGTAAACTCGTACTGATCCCCTGTTCTCCAGAACCCAACCTTTCTTTTCCATCTCTTTGATAAGTGTATCAGTACTACTGGACTCTTCTACTGGGAGAGTGTTAATGAGTTCCTCCCAATCCTGTTCCCACTCATCCGCGCCCTTTTCTTCGTGGTGTACGAGAAGGGTATCGCATATTTGTTCGTCCTCTTCCGCCAGGACATTTACCATGAAGCTCAACATACTTTTCTCCTTTCTCTTGTCAGGTTCCGGACTCAGATGACTTCTTGTTCTTTCAAGGCTCTCCACACCCGGACGGCAGGGGCGTAGATATGGGGAATATCCTCTGTCCCATTCCAGGCGTACTTGTCGATGGACTCCCAGTTGTCTTCCTGGACACACTCCATGATATAGTCTTCGTCGTCCGGGAATTGTTCTCTCAGAGTATTCACGAAGTCCTCTGCTTCATGTTCAAAGAGGTACGTCAGGACTTCATCCAGGTCTTTCATTTGTTCCGGGGTGAGTTCCAGCATTACTTTTGGCATACTTTCTCCTTTCTCTCTACCACAATATAAAGGTTGAAGTCCGGAAGTCAAGAGGAAATCCGGATTCCTGATGCTGCCCGGATAATTGCTCCCATGACTTCGACAGGTTCTTCGCGCCATTCAGAGCTATCCCAATAAGCTATTTCTTCTCCGTACTTGTCACAGAGACGAACGTAATCCCCTGCCATATGGGTATTGCTACCAGAGCGCAAGGTGCATCCATCCGCGAGTTTGACAATGACTTCATCTTCCATGATTTCTCCTATCCGACTTGGGTAATCTTTCCACAGTCGGCGCAAGTCCAATGATGCTTGGCACAATCCGGAGAAGCATTGTCCGGAACGTAGGCAGCTTCCTCGGACGGATTCCCACACTCACACCACAGGGACATGGCATCTTGATAATCCCGGTAGTCCTCTTTTGACAGAGTTCCGTGACCATGACAGACGATACAGGTGATGGACATTTGAGAAGAATCCGATTCTCCGTGTGTCGTGATTGACAGGTTTTGCTGTCCAGTTCCTTTGCAGCAGGGGCAGTGCATAGTCGTTCTCCCTTCTCTTGTCCTCTACCACAATATAAAGGTTGAAGTGAATAAGTCAAGAGGAAATCCGGATTTTATTTTTAATTTTCTTGGGGTGTTTGTTCTGTCTCCAATTGGTGACATTGAACGGATTTTGCGGGTATGTTTGGCGAGGTACTCTGTCTGTTTCCGGAATCCGGGCCTTGACCTTGCGGGTATACGAAGGGGGCACGGGTGACCAAACCCGTACCCCCAGGAGAAAAGTCTGTGTTAGGTGGTGACCTCTTCCCGAATCTCATCCAGGATGATTTCGAAGGTACAGTAGGGGTCGGGTTTTCCGTCCCTGCCCCCGTGTGTCCCTACGATCTCCGCATGGAAGTCAAGACCGTACTCCTTGACGTTCTCCATTGCCTGATCCCAGGAAGCGTCAACCTTGACCCCGTCTGTCTGTTCCGACAGGTATCCGGAGAATCCGTCCGAATCAAGGTCGAAGTGAGGGCAGAAGGCTTTCAGAACCAGACAGACTTCCGACACAACAATGTCGTAAGGCTTTCTTGCCGTCTTACAGAAGCAAAAGCCCGGATCAGTGTATCCGGAGTCCGTCTGTACGGCACTGTTCCGGACAAGGAAAGTCTCGTGACCGTCCTCTCCGATGCCATTGAACCGGATTTCTTTGGTATTGGCAATGGCACTCCCTTTCTTGTCACACTCTTCCTTGACGATGTCTTTGTACTTCTTGAGGATCTTCTTGACGATCGGAAGGGCTTTCTCCCAACCCGCTTCATCCCGCTTGTTCCACTTGCCCGTTCTTACATAAGTCGTATAACCCATCTTTTCTCCTTTCTCTCTTGTCCTGTGTTCCTCTACTACAATATACAAGTTAAAGTCTAGAAGTCAAGGGAAAACTTCTCAACTTCCGTAGAAAGCGCAAACAAGTTCTTCTTTCTCATCCTTCATGGATTCCAGGAGAGCCAGGAGCCACTTGAATCGGCGGTACTCGCATCTGCCTGAATCTTTCCGGACGGCGTCTAGCACCTCTTGGAAAGGAGCCACAATTAGGGGATCTCCATAGGGGTCTTTCGTGTACTGGGTGTTTCCGTCTTTCTGGTAGACGAATACAAAGTGGTCTTTCCCCAGTAGAGGTGATTCCTTGTATTGGGTATGAACAGAGTCCAGGGCAGATTTGTAGATCTTGCACAAGGATATTTCGGCATAGATGTCTAGCCAACATTCTGTTCTTCCTGTAAGAAGGGGGTTCCCTTTCTTATCCTTCTTATACTCGTATCCGGAACCGTCCTCGTAGGGTTTGTTCAGATCCTTTTCGATCTCTTCTCTTTCTAAAGCGATACGTCCGATAATTAGATGTGTATCATATCCCATGAGATTGTTTCCTTTCAGTTTGAAAAAGGGGAGTCAGGGGGTTTGTTTTTGAGTCAACCTTATCCCTGTTTTGTGGTAGTTGACTAGGCTACCTTTCAACACCTCCCCCACCGGTTTAGCTGGCAAGACGGTTTTCCAAACTCATCCGGGCGGCGAGGGTAGTCCCGTTCAAGACGAAGTCTTTCTTCTTCGTCCGGAGAATCCGGGTCTTTTTCCGCATGGCTTCCCAGGCCTTGTCAAAGTCCTCTGTAGTCACAGCGACCAGATTCCGGACTTGACCCTTCTTGAGCCCTTTCTTGCTGTCCTGCATGGCAACGTGAATCTTGAACATGGTATTCGTCATCGTTTTCCTCCTTTTTCTCTTGTCCTACCACAATATAAAGGTTAAAGCACAGAAGTCAAGAACAAAGTTACGATTATTCTGAATCTACATAGTGATAATGCCCAACGGTGTTTCCCTCGGTATCCTTGACATTCCCGAAGACTTTTCCGTCTTCTATTTGCCTGCTGATGTTATCCAGGATATAGGATACTTCGATGTTTCGGGAGAACTCATCCTTCCCGAAGGCTTCCCCAACACACTTGATCTCAAGAACGAACTTCATGGTCAATCTCCTTCTCTTGTCTTCTACTACAATATAAAGGATGAAGATAGAAAGTCAAGAATAAAGTCGGGAAAATTTACAGAAAATTATCCGGGAAAATATCCGGGATATTTTACAGAAAAATTTACAGAAAAGTTTGCGGGTGGGTGTTATGCCCCCTGTCTCCAATTGGGGACATGACTTGCGGCTATCTGTTTTGTTCGTTCCGGAATCTCCTTGGAGCTTGCGGCTATCCGGTGGGGGACTCGGTTCCGGATTTTCCTGGGGGTGTCTTGCGGTTATCTCTTTCTCCCTGCTCCGATTGACCTGTAATATTCCTCCCTGGACTCCGGAGTGATTTTCCCCCTACGACAAGAGGGGAAGTCACAAGGGACAATTGCCTTGATCCCTAGTCCGTGGGGTTGCCTCCCTGCTATATCTCGCAGGGTTGTCTCGTATCTTCCCTGCCCCTTGCATTGAGGGCATACCTTGACTTGGTTCATGGGCTTCATCCTTCCGATAGATTCTTGCAAGATTCGTAGGCATCGCCATAGCCTACCGTATCCGGACGCCCAACAAGATCCATAATCTTATCGGCGAACAAGACGGCGATAGGATGACGGTTTGCCTCATCGGTGCCATTGGTGTTTTCCCGGACGGTTGACATTGCCCGTGAAAAGGCATGAACCACGCCGGAAAGATTGCAAGCGTCTTGTACTGCTAAGGCGTCTTGTGCCGCTCTCTTTAGGTCCTCGTTCATAGTCGATCTCCTTTGATTGCTTGTCCTATCCCCAATATAAAGACGTAAGAAGAGAAGTCAAGATATTTGTTTTATTTTTTATTTTGTGGTTGACTTCTCCGGATTGCCTGTTATATTGGTAGTAGGACAAGAGCGAAAAAGGAGAAAGACTATGCAGGACACAATGGGAATCGACCAATACGGCAACACCTATCATGGGTTGGGGAAGTATCCTCGCAAGGCTCTTTTGGAACGGTTGGGGAGAAGTCACGCCGATAAGATGTATGTAGACAAGAAAGACGGTTCCACGGTTCATATCGGCTATATCATCTCCGGATTGTGGATTCGCCTCTATTCCGTACAAGAATGGAAAGCGGCATAAAAATCGAAAAAAGATCTTGACTATTCTGTTTTAACTTGTATATTGTAGTAGAGCAATGACGCTCAAAGGACAAGGGAGAAAAGACCATGTTGACCAATGCAGAGACAATCGCCATTACCAAAGCAATCAAGAGCAAGGCAGAGAAAGAGGCCCGGAAGGAATTGAAGCCGGGGAATTATGAGATTGACACGTTTGTGCGCGTGTTCGGTTCCCTGACGGTCGGGGAAGATTTCGAGCAGAACAAGACGGCTTCCATGCCCCAAACAAAGATGCTTCTCGCCGCTCTCATGTTGAACGGAACCAGCATTAAGGCTTTCGTGCGCCGTTACCTTGACGGTGAGTTTAAGATTCCGGCAGAGAAAGAAGCGGAATTGAAAGAGATTTGGCAAGAGTTGGCTGACTCCTTCAAAACCACCTTCAAGGGCAAAGTCACAAGCAAGCTGACGGTGGAGAAGGCAGAGAACGCCGCCGAGAACGCCGCCTAACAAAACAAGAGCCGGGGACGCCCGGACGCCTCCAAGGGCAGGGAAGGCTTGATGCACCTTCCCTGCCCGTCCTCTTTTTATGCTATGGCTCGTTCCGGATTCCGGAACCCTCCTTGCGGGTAGCTGGACGTTCACCGGACTCTCACTGGACATTCGCCGGACTCCCCTTCTCCCTTCCCTTGCGGGTACTTCCAGGGATCTCTCCCCTTTTCTGAGTACTCGCCGGACGCCCGCCTCCCCTCCCTCTTGCGGCTATACTACATTATAAAAAATAAATCCGGTCTTGACTTTCCCTCTTTTGGGTTTATATTGTAAACAGGACAAGGGAGTAAAAGGAGAAAGACCATGACTGCTATTGAGACTGATGTTGTGAGAAAGTTCCGGGCGTTTGAGAAGGAGAACGGGCCTTCTTATATCTATGGACATATCATAGCCCCCTATTCCGGGTGTGCCTACCGGAACGCTTGCGCCATTGTGAAGGGGGACTATGCCTATGTGACTGCTGATCTATGTAACTTTTCCATGTACCGTCAATATGTGGCGACTACGCCCGGAAAGATCGACCATGGATCCTGTACGGTTGGCTGTGTCCGGTTGGAAGATATCGAATCCGTTTTGAGAGAACCGGAAGGGCGTGGACTTGAGTTCCATTCCCTTGAGAACCTTGCGCCAAACGTCCCCCATGCCCTTGTGGAGCAAGTTCTGAATATGTGCAGAGAGCTGGGGTATGAATCCATTGTGGAAGGACAATTCCGGTGCCCTCTCTGCGAAAAAGACCTGCTTCAAGCGGAAGGGGTAGAATACCTGGAATCCGAGTTCCGGGGTAACGGTGGAATGGGAATAGAAGTCGGGGCTCCGGTATGTCGGGAGTGTTACTACCTCCACAAATGCCCCAACTGTGGCGGGGAATGTGAACCCCTCTTACAGGATGTGGATGAGAAAGACCACTGTATCTATTGCGCTCCGAAAGTTCCTTGCTCCCGGTGTGGAAAGACAATGGATCTTTCCTGGGGGGCTACGGAAGCCGATATTGAAGGTTATCTCCTTGGGTACTGTGGGGATTGCCATACAGAAAATATCCGGGCAGAAGAGGAGAATGACAAGTACCGGAAAGTTCTTGACGCTTCGGGAACCCTGTTCCCGTAGCGCCTCCGCTCCCGGTCATGCCGGGAGTCTCTTGTCCAGGGCGGGGTGGACTGGTCCTCTACCCCGCCCGTTTGTTTTTGTTTTCCGGTACCGGTCGACCCTACCCCCTCCCCTCTAATTGCGGTTATTTCCTCCCCCTGACCTTTCGGAAAGAAAAATCGAAAAAGTCTCTTGACTTATCTCTTTTATCTTGTATATTGTAGTACAGGACAAGAGAAAAGGAGAAAGACCATGTATAACCGTTATCGTCGCAACGTGCCCAGTTTTGAGGATTCCTATGACTCCCCGGTGATTTGTTCTGATTGTGGTCAAGAGTGTTCCGTGGTCACAGTCGATCAAGGGATTGGGGGTTATGAGTATTGGGGATCGAAGGGCGTACACCACGACTATCAGCCGGGTTCTTCCTGCTGTGGCGCGGAAGTCATTGAAGGGGGTTGCAAGGTTCTCCGGACTTCGACCCATACCGCCCGGAAAGACCATCAAGACGGGAAGATCCATACCGGGGACGTGTATCGGGTAACGGTGTACTTTTCCTGGAAGAAAGAAGGTCCGGGCTGGATCTGGCAGGAAAAGCAGATTGTTAAGAAGAACATGGTTGGGATTCCGGAAAGGCAATTGGCATGAAAACCCTGACAATCAATCCTAATACTGACTGCAAGGCGGGGAAGTCTCGGGGTGTCTTGTTCCGGACTGGTGCCCATGACCGGAAGCGGAAGAACCCCAAAAGGGATCGCCGGGACTTCTCCGCAAAGAAGCGGGATTTTCTCTAAGAAAGATTCAAGTCACAAACCGGTTTCAATCCACGTTCCTAAGAACGACAAAAGGCTTGCTTAGTCTTCAAACAGTAGTATAAGGTAGTAGAAGGATAAAGCAAGAAGAATCTCTGTGACTAATTTCGGATTTTTCTTGTGGATAAGGTTCAAGTTACAATCTGGAACCGGTCGATACTCTTATAGACCCAGACAAGAAAGGAGTATCGACCATGACGGAATATGAAAAACGCTTGCGGGAAATCCGGAACAGGGCCTCCCGCTGTGAGTACCTTCACCACCGCTGTATTGCTCTCTTGTCTTGCGGCAATCCGGAACAAGCCGAAGCCTACGCCCAACGCCTGAACCTCCACAAACAAAGGTTGCTCTCTGACTTGGACTCCCTACCGGATCTTGCGGGTAAATAATCCGGACTCTTTCCTTGACTTCTCCATTTTAATCTTTATATTGGAGTAGAGAGAAAGGAGGTTGACCATGTCTATTCGAGGTGTGAAGTCTGTCCGGGATCTGCTTTTGCAGGAGACAAAGCCTTTCCGGAAGCAAGCTATTACTTGTAACATGACGACTCCGGAATTACAAGACGCCATTGATGAGGCTCTTTCCATCATTGATATGGGGCTACTCTCCGGAAAAGACCTGGAAGCCATGAAAGAAGGAGCGGCATTTCTCGCCAGAACACTTTTGAGAAGAAAAACAAAACTTTCTTCTTGACTATCCTCTTTTAACTTGTATATTGTAGTATAGGACAAGGGAACTTGAAAAGGAGAAAAGACCATGAAGTTACTGACCAAAGAGATTGAGAAGCGGATTCCGGAATTGTACGCGCAAGATGGGAAGGGCGAAGAAGCAATCGCCCATGTAAAATTTTTCCATGCGTGCGCTCATGCCACTTGGTTTGCCACCGAATACAGTCCGGAAGATCGGATTTTCTTCGGGTGGTGTGAACTCCATCCGGGTTGTGGGGAGTATGGCTACTTCTCCTTGGATGAGTTGGAAAGCGTCAAGGGGCCTCTCGGGTTGGGCATTGAAAGGGATCTCCATTTCAAACCCCAGCCGGTAGGTGAGGCAATCCGGACTTGGAAAAGAGAAAGGGGCGTAGCATGAAAAAGACTCTTGTGGTTCTGCTTTCCGCTGTTCTGTTCTCCCCCGGTTGTTCCGATATGGGGGAGACAGGACAAAACGCCATGATCGGCACTCTCATGGGAACCGCCGCCGGGGCTCTCTTGGGAAAGAACAAAAAGACCGGGGCTTTGATCGGTGCCGGGGTTGGACTTCTCGGGGGCTCTCTGTACGGGAAGAACAAAGAATGTAACCGGCTCCGGCAGGAAAATGCCTTACTGAACCGGGAAAGAGAAGAACTGGAAATGCGCCGGGAGATTGAACGTCTCCGATTAGAGAATGACCGCCTACGTACTGGCAAGACGGACGCCGCCGCTGTTACCCGTGATAGACTGTGGGGGTCTCTCTAGATCGGCGCTCTAGTTAGATCCCCTATTCCAAAATAGAATGAAAGCCGGATGCCTTGGAGGTGTCCGGTTTTCTTTTGTCCTACAAAAAGGCTTGAATCCCGTCAACTTCTTCCGTATGATACTGCGGGTAGGAGATTGGGGTGCTTTGGTACTCGGGGGCGTGGCGATTGCTGCGCCTCTTCCTTTTGCGGTTACTGTACTTGGAGACGCCTGTGGCTCTCCCCGGACTTGCGGTTAAATTCCGGATTTTGTTCTTGACTTATCTGCTTCAATCTTTATATTGTGGTAGAAGGAGACAAGAGATGAAAAGAAGCGCCTTGCGTAGAGAAGTAATCCGGCTTAGACTGTGGAAGCCGTCTCTCCTGGAAAGAATCCTTTCCCTGTTTATCTAACACTCTCCAAGAGCCCATTGGCTCCCTTCCTGTCCGGGGGGAAGATCGAAAGATCTCTCCCCCCGCGCCTTTTTCTGAGATTCCTCTTGACTTCTCTTCTTTATAGTTTATATTGTAGTAGGACAGGAGAAGGAGAATAAACCATGACCCCTATCGAGATCAGCAACGGTTTTCTAACGGTCAAGAATGAGAAAACAGGTGACCACCGGACTTTCCGGATTCGGACGCAAAAGGAAGATGCGAAGTTTGCCCCTGGCTCCCGGATTGTCTCTCTTCTGATAGGTCCGGACAATACTTCCGACTATCAGGGGTTTGGCTTTGTGAAAGAGAATGGCTGGATTGTCCTTTGGAAGCGTAATAGAACCCCCCACTATGAAGGGCTGGCAAAAGCCGTCCGGCTGGCGTCAAGGGCTATTGAGCAGGGGGAAGATACCTTCACCACGCCAAAGGCTACCTATACTGTATCCCTTTCAAAATGGTG